>CESQ01016346.1_pt1 | contig 37385 bp, 33 predicted proteins | sample 361401 | NCBI WGS metagenome assembly CESQ01 (sample SAMEA2622119, study PRJEB7988) | marine metagenome | isolation source: saline water (ENVO:00002010), including | reverse complement strand
ACAGGCGCATAGGCAACGGTTTGCTGGTAGGCATTCTGATTAGGCTGGGTACTCAAGTTTCCCGGGTTCCCTTCGAGGGTCCCGCTCTCAGGAGCATCTGGTTGTGGCTCTTCATCCATGTTCTTCCATCGTAGTTCAAGCCTTAGTGTTGTCTACGGCATTGACTGGTGCTATTCAATACAAATTTTAGTTATTATAGTCGATATTTGTGAATTCTCAGAGAGGCGATTCTCTTATCTCTACCTTTCATTTGGCACGTTTGTTGCCACTGTAGCTTAGCCTGGTAGAGCATCTGATTCGTAATCAGAAGGCCGGGAGTTCAAATCTCCCCAGTGGCTCCAGATTTATTTTTTAGGACTTATACCTAGGGACTCAAGAAGCGGTCTGAACTTTAGTGAAGATCTTTCTAGAGATTCGAATACGGGCATTCTATCTCCGGAAAGCATGCATAGAACTGCCCCCCCTCCTGTACTGTTGTGACTCACTTCACCTGCTTTACCTCTCTGATTGAATAGTGCACTCGTATGCCCGCCACCAACAATAGTGATTCCCTGAGCTTCTACGAACATATTCATTATCTCAATCGTTCCATAGGCGAAATCTGATTTCTCAAAGTACGACGCAGGACCATTCCAGAGTAGGCATCTAGCTTCCATTATCAATGGCCTCATTCTCATCATTGTTTCAATTCCTATGTCATAGATAGGATGATTCGTTGGAAGCTCGTCAATTCCTATATTCCTTCTATCTCCGTTGTCTTCGATCGCCACATCTGAAGGTAAGAACAGCAGGTTGGAATGATCTCTGACAAGCATCTCTGAATCTTTCCATGTCTCGTCAAAGGCATCGCCAAGTGAGTTTCTGATGAACTGCTTGTTATTCTCGCCGATATCATAGCCGGATGCCCATAGCATCAAGTTTCCCACCACACCGACCATTGCTATTCTGTCTACTGAGCCTTTTTGGATTAGGTTCCTAGCAACTCTTAGTGAGTCATCACACTTTATGCCCCCTAATATCGCTACATATGGCCTCGGTGGGTCAAATACAGCTGTCCTTAGAGCATTTATCTCTCTCTTCATCAGCCTGCCTGCAATACAAGGAATCTCATCTGTGAATCCAGCTAGGGATGGTGAGCTTCTGTGAGAGGTTGCGAATGCATCGGTAACATATGCGTCTGCGACCTCTGAGAGGTTTCTCACTATCTGAGAGGTAGCTAATACCTCTTGGCTAGATTTTTTCATCGTATTCTCTTCGTCCATCATTCTGACATTGTTTAGAAAAAGAATATCTCCATCACTCATAGTATTGATTGCCCCTATTGCTAATTCACCACAAACATCGGGCACGAAGTTTACTTTTCTTCCAATCAGCTTTGATAGTAATTTTGAATGTGGTTCTGTAGATGTAAAATCAAGCTTTCCCGGCCTAGATTGATGTGATATTATGACAACTTTTGATGATGACAAATCATCTAGAGTAGGTAGAAATTCAGTAAATCTCCTGTCATCCATGAATTCCATATTTTCTGGATTAATGGGCGAATTAACGTCGACTCTAAGAAGCACAGTCTTCCCTTCGAGGGAAACGTCATCAAGCGACAGAACTCCTGTCACAGTGGGTCCCAGAGTACTCTCACCTATGGCCATTGGGGTCCCTGCAAACATTCATCTTCCCAAATGCCTTTGACGAGGAGGCCCCGAAGAGGTACATGGACTGGGACGTCGATCTCATCTCTGGACCCGACGGAGATGATTGGCGAGTTCCTGTTACTGAGTTACAGAAACGTCAGAAAGGGTTTTCCAAGTCATTGGCTAATCATGGTATGGAAAGTGCATTAATCGATGATCCAGTAGAGCTTTACTGGTTGACAGGAGGAAGACAAAATGGCATTCTCCTGATTGGAGCCGATGGTGCTGGAATTGATACTACGCATTGGGTGAGAAGATCACTAAGGCGAGCATTATTCGAAGGAGGAGGGAGTGATTGTCCTCACGATGTCATGTTGCAACCAAGAATGGGGGCTCTAGAGGACTCTCTGGTTGAAAGGGGGTGTTCAACTAAACCTGCAATGTTGAGTAGTAAAATACCAGCGGAGAGGCTTTCTTTCTTTAATTCCAGAATTGGATCCCTCAACGGTGAAATCGAGAACTGTACCTCATTACTTTACGGATTGAGGGAAGTGAAGTCGGAATGGGAGATTAGCATGCATCGTGAAAGTGGTGTGATCAACAAGAAGATGTTCGAGGCTGTCGAGGAAGCAGGATCCGCTGGCAAGACTGAGCTGGAGATTGCATCGGTGGCCGACAGTGTTAGTAGAGAATATGGTTTTGGGGGCAGGATAAGGATGAGGAAGTGGCCCATGGATTGTGACAGAGTTGTGATCGCGTCTGGTCCGTCTGGATCAGTTCCTTCCTACTTCGACTCGGCCATAGGAGGAATTGGGGCCAGCCCCATATCATCACTTGGTGCAGGTTTTAGAAAGGTGAAAGATAGAGAGCCAGTATTAGTTGACATAGTTCATCTGCACAGAGGTTATGTCTCTGATTGTACAAGGATGTTCAGTGCCGGTACTTTGAGTGACACTTGGCATTCCAGACTTGAAGATATGATAGAGATTAGGGATGCAGTGATTGGCTCTCTAGGGAGAGGGGATGATTGTTCAAAGTCTTGGGAAATAGGAAGATCGCTCGCTGATGAAATGGGGTATTCAGAAAATCTGATGGGAATGCATCCCGATCAATCTAGCTTCCTTGGCCATTCCGTTGGCCTGGAGCTTGATGAGACTCCAGTAGTGGCGGCAGGTTTCAATCGACCTTTACCATTGGGAGGAACAATGGCCGTTGAGCCTAAGGTGATCTATCATGATGGTTCCATTGGGAACGAAGATACGTGGTTCAGGACATCGGATGGGATGGAGTGTCTTACCGCAGGAGATTCATTTCCATTTTACACGGAGTGGTGATATGACTAGAGCCAGGGAAGTCGCACAGAGGAGGCTGGCTAGAGTACTGAGAGGTAGGAAAGAGCCCCATGGGAAGGATTTGACAGATGAGAGCATCCTAAGGGGCGTTGATGTCGATGACTCAGGAATAGTGCAGTTATGGATTCAACCAACTCATCCTCATTGTCCGTGCTGCATAGACGACTTGATATCTCTCAGAAGTCTTATCGGTGAACAAAGTGGAGTTCTGGCATGCCATATAGAGATTGTAGGAATACCACACTCCGACAGATGGACTGCAGCGGTGAACGAGTAAGAAAAGATTATTTTTTTCTTTTTTTGCGGTTTTCCACTTCTTCAAGCTTTGACTTTAGTTTCCTTGAAATCCACCAGACTGCTAGAGAAATAGCTATGATGTCGAATATTAGGAAAGCCAGAAATCTAGTATCGCTGAAATCCACCATTCATCTCACCTCAACGGAGCCTTACATCAATACCCCGGGATGAATTGAGAGAAAGAGGCTAGTCATGCGATTCCTCAGAAGTCGCCTCTAGACCACCTTCCGGTCTGCTTGTTGAAGCGTAAACCGGCCTTCTTCATCCACTTGTTGAACTTCGTAGCTCCTGCCCCTGTGGCAATTATGAAGTCTTCTCGGTCTTCCTGAGCCTGTATGTATCCCTTGGCGGCGAGAGTCTGGTCTATCCAATCGTCAATATCCATCAACCCTCCAGAGAGTTTACTGGATTCTACAGCGGCCTCTAATTCCTCTGCTGATGCCCCGGTAGTCTCCAAATCCTTCATCATGAGCTCGACAACTGATGAGCTGTCTACCTTCTTAGGAGGTTTTACCACTGGCAACCTTGGTTTAATCTTGGGATCGATTGTAATCCTAGATCCGTTTGTAAGTCGTTCTTCCACGTGTTCTGCCATGGCTGATCTAAATTCTTTCTCGCATTCCCAGCAGATGAATACGTAATCTGACATATCTTCCATCAGATTGCCCCCTCTTGGATCCATTTCTTCACCGCAGTGAGGGCAGGCGTGTAAACATAGAACTGGAGCAATCTTCCTTCTGAAGTCAACAATATCTTGTGGAGTTCCGACCAGCTCCAGCATTTCGTGGTCCCTAGCCGCTTCCAGCCCTCTGGTCTCTAATTGATCTCTAATCTTGGATCGCTGTTCATCTTTAGACTCATCATCAAAGGTATTCTCAAGTTTTACGATTAGCTCGATTGTTTTTCCCAGTCTGTTCATTACAAGTTTCTTATTTCTGAAGGCCTCTACTCTGGCCATCCTGAGCTGTTCTTTCTTCTCTAAGAGCTCTGCAAGCAGATCTTTTTGCTCTCTCTTGAACCTCTGCTCCTCAATTTTATCGACCTTTTGCGACCCATCCTTGGAAAGAACATCTGCGAGGAACCTCTGCTTACTGGATGTTCTTGGACCTGATTTGACTGCTTCAATGACAGATGCTGCAATATCCTTCTTCAGACCATAATTATTGATTAGGGTCTCCTGATCCATCTTTTTCAGATCACCGACTTTGATTCCTCCGTCTGATAGGATCTGAGCGGTATTCTCATCTATTCCCCTCCTCAATAGAGCCAGATAGGTGTCTTTCTTTGCCATGTTTTGCACTCCATCTGTGAACGGTCCGGGGACCGGCTGTGCCCCGCCGAGAGGGGGGGAACCTATCAAGGCGATGATTAGAGTATCAATTTTCAGACTCGAAGTCAGAAATGTAGTTACATAATGATAGCCATTCCTCGATTAACATATCATCTGGTCTAATTTCTAACCAGTCAACCCTCATTCCTTCGGGAATTGCCTCATTTAATTGTAATACAAGACTCGCCCATCTTGACTTATGCCAGCCTCTTATTCTACTGATTCTCTTTGGTGGCCTAGAGAGAAGTGTTCTCATCTTCCTTCTCCTATTGGCAAAACAGTGTTGTGTGATAATTTTGAACATTTTTCTGTCTCTTACTTGGGGCTTCTCATCTCTTGGTTGTAGCATTACTAATCTGGAGTTGACCCTAGGGGGAGGAGAGAAAGCACCGGGAGGTACCTTTGATCCGAGGTGAATGACAAAATCTAACCACAGAGATAGGCCTAGTGGACCTATGCTTCTGGGCCCTCTATTCATTGCCATCCTTTCCGAAAACTCATCCTGGACCATCAAAACAACAGATTTTAGTTGATTCCTACTAATGTGGGACTGTATCCTCTCTAGGATAGGGCTGGAAATACCATATGGGATATTGGCTATTATGTGGGTTATATCTTCTGGCCAGTCAGCTGTAAGTGCATCAGCATGTATTATGGAAAGATGGTTGTCCTCATCATCGAATACCCTATTCAGGTGCAATACTGCTTGTTCATCTATTTCGAAGGCGGTTATTTTAGCCCCTTTTCTTAGTAGATAGAGAGTCAGTGATCCGGGCCCGGGTCCGATCTCTAAGATATGTGAGTCCTTTGTGACTTCCTCGCCGATTTGATTTGACATATTTACTGCTTCAGAAATTATTTTATCGTCTAAGATGAAATGTTGACCTAGATTCCTATCAGGACTGATCCTGTCTCTGAGTAAATCTACTAACATTCTTGGATCTAAGTCTTCCAAAGCAATACCTCCGGCTAGATCTCGGAGCGTACGAGAAGTTCCAAGAGGCTTGGAGACTCTGAGGGGTCATTCATCTCCCCCAGATACCTTTCGGCTAGGAGCCTGACTGATTCGATTCCACACGAGCTGTCAATCTGCTCGAACGAAGACCATCCAGATCCTCCTCTCTCTTTGACCATCTGAATAGCCTTAGAATTACCAATTCCAGGGAGTAGTTGGAATGCATGATACTTCAAGGAGAGGTTGTTTGCCCTATTGTAGAACCCTAGGTGCATATCAGGATCTGAATTTATCGAATCGATAATTGCCTCGTTTAGATTATTTGATGACTCTGCCGTCAAATCCTTGAATCTTATTTCTGACAGAGGTCCAATGGAACCTGATGACATGTCTACGACTTTACCCGGGGAATCGATTGTCTCATCTGCTATTCTTGCTCTAACGAGATACATTGAAGGTTTGGATAGACCCTGAAGTTCGTACCCTGAAGGAATTCTATCAAGAACATCCAAAATAAATACTGCTGACTCCTGATGAAGTGGCCCTTCTTCAGAGATTCCAGAATCTGATGGGTCTTGCGCTGGCATACTTCTCAAATGTTGGAAGAGGTCTTCCCTCATCAATGGTTTAGTCGGAGACAATCAGTGGAAAAAGGTATCAAAGGACGTTCTGCCTTACGATTTCTATTATTTCCTCAATCTCAGAAGTGTCCATAGCAACTCTCTTACTAGCTATAATTACCCTAACTCCTGATACATCCATTGGAGCTAATTCAGCTATTTTAGCGCAAATATCTGGATTCTCTGCCAACTTCTCATTCTCCATTAGTTTTGAGAAAAGTGAGACGAAAACTTCCGGGTCTGTCTTGATTCCTCCTCTATTGGTACTGGCCGCCCATGTTGCGTGTTGGAGAGCCATCATCTGCTCATAGGATAGTTCTCCTCTTCGTTCGTTTGCGCTCTCAAGAAGATCCCTAACTGTTGCAAAATCTACAAATTCACGGTCTGCCATCAAATCACCTCTATGCTGGTCTCAAATGCTCGGGCCTAGCTACTACCGTCTTTGTCATATTTCCTTGAACGACACTGACTACGAAAGCGTTTCCCTGTGGCTTAACAATAGTTCCAGTCAGCCCGTGGAACCTCCTGTGAGGCATTCCTCTCTGTTCTGCTCCGTCTAGGACAATAGAAACCTTGTCTCCTTCCTTGTAAGGATGTAAAGCCCGGTTGATGAAGAGTCTTCCTTTCTGAGTCTTCTTCTTCTTGAGGATTGACCTAGTTCCTTGCCTAGTACCATGGGTCCGCGTCGCCATTGTATCACCTTCGACCATAGGTCGTGGAAGCGCTCGACCTAAGGCCCGCTATTAAGTTCGTCGGATTGTTATTTGTCACTCAATCAGCGTGTATTTCATCGACATCGAGCCAGAGGACCTCGCATTCTCTGTCAATTACAGACCTTACAGAGGGGACGGTTCTACCTTCATCAGAGTGAACCAGTTCTTTGACGTAGGTCCCAGCCTCACATCTCAGAGAGAATTGTATTTCTTGACCATCTACGACCACGTCTGAAATTGAGACAATTTTTCTCTTGCGGTTTTTTGCAGCCCTCCTGTGTGAAACTCTTTTCGGAGTCTCTTGCTCCAAAATTACTCCTGAGAGAGAGTTAATTGACTCAATTATTTGATCTTCAGGAGGAGCATCTTCAATCTTGAACCTGATAGTGTATGATTTCTCAGATCGAGTCTCTTTGACCCTACTGACATCCTTCTTATGGCACCACCTTAGAGAGTTTACTTTCACCTTCTCAGGATTGTTTGAGTTTATTTTAGACTCTAGATCTCCAAGGTCTATTTCTCTTATTTTGGGATTCTTTATCTCCAGAACGAACGGCCTTCCAGAACCCAGGCATCTGACATCGATATCTTCCCTTCCCATTCCGTGAAAGGACGTATCGGAAGCCTCCAAATCTATTTTGACTGGGTCTCCAATGATATCTTGCACTGATTCTCTATACTGCAGACCGGTACCTTCGCAACTATCACAACCGTCTCCTCTGCCCCTGCAGGATCGGCAAGGCCAGCGAGTTTGTGGTATTCCTCTGGCGAGCTTTTCGTACCTGCCATAGATGAATACTGGCCTAACATCCGTATCGACTCTGAGGGTCAAAGCATCCACTGTTACCATTACATCGGGATACTCCTTGACGAATGCAATTTCAGGTATTTTTCTCAGCATTTCTGCTTGTATAGCTATAGCGAATGAGGCTTTCAGTGGCTTAGATCCACGCGCACCATGTTTCGTTCTTATCGCATCCTCACTCTGAAGTAGATCTTTCGGAATATGAATCCCTAGTTGCATTGATCTGAATTGAGTACCTTCAATGGTCTCAATGATCCTCTCAACAATATTGCCTACGTCATCAAATAGATTTTCACATAGGGGGCACAGATCTGGTATGTCAAAATCTGAAAGAGCTGGATCTCTTGAAAATGCCTCTTTCCTAAGTGAGGCTCCTCCTTCAAAACCTGAGGATTGGGTTCTCCTCCCCCCTATTCTATGCAGACAATGGTCACATGCTCCGGTCTTGATTACATGAGCGATTCCTAATGGGGCTGGACAGGGAGGAGCGTCCCAGTCAATGGAGCCTCCTTGCTGATAGAAATCATCTCCATCAAACCACTCGACATCTGTTTCCTCCTCCTTACTTGGCTCACTGTTTTCAAGTGATTCGGCAGTACCATAGTCAGCACTAGCATATAGGTGCCAGTCATCCTCATCTACTCCATTCGAGGTTTCTTTCGAGTCGTCTTCACTCATTACATCACCAACGGGGGCGGGAGGGCATCCACATCCTCGTTGTTATTCCGAGGTGCCAACGTGTTTTGACACCTTCGTATCAAGAATCATACTTTCTGGCCCGATGATTCGGATATCTTTCTCAGATGTTCGAAAGAATGGATACCACTTGAGCACCCGGTTGGCCATTCGAATCTTATCGCGTAATTTCCCACTTGCTCTACTTTTGGTTTCACTAGCATCATTCTGGAAATTTCCTCCTCGAACTCTATCTTTATCTGTTCATTTACCTGTCTAGGCTTACACTTTGCGCATTGACAATTCTTTCTCACTTCCAAATAATCAAGGTTGAATATGTTGCCATCAGAGAATGCTAGTATACAATATGTATCCTTTCTTTCCAGTGAGATTAATACTGAATATTTGTCCATAGCTAGCCTTCCGATAGACTCGTCTTATCCTGGGGGTTTAGGATCGTATGCATGAGAAGGCCCACGGGCATTAGCATCACTCCGAAGAAGACGATTAGTCGAGTCTTGCTAACTCCTATTTCGTTCTCTATGGCCTTTCTCCACATCCATCGAGTAGCCATGATATCTCCTGCAACGAAGTGGGACCATGCTAGAACGGTGCCCGATTCGGTCCCCAGTATCTCTACCATAGTGTCGAGGAAATCTGTAGGATTGCCCGTAACTAGGTCGATCAGGCCAGATGGCTCTAGGATGGCGGTTATTAGCCAAACTGCAAGTGGTCCAATAAATAGAGAGTTTCCTCGCATCCAATTTTTTGTTCTTTCCGATGTTGGCTCAGATAGCATTAGTAGCCAGTAGGGTCCAACCCAGATAGTAGGAATGATGAACAGAACAGTGTAAATTAATTCCATTTCAATTACTCCATTTTCTGTTCATTCTATGTGGCATTCTTAGACATAATACGTGGCTTCTTGAGATCTTCAAACCAGGTTTCGGTACCGTTCCAGTCGGGTTCGACTCCCATGTCCGCACAAATCAACTTAGCGGAGATTCTCCCGCTCTCCAAGATTGTTGGTAGACCACTTCCTGGATGAGTTCCACCCCCTACTAGATACAAGTGGTCTAGTTCCTCGAACTTATTCTGTGGTCTTCTCCAAAGCATCTGATCTAGGCCATGTGCTAAGTTGAAAACTGCGCCTTTGTAAATATCACGTGCGGCCCAGTCATCAGGAGTAACTATGGTCTGGGATACTATGTGATCTTTGATTCCTTCGAAGCCTAGGTTTTCCATCTGTTTGAGAATTACATCCATGTAATCGTCTTTGATATCTTCCCAATTTATTCCCTCATGAGAACTACTAGCGGGAACTAGAACATAGATAGTGGAATGTCCCTCTGGGGCCATTGTAGAATCTGTTACGCAGGCATTCTGGACATATATCGATGGATCATCCCAAGTAACCTTATTCTCAGTGACTTCTCTGAGGTTTTTCTGATAGTCCTTAGCCGCATATATCTGGTGATGTGGAGTGTCGTATAATTTGTCAATTCCCAAATAAAGCATGTATGTAGAGCAGGAGTATGACTTCTGGTCGAGTTTCTTATTGGACCATTTCTTCCTGAGCTTGTCTGGAATTAGTCCCTTCATTCCTGTGGCGAAATCTGCATTCATTACGAATTTGTCTGCGGTATACGTTCCATTGTCTGTTCTAGCCCCTATTACCTTCTTACCTTCGAAAACAAACTCATTTACTGTCTCATTAAGTATTATCTTAACTCCGAGTTCTCTAGCTATACTGGCCATTTTCTGAGTTATTGTTCCCAGTCCTCCCTCGACATGGAATACTCCGTGCTCGTACTCAAGATAAGCCAAGATTGTGAAAAGACTGGGAGCTTGGAAAGGACTCATTCCCAGATACTTGGTCTGGAATGACATGGCCAATTGCATTCTCTCATCGGTGAACATCTTGGAGAGGTCGGAAGATACACTTCTCCATGGCCTCAAGACTTTAGCAACTCTTAGGGCCCTCCTACTAAGAAGATCTGCCGGACCTCTCCAAGGAGTATTCAGACAATTCTTAGAAAGCTTCAGCTTAGTTCTGTTATCTTCTATATATCTCCTAAATCCGTTTGCGTTATCCTCGCCACAAAGTTCTCCAATTTGGGAAACCATATCTTCTAAATCGGTACTGGCATTGATACTTCCTCCAGCTCCGAATACCAATCGGTAATTTGGATTTAATTCGATTAACCCTAGCTCTTCCCTAGCATCTAGTCCAAGAGCTTCAAAGATTTCCTCTGCAATTTCTGGATAGTGGAAAAATGTGGGTCCATTGTCGTACTTGAAACCATCTTTTTCGAATACCCTGGTTCTGCCTCCGACATCGTCTGATTTCTCAAGAATTGTAACATTGATTCCTGCCTTGGCGAGAAGCATTGAGCATGCTAATCCACCTGGTCCCGCGCCAACAACTACCACATCACTATGCCCTGACATCATATCACTCCAAATCTAAGCCGGATTTGAACTCATCCAATGAAGATCTCATCTCGGAAATCAATTTTACATCTGGGTATGTCCTAATAACTAGGCCATCCATGTACATTAGTGAGCGTATTATTGGAAATCCCTCTTCCCCATAGTCAGCTCCAGCATTCTCAACTGCAGATCTCACAGTTCTCATCATGACTTCTGTCAGACTCTGCTGACCAACACTCAAATTTTCGAAATCCTTGTAGATTACATGCATATCTTTCTTGAACTTGTTGACATCATCTGATCTAGGTCTTCTCTCTGCTAAGGAGATGAGAGATTCAAAGGCCAATTCTTTATCATCTGCAGATAGGTGGTAGAAGAAGTTGAAAAGAGATTTACTGACTTTTTTCGGGGCCTCGCATATCGCTCCGTTATCTATAAACACGAAGTTTCCATTGGGATCCAGAATACAGTTTCCTGGATGAAGATCACCATGGAAAGTCCCGATTCCGAACATGAAAGCACCGTGAATTCTGAATAGCTCAAGAAGATCGTCCCATTCTAGGCTGGAAGATTCAATACCTTGTTCCAGAGTTTGTCCTTTAACAAGTTCAGAAACCAGAACATATCTGTTGGAAATATCTGGATAGTATTTCGGGAACCTAAGTCTAGGCATTGGAAAGTCACTTGACAGTTCTTCCTTTATCGTACTAAGTCTGGAAGCTCCATTTATCTCGTTTCGAAGATCTAGCTCTCGGAGAGTGTAGTCTTCGACGTGCTCTAAAAGAGCAATTGGATTTCCTACCTTTCTTAGTTTTGGAGAGATTAACATAGCAATTTTGAGCCATCGACTCATTCTTCTCACATCTCTCTTGAACTTCTTTTCATGATTACCTTTGATTATTTTCACAACGACTTCTTCGCCTGATTTTAGTCTGGCTCTGTGAACCTGACCAACTGATGCCGCCGCCAGAGGCTCTACATCAAACCATGAGATTTCATCATGATACGCATCTGGAGCCTTTTCTTTCAATATCCTAAACACATCTTCGGTGGGTATAGTGGAAGCACTACTGTATAGGGCCTGGAGTTGCTTGCACTTCTCTAGACTGATGATATCTGGCCTGAGGGCGAATATCTGAGCAAGCTTCACCGCGAGTAGTCCCTGTCTCTCTATCCACTTCAGATTAGCAGGAGATTCTCGGGTAACCTGCCTCATGAAGAGTATGAACTTCAACAGACGCACAAATAGAGGCAGGGAGCTATGGCTATAATGTGATGTATGTATTCTGATGACTAATTGTTGAAGTTAATATCATATTTAACAGAGTTTTCAGCGTTTTCAATGATAGTCCTTGTAATCTCTACACTTGAATCATCAGAGTATCTTGAAAGAAGAGCTCCCTCTATGATTCCGTCGTCCAAGGAGTGAATTGGAAGTCCTCCAAGCTTACCAGACGGGTGCTCTACTAAGATATGGAAGTTGGGATCTATATCGTAGCTGAGCTGTCCCAGTCCTGCATACTCCCACCAATCCATCATCTCGCTGAGAAACTCAATATTTCCCTCGATATTCCTTAGAGAGAATGATAGTTCCTGTCCGACTCTATTTCCTACCTGTCTGAGAAGATGCTGTACATCTATTCCGAATGCGGATAGAGCCTCAATACCGCCTGATTCTAGATTTCTTCTAGCATCACTTATTTCTAGTCCTGAGGCAAGGAAAGCATCGGGATTGAAAGGCGTATCTCCTTCTGGAAGGTCATCAGATATCTGAAGAACTTCTCTGATTTTCTCCAGGAATGAGCCACTATCAATAGTCAGCTTCAGAGGGTCTACAATTCTCTCCTCGGTGAATCTTTTGGAAGCTACTTCGTAAGGTACTGCCTCCTCCCATATGGTGTCAAGAAGATTTTTCTGAGATTCCGCGAAAGACTCTGATTCAACTGTAAGAGCTGCATCATTCTTTCCTCTTCCAACGGGGTTTTCCTCCATGCTTAGGTACTGAACGACTTCAAAGTCGTCTACTAATGCGCCCTGTGCGTCCAGATCGTCAGAGTGACGGGTCTCTATTGATTCATGGAGATCGTTGTAGAATCTGATAGTCCTTCTTTCGAGCTGCGAAAGTACTCTGACTCTGACTCCTCGGGAGGCTGCTTCGTTCACCGCCTGTAATGCACTGCTTCTGCAGAGATGAAGAATACCGAACTTTCCGAGAGTCAGGACGATTTCATCCTGGGCCTCTTCAGCCATCTTCTCAATCCTTTTCATAATGTGAACTCTTTCCTTAAGGACGGCAAACTTGGGCTCATCATCAGAGGTTCCTTTCTCAACTGGAGAAGAGTACTTTGATCCACTCTGGATGTCTTCAAGACCTTGCTCTATCCTCTTTAGTTGCTCCTTCCTAATCTCTATCAAGTGAGTAACGGCACTGTCTAGCGGAGGGCTGGAAAATCTCATTGGCCTGTCTGCGGTTGTTGTCACTAGTCCTATGCTCTGCAGTCTCTCGAGCGAGTTGTAAGCATCTAACCTAGTGGTATCGAGCTCTTTGGCCAGCTCACTGGCCTTGATGTTAGATTTTCTGGACAACACAGTTAGTGCGTTAATCTCCCTCTCGGAGAGTCCGGCATCTGTGAGAATCTGGCTCCATGTCAGGAGAATCGGCCCCCATCAGTCATTTTGCTAAGTGAGTCTAGAATCTTCGCAACATGTCTCCTAGGCCTGAATAGCCAGTCGTAGACATGGTGGATCGTATTGTCTGGGCCAATAACAAACGAGGATTTGGCAGGGAAAGTTCCTAGATGAACAGGGACTTTGAACATGTCAGCCACCTTTCTATCGGAATCAGATAGAAGGACGAAGGGGAGTTCAAGTTCTTGCTTGAATTCCCTGTGTTGCTGGACAGAATCTTGGCTGATTCCGATTACTTCTACCGGTGGCTCTAGTGAGCGGAACAAGTCATATTGTTGCTTGAAGGTCAGACATCCTCTCTTACAAGTTGGAGAGCCAGCCTTGGCATAGAAGAATACTACCTTCCATGATCCATCCAAGTCACTGAAATTGAACTGCTCACCGTCGCTAGTCTGCAACGAGAAATCTGGTGCTTTATGACCTATCATTGATGACATTTGCAATCTCTCCTTTGATACGAATGGGTTTCTATATGTCAAGTATGTGGCCCATTCTCTTACTTTTGGTGGATAAATACTGTATATTCTCCAACGATACGCCTGAGATGTGCTCTATTCTCTTCTCAACATGAATACCGTTGTTCCTGAGTCCTTGAATTTTTAGTGGATTGTTCGTCATTAGCCTTACTCTTTTCACTCCGGCTTCCTTGAGCATCCTAGCGGCGATTCCGTATTCTCTTGCATCGGCTGGAAGGCCCAAAGCTAAGTTAGCATCCAAGGTGTCATATCCTATATCTTGAAGAGCATATGCCTGGATTTTAGAGTGTAGTCCTATACCTCTTCCTTCTTGTCTGAGATATACTACTGCTCCACATCCCTCTTCCTGGATTTTACTCATGGCTGCTTGCAGTTGAGGGCCACAGTCACACTTCATTGATCCAAATGCGTCCCCTGTCAGACACTCTGAATGTATCCTGACTAGAGGAGACTCGCCATTGGATATGTCTCCCGTGTATAGTAGCGCGTGCTCATTACCTTTGGAGTCTGGAGTAACTCTAACCCTGAAGTTTCCAAACTCTGTGGGAAGATACGCATCTGCTTCAATTTCAATTGGTTTAGCATCTCTTTTGACTTGGATTGTCATGTCTCGACGTATTCACGGTAGGTTATGAATGAGTGTTTGAAATCCAACAGGATAGAAAACACCGTCTTATATGCTTGAGAGGCTAAATTGGGTCGTGATTAGTGTGACGGGAGGAGTGGTGAGTATATCTTCTCCTAGGGTTCGAAGACTAAATGATGAGTCGATAGATGACTCAGGTGAGTTTGTCCTTTACTGGATGACCTCGACTCGAAGGTATCACTACAACGCTGCCATGGACAGGGCTATCGAATTGTGCCAAGAGTTGGGAAAGCCTCTACTGGTAGTTGAGTGCATTTCTGTTAGACACGAGTGGTCCAGTGAGAGAGTTCTGACCTTTGTTGTACAGGGAATGGTAGACAATATTTCCATTTTCTCGGACAACGGAATTACCTACTTACCATGGATCGAGAATCACCTTGACTCGGGAGATGGCATGCTCAAGAAACTCTCAACAAAGGCTTGTGCTGTTGTGATTGATGATTATCCCACCTACCTACCTCGGTGGGTCATGGAAAGAGCTAGCAAGTCATGTAAGGTCAGCGTCGAAGCTGTGGATTCTAATGGGATACTCCCAATGAGCTACGCTGACAAGGCACACAAGACTGCATACTCCTTCAGAAAGCATGTTCAGAAGAGCCTCTATGGTGCCTTGTCGACAATCCCCAATGAGAATCCAATGAGTGGAATTAGTTCAGATCTGTCTATGGACATGTCGAGATTTGATGACATAATCGAAGAGTTGGAAATCGAGTTTCCTCCACTGGAATGGATTTGGAGAGTTGCCGAGGGAGGTAGCGTGGGCAAGAAGGCTATGGCGCCGCTTACGATAGATCACGAGGTGTACGCCGTGGAGTCAATGAAGGGAGGGTATTTTGAGGCAGTCTCAAGACTGGGCAGATTCCTCGAAAAGAGGTTGCAGAACTATTCAGAGGGAAGGAATGACGCAGATAATCCTGCAGTTAGTGGGCTATCTCCATGGCTACATTTTGGACATATTTCTAGCTTTAGGATTGTCAAAGAGGTCCTCGAAAAGGAAAATTGGACATATGACTCTGTTTGTGTGGAAGATACCGGAAGGGGTTCCAGATCAGGATGGTGGGGCCTATCAGCATCTGCGGAGTCTTTTCTGGATCAAATAATCACTTGGAGAGAGCTAGGGTTCAACTTCGCACACTTCAGAAAAGACCACAATACACTAGATTCTATACCAAATTGGGCTAAAGAGACTCTTAACGAGCATAGAGATGATGAGCGTGTAAGCTATACTTTCGAAGAGATTGAAGGCGCGAAGACCAGTGACGAGGTTTGGAATTCAGCTCAGAGACAACTACTCAGAACTGGACACATGCACAATTACCTGAGAATGCTCTGGGGAAAGAGAATCCTAGAATGGTCACCTGATCCCGAAACGGCTGCTGACTGGATGATTAGAATAAATGATAGATGGGCGTTAGACGGAAGAGACCCAAACTCGTACACAGGAATCTTCTGGGTTCTGGGAAGGCATGACAGGGCGTGGGGACCTGAGAGACCTATCTTTGGAAAGATTAGGTACATGTCCTCTGCGAATACTAAGAGGAAGCTGAAGCTGGATGGGTATCTTTCAAGATGGGCTGAGGACGCCCCTCTTCCTAAGAGCCTTCGAAGGTGATGAAATGTACAAGTACACGCATGAGACTGTAGTGGATTCAGATATCAAATCAACCTTCGATTGGTTCGAACATGAAGGTTCTTTCAGAAGGCTGATGCCACCTTGGGAAGTAGCCGAGGAAGTCCGTGCAGATGATTCACTAGAGGTTGGGTCTCAGAGAGTTTTCCGATTTCCAGCTCCAGGTGCACCATTCTTGAAAATGACTTGGGTTGCAGAGCATACTGCCTATGACCCCCCTAATCACTTCGCTGATAAGATGGTGAAGGGGCCCTTTTGGTCTTGGAATCACAATCATGATCTGACTGAGAGTGGAGGCAAAACCACTGTTAAGGACGAAGTTACCTACCAAGTTCCGTTTGGGCCTCTCGGGAATCTAGCAGATAGTATTCTGAGAGGGTGGCTTGTGAAGGGTAGGATATCTAAGATGTTCAAGGCAAGAGAGCTAAGACTTCAGAGGGACATGAGGGAGCATGCAAAATTTTCTCAAGTCAAGAGGAAGAAAATACTAGTCGCTGGCTCTTCTGGATTGATAGGGACACAGCTAGTTGCATTCCTAGACACGGGTGGACATGATGTCTGGAGATTGGTTAGGAGACCCGCTAAAGAAGGTCAAAAGGAGCTAACTTGGGATCCAGAACAGGGATTAATCAATCCTTCCGAGATAGAGGGTTTTGATATTGTTATCCACCTTGGTGGTGAAAATATTGGAGACAAGAGATGGAGCAAGAAGAGGAAGGCAGCGATAATAGGTTCTCGGAGAGACTCCACTATTCTACTCTCTGATACTATCAGTAGTCTCAGTAAGAAGCCAGAAGCATTCCTTGTAGCCAGTGCTATTGGGTTCTATGGAAATAGAGGCGATGAGATCCTCACGGAGGATAGCACACAGGGAGAAGGTTTCCTCACGGATACTGTGATAGAATGGGAGTCTTATGCTGAATCGGCCAGAGAAGCTGGAATCCGGGTGATCAATACTAGGAACGGAATTGTTCTATCGGCGGCTGGAGGAGCTCTAGGAAGAATGCTCCTCCCCTGGAAGTTAGGAGGAGGGGGGCCACTTGCAGGAGGCAAGCAATGGATGTCATGGATTTCCCTTGATGACGAAATCTATGCCATTCATCATCTGATTATGAACGGAGAGTGCGAGGGTGCGTACAACCTTACTGCCCCCGAGCCCGTAAGACAGAAGGTGTTCTCAAAAACTCTGGGAAGGGTTCTACGCAGGCCCGCTTTCGCTCCGATTCCTGGTTTCTCCATGAAGATTCTTTTCGGTGAGCTTGCCGGTCCTCTCCTCATTGAAGGGCAAAGAGTACTACCTAGTAGACTTCAGCAGTCTGGTTATGAATTTCTCCACAAAGACCTTGAGTCGGCGCTTAGAGACTCCCTTGGTATTTGGGGGTAGGTTATGCAGGGCGACGCCCAAGTAAGGAATATTTCTAACACGGGAAGGAGAAATAGATTCTACGGCTCTATGGCATTATTTTTATTTGCGATTGTCGTAAATATTGCGTATCTTGTCGTGGGAAATCCACCTACGCTGAATCCTGATTATAATCCGACTATTCTCATTGTGACAGCTATCACATTATCTGGGCTATACATAGCAGGATTTCTAGTACTTCTAGAGTCGGCCACTCAAGTATGTGTTTACCATGGGTTCCTAGGAACACATGAGTCTTCATCTGGAGGCAAGAAGCACGAAGATGAGTCGGTTGCTCGAGCATGCAGGAGTAAGAGCTGGAGCATAATTTTTCAGTCTATATTCTTCGGTATTATTTTGACAGTTTTCTCACTTTGGCTTCTCTCTGAATTTATGGTCAGTTAGTAGTTCTATGTAGCATTCCGATGAGAGCGGGGGCGATTATCATACTAGCAATCAATGACAGTATTATCATAATAGCACAGAATAATCCGAAGGTCGAGAAGAATCCCATCTTTGACTGATTAATTACCATGAATCCTGCAAAGTCGGACAGTGCGGAGCCGAATAGTGCAAGTCCAGACGCCCCTCCAACTACTGCTACTGATTCTAACTGCGATTTTCCTTCTTCGATCTCCTCCCGATATCTCTCTATTAGGTGAATGACATAGTCAACTCCGACTCCAAGTGAGATTGCCGCTATGGAAACCGTAACCATATTCAGGCCATATCCAAACAAATCAACAAGTGCATATAACCATATTATCATGATGAAAATTGGAGTTGTCGTTATTCCTGCGTAAATGAACGGCGTTGTTCCAAAGGACAGTGACAAAATTAGTGCGACAAACATGAAGTGTAGTAGGTATTCATCGCCAACTAGGGCTAGTGATATTAATGCGAAAACTATCACATTTAGAAGGATTAACGGAGAGTTTTTTCTAATGTTAGAAATATTCTTTTTTATCCTATGAACGGCATTCCCATTATCTCTGAATCCCCACCAAAGTGTGAGGAAGCAAAGTAAAACACCCAAGAGAATCGTATCTTGTAGATCGTCTTGCATGGAATCTGCCGCTACGAATCTTACAACTGGCTCACCAGTTGGAATGGCCCATGAAACTGGATGATTTTCATCGGAAAATGCGTTATCCAGTGAGCCTCTGTTCCTGAGTTGACTTACAGATAGATTCTGCAGTGGCTCCATATCTGCTTCTAGCTGAATTAGAGCTGGTTCCACCAATGCGAATTGTTCGGGACTGGATATTCCAAACCGAAGTGTGGCTCTTGGATACCTGGGTGAGTCCCCTTCTTCCGTAAGCCATGGCCTCTCAAAGTCAAGCTTGCCATCAACTTGAAGGAATTCCCCAACTATGCTGGGAGATAATGCAGGATATCCACCACTGGCTGGAACCCCTCTAGTCATCATGAAACCATACAGGAACTTCAGTGATTCACTGTCATTGGCGGAGGGGATGAAAATAAACTCAAAGTCCCTATTTGGGATTACAACAGTTTCGCATCCTATGCCACCGTCATTCAGATCAAAATCCCATCCTGCCTGCTCAAAGGGGGTCTGATTCCATGCCATTGCAGCTCTGAGGTACCACAGCATCTGGTCCACGGCAAGTAACTCAACTTCGCCGTTTGGAGACCTAGTAAACTGATTGGGTTCATCGGGGGAATGAGAGTTCATATTTTCTCTGAGCTCCTCAATAGCATCCAGAACTCTAGGATTTGTGAGATTGGCTTCCAGAAGTATGTATGCAGGTTCCCCCTCATCACTGAATCTCTGATTTATTAGTCCAACTCCAACAGCTAAATCTGACTCTTCCTCAACAAAATCTTCGACTTGGAAGTCTCCTTCAAGGGACGTCATCAGTGGGACGGCATATGCAGTAACAAGCAGTACACAGATAATGACTAGAGGGTACATCTTGAATGACTTGGTAGTAATGGATGATAGCCATGATTTTGGAATCATATGAATCTTATCTGGATCTTCATCTTCAAGTCTATCTCTTCGCTGTAGCCATTTATCGATGTCGAGTCTTGCAAGGGGAACCCATAATCCTGTGAGGAAAAAGGCACACATTACCCCTATCCCTGCCTCTATGCCGAACGATCTCAGAGCGGCGATACTAGATGTGAGGTTTGCCGAAAATGCGACTATTGTGGTCACAGAGGTCAACATGACTGCAAGACCAACCTTACTAATTGAAACATGGCTGGACTCTTCTATGGTCTTTCCAGAGCGTCTCTCCTCCTTGTAACGATGGAGGGAGTGCAGGCTGTCATCAATCTCTAGAGCCAGTATCAAAATTGGAAGGAGATTGGAGAACTGTGATCTGAAGATAAATTCGAAGCCTGTTTTTTGACCGAAAATCATAGCCCATCCAATCAGTCCATACATCCAGAATAGAGATACAACCAGACTCGTTGAGACTATTGCAACATCGGAGATTCTGCGAAGATTTATCCAAAGAAGTCCCACGACAATGAAAGACATGGCGACTAATAGATATGCACTTGAAAGTAATTCTCTATTTATTTCAACGTTAATTGCCTCAGCGAACATCAGTGAGACAATATGCTCGTCGGTATCCCGAAGATCTTCTTCTATGGACAGATAGAGCCATTCTACAGAACAGAGTGGCTGATTGTTTTCCTCTCTTTCTTGGCAGTATTCGAAAGAGTATCTGATGGGATCTGTAACCAGTGTGAGTCCCTCTCTCTTGTACCCGAAGTCTGTAGTCGCATTCTTCCATGAAAAGGTCCATCCACTTTCTTGCATCTGCTCCCTATCTAGGTTCACTATCAGCCACGCTGAGGAAGCTGACCATCTCCCTCTCTGCCAGAGTTCAGACTCAAGGTTTCCATCTTCTCCAATCGTGTGATTAACTGGTCCGATTACGGAGCTATTCGAATCAGGAGTAAATGCCCTGTCATTTGAGAGAAATCTTAGGAATGAGCCATTGCTACTATTGGCCATTCTGTGGGCTGCCAAGTCTATGTGGTCTTGTGTTATATTTGGATCATCAAACCGCAGACATTCTAGTATTCCGCAGTCAGTCCAATTTGTTGGTGCTGGATCCATGGATTCCTCAAGATCCAAGGTAAGTGCAAGTTTGTAGGGGTTAATCCTTGGTTGTGTGAGAGATGAGTTACCGGACATGAATGATCTGAAGTCAGAAGCTAGATCCAACATTCCCACTGCCGGGTCTCCAGAGATTTCTGATGCGATCGGAAGGAAGAATCTGGATACGTTGTGGTTTCTCAAGGTCTCAGCATTGATGTCGATTTCCCTGAGGACAGTTAGATTCAGAATTCCTCCCTTCGGAGATTCTAGTCCTGAGTTTTCACCTGTGTAGTCTGCAATCATAGTAACATCGGACTCAGGGCTACCAAATTCTGCCTCATCTCTGACGAATATCCCAAATCCCCAGATATTTCCAGCTGCTGTGAACTCTTCCCTGAATACCATGTTAGCATCCAGCTCAGGAGATTCCATCTCGTAGGATTCTATGTCGATCGGTTCAAATGTTGCCAGTATCCCAGGAATCATTAGAATGGTGAAAATAAATACTGAGATGTGGATTCTCTTTCTTCTTGGAATTAGGTAGTCAGCTACCTTGGAGAAGTCACGCACGTCATTTGTCTGATGGACCTGTATTTGATTGGTTGTGATGATTCATAATCCGGCTTCTCTGAGTTGCTCAAGTATTTTTATCTGTTTTTCCGTTAGTTTGTCGTTTTCGTAGAGGACGAATTCAATATCCAAATCCCCCCCTTGATGGCCATGTCCGTTCACCCTTCTCCTGTCTCCTATTTTCGTTCGTTCAGGTACTTCGATCTGAATTCTCTTTCCTAGGGGCGTGGTAATCCTGACACTGCCTCCTAGAATCAGTGTAGATATTGGTACTGGAGCCTCTTGGATTAGTCTTCCATCCTCCCATCTTCTACCTTCCTGAGCGTCCAGTCTTAGCGTAATCAGTAGATCTCCGGGGACTCCTTGTGGATGCTCATGACCCATTCCTCTAAGTCTGAGCTGCTGTCCATGAATTGCCCCGGGAGGTACCTTGACATTGATTGAGCTCCCCTTTGTCTGTACTCCTGTTCCATTACAATCTTTGCATGATCTAGTGGTGCCAAAGCTTGTTCCCTCACACTTTTGGCACCTCTTCATTCTTCTATGAGAGAAATTTACCTCCGTGCCACTGATAGCCTGCTCCATAGTGACATCCAAACCTGCCTCTATATCAGCTCCACGGGCTGTTGTCTCTCGTTGATTTGAATCAGTGAATGGAGAATGTCTAGATTGCCCTGATTCTGAACCAAATCCAAAGTCTGCATTCGATCTTCCTCCGACAAACTGAGAGAATAAATCTCCAAAATCAAATCCACGGGAAGATCCTGATGAGGGCCTCCCTCCTCTGAACATTTCCTCCATTCGTCTCTGTTGATCCCACTCCCTCCTTGCCTCGGATGAGCCTATGGACTCATATGCAGTCTGTATTGACTTGAAACGCTCTTCCGCGGCGGTATCATTTGGATTCCTATCTGGGTGATATTGCCTAGCGAGTTTCCTGTATGCTCTCTTTATCTCAGCATCTGAAGAGTCCTTCGAAACACCGAGAGCACGATATGGGTCCTCTGCCATCTAACCTTGTCAGTATGGCAGGTGCCTTCAACTTGCTGAGAGATTTATCGATGTGATAATGAGATTGCAGGTAGTGCCAGAGTTATGGCAGTGGGCTGGGCGGTATTCAGAAACTATGTTGGACATGCGAAGGAGATTAAGGGAGATGTGACAGATTATCCGAGGTTCTTCCTCATGCCATCGACATCACATGTAGAATCTGATAACGTTGGAAATAACAATATCTCACTACTAGTCGATGAGCACATAGACTACGAAGTTGAGATGGTTGTCAGACTCGGGGATAACCTAGAGCCTGTTGAGATGTGCATCGGATGCGATACAACGAATAGAACCCGTCAAACGCTAGCCAAAGAGAAGGGTTGGCCATGGCTAGAAGGGAAGAGCTTTCGAGGCTCTGGGGTTCTGGGTACTTGGGCCCCTTGGGACCCAAGAATCATGGAGATTGGTCTTTCTTTGAATGGGGAAACAAAACAATTGGCCACCACCGATCTGATGGTTCATTCTTTCGACTCAATAATGGGGCATCTGACAGACTGGTATGGACTAAGTCCGGGGGATTTGATTTGGACTGGGACTCCCGAGGGTGTAGGGGCCATGAAAGTAGGCGACAGAGTGGATGCATGGATGAAAAATCCCGATGGAGAGAAGATCAGCGTCCTTAGCGCGGAATGCGTGTTGTAGAATTCGTTTAGTTGATAAGTGCGCATAATACGCGATAACCATGGACGTAGAGTATGATTTCAGACCGGCCTTCACACTAATGACTGCAAATTTGGGACCCGGAGAATCTCTCAAAGTTGAGCCTGGAGCTATGGTAGCCCAGTCTAGAGGAGTCGATATGAAGACCGGTATGGGCAGTGGCGGAGGAATCGGGGGATTCCTAAAGAGCGTGGTGAAATCCGCTGTCGGAGGAGAGTCCTTCTTCGTGAACACATACACAGCTGGTGGCTCTGGAGGATGGGTATCTTTGGCTCCTTCCGCTCCTGGTGACATAATGGAGTTCCACCTAGCCCCAGGAGAGGAGTTTTTCATGCAGGGTGGGGCATTCATGGCTTGTACCCCGAGCGTTGACATGGATACAAAATTCCAAGGGGCGAAGTCCCTATTCTCAAGAGAAGGTGCATTCTTCTTGAGGGCACATGCTCCGAGAGGGGTTGAGGGTAAGGTATTCTACACCTCATATGGGGCTATCAAGGAGATAGAAGTCTCACCCAATGCCCCAGTAGTAGTTGATACTGGCCATGTTGTGGCATTCACCACCGGACTATCGTATAATGTGTCCAAAGTTGGTGGTTTGGGATCTGCGATTTTCGGGGGAGAGGGGCTTGTTCTGGAATTCAATGGTTCCGGTAAGGTATACATCCAGACTAGGAATATGGAGAGCTTGGCGACGAGATTAATGCCATTCATGCCAACTGCCAGAAGTAACTAACCATGAGAAACTTGAGGTGCGATATCCTCTGGGGGACTCATGGAGTCTGGTGTCAGGAGGATTACAGGTACTCGTCTCATCGATCACGATGGGAGGGTCAGAGAAGGTGATTTCCTTATCCACGAAGATGGTTCATACTCTCATAGCTCTGGAGATGAGGATGTTACAGAGACCATCGAGGGAAGCGACCTAGTGATTACTAGATCTCTTCAGAACTGGCATACTCATCTTCCGATGACCCTCAATAGGAGCATGGGAGAAGGTCTGGCTCTGATGGATTGGTTACAGACTAGTATTTTCCCAAGTGAAATGAATCTGACCCCAGAGTTGGCATCTGTCGGCACTAGGGCTTCAGTAGCTGAGATGATCTCAGGTGGAACTACTTTTGCCTGCGATATGTACCACTTCCCAGGTTCAATAGCCCCAGTAGTCGCTGAATCTGGCATTAGAGGGGTTATTTGTGGACCTACAACAGACTGGCCACCTTCTGAAGAAGGTGAGTCGGATAGTGGTAATGCCCTCAAGGAGCTGGACTCCCTGATTCGCTCTGGTCCACTTGGTTCGGGAAGGGTAGAGATAGGGATAGCAACCCATGCCGTTTACACATGCTCAGAGGAGATTTTGAGAAAGGCTAGCGAGATGTCCAGAGAATCTGGGGCAAGGTTGCATATTCATACCTCGGAGACTAGAGAGGAAGTAGCACAGTGCCATGAGAAGACAGGGATGTATCCCATAGAATACTTGGATTCAATTGACTATTTTACCGAGGGGACCGTCTGTGCTCACTGTGGATGGGTGACGAAAAAGGAGATGAGAATTCTTGCAAGAAAGGGCGCACATGCGGTTCACTGCCCGGTATCTAACCAGAAGCTAGCATGTGGCGGGACTATGTCTTATCCGGCGATGATTGAGGCAGGGGTTGACGTTAGGTTGGGTACCGATGGTGCTGCTAGTAACAATGGTCTTGATATGAGAGCTGAGGCAAGGGCTGCAAGCCTGATACAGAAACACGATCATTGGGATGCGACAATATTAGATCCTGTAGAGACCTGGCAACTTGCGACAAGAGGATCATCAGATTGGGTCACATGGGACTTATCTGATATTCGAATGCGACCAAGGGGCAGAGGAGGAAGGAGGATCCTATCAAACCTAATTTACTCAGGAGCACAATGTGTGGATGTTTTTGTTGACGGAAGAGCCATCAGGAGAGATGGTAGGACCCTTACTCTAAATGAGGAAAGGGTGGCACAAGAACTCGAGGATGCAGCTCAGGAATACTATTCTGAGATCTGATGAGTGCAAACACTTCTTGAAAAGCTAGGGCTCGATGTCGATTCGTGTCTTTACTAGATTATCTCTTAGCTCCGAGAGAAGATCACAGGGGTTGGAAAACTCCTAGTGAAGCATCTAGAATACTGTTTGTGATGGTTGTAGGTTCGGTCTCTTACTGGGCTTGGCCTATTACTGAGGGAAATATTGTGATGTGGACAGGGACAGTGATAATGGTCTCCACGGCTCTACTCTCACTGGGATGGTGGTTACTCTCTCTGGCCGCTAGGAACAGGGCACCTAGGAAATTGACGGCTTCCGTGGGAAAGGTCACAAAAAGGCACCGTAAACACTCATCCTGATCGATTGTATTCGTTCAAACAGGTTCTATTGAGTACTCTAGAGTGATCAACTCAACTAGATACTCGACGTCCTCGCCGTCATCTGTGTGAGCACATCCTATTGCTCCTCCAGTGCCTACTGTAACGCTAATGTCAAGTGCATATGCCCCTAAACCAATTCCTCCAGAATCAAGTCCCATTGTGATTTGTGATCTTGAAACATTGCTGACGTTGCCTATCATTGATGAGTCGTACCACTCCACTTCTACCGAATGTGAGGAGGGAGGGCCATCGGAGTTCTGGCCACTCTCTGTCATATTCTTTTCATTGTGAGCCATTGTAGAAGTGATAGTATCTGGATCGGAGTTGGAAGCACCTGGTGCATTACAGCCGATTCCATTACTGGTTTCATCCTCAGAATAAGTTAGAGTGGCCCTAACTCCAACGATATTGATTTCCTCTGCATCCTCAATCGAGTCTGTGTGCATATTTATGGAAATAGTCTCTCCATCATTCACATACTCAAATCCGTCCGCGAGTTGCTCACTTCCGAAATTTGCCTCCACTATCCAATCACCAGATGGGCCAGAAACTGAATCGGCTGCATCTGGTCCGGATATTGCATAAGTCGCTTCAACTGCTCCAAATGGTATGATCAATGCTGCTGCTATGGCTCTCGTCTTCCTATCATCTGGCCAGTCATATCTGCCTAGTGGGGAGATTTCAGGTGATCTTATCTTATTCATAACAAAGTGTGTTATGAAGGCAGCCCCCATTCCTGGAATCGACTCGAATACCTCGTCATTCAATCCCATCAATCTCCAGGCAATTACCCCGGTAAGAGCGGCGATCATCATTGCCATGGTGTGGGTGGTGTCAGGCTCATATTCAGCCCATCTGATAATGAGAATAGGTACGAAGATGGAGCCGAGCCCATACACTGCAAGTACGACTAGGGAGAATACGGAGTCCCCACCGGGGACGTAGAGACCGAAAATCGAGATAGCAGTGGCGAAGGATGCCACTGCTAGAGTAACCGTCTTTGTCTTCTTGTGGTCCTGGCTAATCTCAGGCATAACATCGTCAGTGAAGGCCGCTGTACATGCCAAAACCTGGCTGTCAGCTGTAGACATAGTCGCTGCGAATATGGATGCGAGAATTAATCCAACCCAGAAGGGCCCCAAGGTTTCCATTGCCAGCATTGGAAGGCCCAGCTCTGGATCGAAATCTGCTCCACTGAAAACCACCCTGCTAGCTAGCCCTATTATGACCATTATGAGAAGAAAAGGGGTCTGCCAAGCAAAGAACCACAACATTGCTTTCTTCCTGTCCTCGTCAGTACCTAGTGTCATAACACGGCTAACGACCTGTGGTTGTCCTGCTACGCTAAGGCCACCCAAGAAGAATGCGAAAGCCCAGAGAGTCAATCCGAATCCCAAATCAGCTGGGACGATACTAGTTAGATTGGCATTCTGTTCCTCTAGACCCGAGTGTAGACCGTCAAAGCCACCAACCTCTCCCATGGCTACCCAGCATAGTAGGGAAGAGCCTACGATCATCACGCTCGACTGAGCGGCGTCGGTCCAAATCGAGGCCCTTATTCCGCCAGCATAGCAGTAGGCAACTACCAAAACGAATCCAATTAGTATCCCTACAACCTCAGACCATCCCAGCATCACATACAATGCCTTACCACCGCTAGTTAGCTGAGCCGCGGCATATACTGACAGGAATAGAATCGAAAGCATGGCTGCTAACTTTGCTTCTGGGGAGCCAGTTGCTTCCGAAACTAGAGATGATAGTGATCTTAGTCCCCTCTCATTAGCGGATTGCTGTATGAATTTATACAGCCAAAGCCATGCTAGAATCTGCCCTATCATGGACCCAAACGCTATCCAAACTATCGAGTATCCCATCGTGAATGTGAAACCTATGAATCCGATGAACATGTATCCGGAGTTCCAAGTACTGACTGCGGACAAAGCTGCGAGTGCCGGATGCATCCCCCTTCCTGCCACTAGATAGTCATCAGTGGTATCCTCTTTGACCAGCATACTGGCCAGACCGACTCCAGCAAATACGGTCATGAATAGCAGAAATGAGCCAACAAGAACTAGGTCCACGACTAGATGCATGAGGGACTTGACTATCAACAATGGGATTGATACAACTGTCAAAACAGAAGAAGGAGTGTGAATTACAATGGCCATTATTGAGTAATTTAATGGTAAATGTACACATTGATCTACCTACAGTCTTCTTCTGAGTCTTTCCATCGCTGAATCTGCCTCACCCAAGGACTTCAGGCACGATTGAACATCTCCTTCCTCTAGCATCTTCTCTGCTATGGAAATAGCTCTGAGAGACGAGGACCTGTCAGAATCTTCAATTCCTATTCCTCTTGAGTCGAGCTTCTTACTAAGCGAAGCCCATTCTGAGTTTACGAAATCTATTAGCCCCCGAGCATCAGATAACTCAGCCTCAAGTGATTGGAGATCGTTAGTCAGTGATTGTAATTCTGATGATGCCTTTGGCCACTCGGAAGATTCTGAGAGACTGGCTACAAGATCGAGTCTCTCCATCCAGTTTCCATATTTTGGAAACCTAGATTCTAGCTTATTTCTCTGCCTAAGCGCCCTGGTTACTTCATTGGAAGATTCTGAAATATCTCTTACATCTCTAACGATACTGTCAGAGATTCCCTTGGAGAGCGGGTAGTTGCCCTCCTCGTGTGCCTTTCTAGATTCTGAAATCATCTCCAAGTGCTTACTAAGAGACTCTCCTTCCAAGGATTTAATCGACTTTTGTGCTTCTTCCAGAGCCTTTAGTGAATCAGATTGTAAACTGGTAAGACTCTCTATATGATTGGGGATGTTTGAAGCCATGCTCTTTGCGGTCACTGGATCTTCTGCATCAAGAGATTGCTTGGCAGATTCCAGAATACTTCTGATATTATCAGAGGAGTGTCCCTCGAGATTAGATAGTAGTCTCTCACCTTCCGAAATGGCTTCGATGGCTTCTTGCCAGTGTTCAATCACCACGGATGCCTTCGTCTTGGCTGTTCTGAATAGTATCTCAGCCTCTCTCAGTGATCCTAGTTCAGATTCTCTTACTGCCATATCGTAGGCTTTGCGGGGCCCCTTTGCCGTCTTGGAAATATTCTCAGCGTTGATCACATAAGAGAGCGCATCTTCCTGTATGTCCCCGAGATCCTGAGAAATAGCGATTATCCGCCTAGCCTCACTCTCAGCCTCCTCGATCATCAGCAGTCCCTTCTGAGGGTTTTTCCAGCCAATTTCTCTAGCATTGGATAGAAGAGAGTGAGCTTGCTCTAGTCCAGAGTTATTAGACCTGAGTGTAATCATTAGGTCTTCTGCATTTTCTAGACTGGAAGAAAATTGCTTTCTGATATCATGCATCTCATCTTTAGAAAGTAAATCAGGAATTAAGGTGTAGGAAATTGATAATCCTACTAATGCCCAAATTTCAGTGTTAGAGCTCAAGGCCACCATTGTTGCGATTGCGAAAGCCAATCCTACTACACTTGTTGTTCCTCTAAGTCTCCTGGTTGCAAGTGAATGATTCAAAATATATTGTGATACGCTCCACAGATAAAGTGCTACACTTAGCATCAATAAAGAGGCAATCTTCTCATCTCCAGATGAATATTCTGAACCTGCAATAGCGATTAAACTAGGCCAAACTATGTTTGATATTGACCCAATTCTAGATTTCTCCACTGGGCCAAAATCGATTAAATCTGAGAGGAGTATTGCTGATCCAAAAAGCAAGAAGACGTGGCTTGATCTAGATAGCAGATCGACTTCTCCATTGACTGCTGGCCAGAGCCACCATGCCCCTCCTATTATTATCGACAGTAGTCCCAATAAAGCGATTTTCTCTACCCTTATCCTATGCTCGTTTACGACCCTTGACGGGTAGTCGGGGAGCAGAACCATGTCTATCGAGGTAGTATCATCTCTCATGAGTTTCACTGATTGGTGATTGCCCCTAAGGCCTCATTGACTCTTTTCCCCATAGGCGGTTTGCGAGTAAACTGAGGATAACCAATACACAAAGAACGGCGAAAAATGCCTGGACTTGATAGTCTAATCTCTCATCATCTTGCTCTGATACTATTATTGATTGATTGAGATTTAGGGTTCCTGATTCTCCATCTTCGTTTCCTATCCACTCAATTCTGATATCTAGAGGGCCTGTCTCAAGGAGTTGGATATCAACATCTAAATCAAAATATCCCGAAGAGGAAGATGTTGCTCCTGGAATCATGACATAAGCTGAGCAACTCTCTGCGTAGCAAGCTCTAGCTGAACCTACTGATGATTGGTAATTATTTATTGAAGCACGGAAATTTATTGTATTTCCGATAAACTGATCGCCGGATATCTCGGTTTGGATTATCTCTAGATTGAATCCCTCCTTAGGTTCAATAGAGAATTGGAATGAAATGTCTGCAGAATTTCCGAGAGAGTCGGTGGCTAGTATTTCCATAGAATGGATTCCTATCCCTAGATTTGACAACTCTATCTTTTCTGCCTCTGTCCATGAAACGTTTGTATATTTTTGATCTCCATTTATGGTAATCGTCCACAGTGTATTCAAGATACTATCTAGGTCATCGAAGGATTCGGTTAGAGTAAGAAGGATATTGTCCCCTTCACGAGCAGGTTCTGATGGACTCACACGGGTTGAGTTTGCTGAGATGTGTGGTATGATTACTGGTCCCGCAGAGTCCTCAACTATGATGTCCCATGTTCTCGTGATGGTATTTCCTGCTTCGTCTGTTACATTCAGTAGTAGCTCCCAGTGACTATTCGCTCTCTCTTGGTGCCTCTCATCGACCGGTAGATGCATGCCATTAACCTGGTCTCCTTGATTGAAGACGGCTGAGAAATACAGCTCATCATTCGAGAAATGTCTCCACCCCTGTGATTTATTTGACACCACCTGTACTGAAACAGGAAGATTGGAATTGTCTGAAGTAATCACATCAACAAAAAGCTCACTGTCCGATCTAATGATCATGCTATGTTCAGATTCATTACGCTGAACCTCAATTCCTTCAAATGTTATTTCTGTGAATCTGATATCATAGCTTGGATTCTCTCCATCGATTATTACATTTTCATACCATGATGAGGAAGCCCCAAATGAGTCGATGCATGTTAGATCTGCACTGAGAACATCTCCAGATAAATAGCCATTCTGTGCAGGATTAACCGAGATTACAACGCGTCCTTCGGAATCATATTCTCCAACCGAGCTGTTCAGTATTGTTCCGTTATTAGAGAGTCTCCAGTTGAAGGAGGGGGTTTCCAACATACTATCTTCACATTCTGAAGTGAAATATATGGTGTCATTAAGAGGAGCAGAAATAGACACCCCCCCTGATCTACTGACTATCACAGAAGGAGGGGAGTTCTCGCCTATTGCTATTCTGATTGTTGAGTAAACAGGAGATTCAGCTCTTAGAACAGTGAAATAGCTTGGTTCACCGGAGATTATTTCCTGCATTGCACTGAATCTGAATTCCCATGGTTCTTGGATTGATATGACAAGTGGAACTTCTTCAATCAGAGATCCTGTTCTGGGGAGATCTAGTAGTCTTGTCGTCCTCAGATCAGTAGTGGCCATCAACTCGGCAGACTCTGACCAACCCCATGTTGCGGAGCTCGTACTAATGACTGGACCTACAGAAGGAGGGGTGACAATTACCGTTACTGGCGATAGGAGAGTTAGTTCGGTGTTGTCGAACATACAACATCCGGCTACTTCTGAGTTTGTCCATGATCTAGCGTTCGTTAACAACTGTATGAAATCAGAAATCTCAGATTCAGTAATATTCCCATCAGAGTTCCCTAGGTGATTATCGATCTGTAATCTGATTCCAATTGACTGATTAGGTAGTAAATCAGTGCCATATTCCTCGGGAATTGAAATTTCCAAATTCCAAGTAGCATTAATCTGAGAGTCGGGGAGTAGTTCCCCTGTGAGAGAGAGGGTAGCCTGGCCATTTATCTGAATTTGTTCAGAGTGGGTGTTATCATTATCATCAGACTCAGCAAAACTCAGCGGAGTCAATATGACTACTGTTGACAATAAGATAGCGACGGATTTATTCACAGACATTCTCATCATCCTTCGAAGATAATTGTTGATCCGATATCATCTATCCCTAATGGAATAAGTCTGTTTTTTGCGTGTAATTGACGAAGTCTGTCTCTGAGATCTTTCTCTCCATGAACTAGGAAGAATCCCCCTCCTCCCGCACCAAGTAGCTTGGCTCCAGATGCCCCTAGCTCAATTATCTCATCGTGAAGGGAGTCTATCTCATTTCCAGATACCCCGGCAGAAATACCTCTCTTCTCGTTCCAGGCCTCGCCGATCAAAATTCCTAGTTTAGAAAGTTCGCAGTCGTTGAGAAATTGTTCTGCGGTATCAGCCTGATTTCTGATTTTTCTAAGTCTCATTAACTTGTTATTGGGATCTGTTGGAGCCTCACTTAGTACCTCAGAAGCACTTCTGGATAAACCAGTAAATACCAGAGTGAACTCATCTCTTATTTGTGATTCGCAAGATACTATTATCGGTTCCACTCGTACTTCCTTACAGTCAAAGGAGATAGCATTGATTCCTCCAAAAGCCGCCGCATACTGATCCTGTCTGCCGATTGGTTGTCCAAGGATGTCTATCTCTATCAAGCATGCTTCTTCAGCTAATTGAGCGGGAGATGCATCATGACCAGCAAATTTGTGCAGGGCATTCAGTAGTCCAACTGTTACCGTTGAAGAAGAGCCCAGTCCTGTGCCTCTTGATGGTATATCTGCGATAGTAGTGATCTCTACTCCAGAAGTAACTCCGGTTACTCTCATAGCCTCCCTAACGAGCTCGTGTTTGAGATCCTCAAAGTCATCCACTAACTCCAGAGAGGAGTATGATACTCTGACTCTCTCATCGAATCTCTTGTTCACCAGAACATGAATGTATTTGTCAATAGCCAGAGATACAACCTTTCCTCCACTCTCTTCCGTTTTGGAGAACGAGTCAATATCCGTACCTCCCCCGCAGAAAGAGGCTCTAAGGGGCGTTCGGCTGATTATCATCAGGCTGGTGGGGTCGTACACTACACATCAAGACGACGGTTTACTGACAATAATCAGTTACTAGCTGATGACAACACATATGACCTTGCCACCACCGGAGCGAAGGGAGAGCGATGTCCGACGTAGTGACCATGGATGACCTTAGTAACGAAGAAATATTGTCTATTCTAGAAGATTCAGTTAGACTTGTACCCGTAGCGAGAGGCGCTGTTCACCTCCCTCTTCTAGAAGGGAAGGTTCTTGCAAACATGTTCTATGAAAACTCGACTAGGACAAGAATGTCCTTTGAGACGGCTATGAAGAGACTGGGCGGGTCTGTTCTGAACTTCAGCTCCATCGGAACCTCTGTCGCCAAAGGAGAGACACTTTACGACACAATGCAGATGGTCGAGGGTTATGCAGACATAGCCGTAATCAGGCATCCGAGGCAAGGAGCGGCTCAGTATAGTGCTGATGCAATAGACATTCCAATTCTGAATGCCGGAGATGGTGCTGGAAATCATCCGACTCAGACCATGCTAGATCTCTTCACAATAATGGAGGCTCATGGAACCATCGAAGGCCTGAATGTGGTTCTTGTCGGCGATCTGAGATATGGAAGAACAGTGCATAGCCTATCTCATGCTCTAATCCGTTTCGGAGCTGAGCTGACTCTGGTCTCTCCTGAAACACTTATGATGCCTGATGAGATTGTGAATGATCTTCGCTCTTCTGGTGCTACAATTTCAGAGTCAACTGATTTGGTCGCGGCTATTCCTGATGCCGATGTCATCTATATGACGAGGATCCAGAAAGAGCGCTTTCCAGATGAGGATGAGTATGCGAAGGTTGCAGGAATATACATGTTGGGCGCCAAGGATATGGACGATGCTAAGGATGGCATGATTGTGATGCACCCTCTCCCCAGGGTTAGTGAGTTACATCCCAGTTTAGACTCCACAGTAAATGCTAGATACTTCCAACAGGCATTCAATGGTGTTCCGACTAGAATGGCACTTCTTTGCAGGAGTCTTGGTGTGGAGATACCAGAGGAGGTGAAGAAATGAGTGAGATGAGGAGAGTTACTGCAATCTGTAATGGTACGGTGATTGACCATATCCCAGCAGGTCACGCGTTGCAAGTCATCAAGATGCTCAGAATCGATACGCACAGATCGAATCCAGTCTCGCTGGTGATGAATGTCCCTAGTGACAAAATGGGAAGGAAAGATCTACTAAAAATCGAAGACTTAGAGCTGAATCAAGAGGAGCTAGATAGGCTCGCATTGATTTCACCGAATGCTAGTGTAGCTATAATCAGGAACTATGGTGTTGCAGAGAAGAGGGTCGTTGAGCTGGCAGATGAGCTGGTAAACGTCGCAAGATGCACATTTTCAAACTGCATCACCCAGAACCCCAGAGAGCCTCTTCCACAGAAACTGATCCTCTACAGCCGGGATCCGATTGAAGTCAGATGCTACTACTGTGGAAAAAGACAGGATTTGGGTGACATCATAGATAATCTCATCTGAGCCTGAGTTCACCTAAAATAAATTCTAAGTCCTTGAAGCTAAATTTCAATATTGCGACTATTGCAAATATCGTCGCTGCGATTAAGGCTATCATTGCGCCACTACCAGTATCTAGCTCTGCTGAGAAATACAGTCCGAAGAAGACAGAGCTAAGGCCGAAAATCTGTGTCCAAATTAGACAGGAGCGGAAACTTCTCCCGATCAATTGTCCAGTAGCCGCAGGAGTGACCAGCAGTGCCGTTACTAGGAGAGTCCCAACCACCTGTACCATACTAACTACCACTGCCGCGGTTATGATACTGAATAGTAGACCTATGCTTCGAACGGGAATTCCTTGCACTTGCGCGGCAAGGGGGTCAACAGTTGTAGCTAAAATCAATGGACGCAATATCACCAGTAGTACAAATGATAACACGGAAATGTATGATATCATATCCAGGTCATCGGACGAAGTTAGCAGAAGGCTTCCCCAAAGGTAGCTCTCTACCTCTATTGTAATTCCTACTCCATAGTATCTCAGGAGAACGAGTCCGAAGGCTAACATTCCTGTAAGAAATATCGCAATAGAAGCATCTCCGGTAAGTATCTCTCTTGATTGTAATTCGAATATTAGAATAGACGCAGTGACGCTGAAGACTAGTGCATACCACAAGGGAGAGGTAGCCCCTAGAACAATGCCAACAGCGACGCCGCCGAAAGAAACGTGTGCAAGACCATCTCCGATTAGTGCTAGATTACGTATCAGGAGAAACGAACCAAGGAAGCCTGCCACAATGGCCACCATTACTGCAGCAAGCAATGAACGCTGAAACATTTCCATTGTGAAGAATTTCGGGAAAACTACACCGGGCATCATGGGTGCAATTAATTCCATTAGAGGGGCGACAAACTCTAGAATAATAGTACCAAAACCCATCCTTAACCCTCTCCTATGTCTAACAAATTTTTCATATCTTCATCATCGTGAACTGCTTCTATTCCTCTCAAATCAGCAAGTTTCTCCAAATCTGGGAAGCTGCTGGTAGGTCCGTCAAATCTAATACTCTCTTCAAGAAAAACCATCCTGTGAGCTGTTTTCCTCATGGCAGTTAGATCATGAGAAACCATCAAGATGGTTTTTCCCTCTTCATGACAGAGTTGGTCGAGTAATTTCAACAGTGAGTTTCTTGATGCTCGATCTACTCCTACTAATGGCTCATCAAGGAGAATGAAGTCCGCTTCTGTTGCTAGAGCGCGTGCGATTACCGCACGCTGCCTCTGACCTCCAGAGAGACGCGCAATATCGGTATGTTGAACATTCTCAAGTCCTGTCATCTTGATTGCATTATCCACTCTCTCTCTACGACCGTTGTCAAAGAAATCGAACATATTTGCAGAGTTTATGGTTCCCAGTCTTACCAATTCACGCACGGTTAACCTGATATCTTTGGGAAGATTGGCCGCGGCTTGAGATACCCAACCAATCGACCCCTGTTTCGGGGTCCTTGTCATCGGAGATGCACCATATATCTCGATTGTCCCACTACGTGCCTTGAGAATTCCAAGGATAGCTAGCATAAGTGTCGACTTGCCACTACCATTGGGACCTACGATGGCGACAAACTCTCCCTCATTGATAGTCAGACAAATATCCTTTATGACTATCTTTCCAGAACGTGCAACGGAAAGATCGCAGACGTCAAGGATAGGTTTCTCCATCCCTTTCGCCACCTAAACAAGCCACGAGTAACATACTGTAAAGCCACTAGATAACTTGTAATTGAATGTATAATACCCTGGAAGGAGTGGAGGACTTCTATGCATATTTTGACCTCACATACTCAAATCCCAAATAAATAATGAGTACCGAGAATATTGATCCAACGAAGAGGAGAGGTAATGTCTCAGTTAGATACATGACCTCATCCTCCCCCTCCTAGTTCTACGTGTATATCGGATTCTCTAGCACCCAATTCCACTTACTATATTCCCGATGTTCTTGTTCATCATAGACAAGTAGTCATCCGTATCGTCACTGGGACGCAACTCCATTGTGTATAGGATTTGAACTTCCACGCCAGTCTCCTCAATAATACTCTGAACAGCAGATTGATCGGTATACTCCTCAACGAATAGGACAGTAATTCCCTCTTCCTTGATGTGCTCGACAACCTCAGCAACTTCCGCTGGGGAAGGCTCTCCCTCTGGATCGATTCCGTGTACAGTCATTATGTCGATGTTGTACCTGACCGAGATGTACGAGTAGGCGTTGTGATTAGCAACAATAGTCTTGTCGAATCCTCCTGTAACACAGGTTCCATCATCACCCAATGCGGCTTCAAAACTATCGTGAAGCTGGGTTAGTTGTGCCGAGTATGCCTCAGTATTCTCTGCGAACGCATCAGTTCCATCGGGGAATGTCATTGTTAGCTTGTCCTGAACTAGTTTGAGTTGTTCGTTGAACGAAAGCGGGTCTAGCCAGCTGTGTGGATCGTAGTCGAAGGCTTCCTCACCCTCATCAGCTTCAATCTCACCACTGTGATCGTCATGGTCATCCTCCTCGTCAGAGTGGTCGTCATGGTCATCCTCCTCATCAGAGTGGTCGTCATGGTCATCGCCGTGATCGTCATGGTCGTCATGACCTCCCTCTCCCATTATCACAAAGAATTCTATGTCGCTGGGCATAGCGAATCCATAGTCGCCTTCTTCCTCTATATGGATAATTACCGCTCCAATTTCATGGTGGTCATCGCCGTGGCCGTCATGGTCATCCTCCTCGTCAGAGTGGTCGTCATGGTCATCCTCCTCGTCAGAGTGGTCGTCATGGTCATCGCCGTGGTCGTCATGACCGGCTTCTTCCATGAGGCTCCACGGGAATCCACCGCATCCAGCGGCTAAATCGCTAGCGTTAGCACTCTCGGCAGACAATGCGTCTGCCTCTGTATCGGCACCAAAGGTGGACTGGCAGTAGTACAGCTCTTCTGATTCCCAGGTCCAGTCGTACTTCGACCAGAGCCCTGGGTAATACTGATCATCCTCACTATTCTGGGCGACGGCCCACATCTCATGATTGTCATAGTGTGTGATGGTGTTGTCACTCCATGAGTCTGAGTCAATGGAGTGTTCAGCTCCCCACTCATCTACCCAGTCCCCAGCTATGTGAATCGGGAAAGAGAGTGTGTGAGCAACTCGGTCTGCATGGATTTCTGGCAGATCATGATGTTCTTCATGACCCATCCACATGTGGCCTGCAGCCTCGCAGTCCTCCTCAGTAGACTCGTAGTTCTCGTGGGTGTCGGTGTTGTGACACAGTCCCTCGCCATGGTCTCCATGGTCATCGTCGTGCATCCAAACATGTCCTGCGGCCTCGCAGTCCTCCTCAGTAGACTCGTAGTTCTCGTGGGTGTCGGT
>CESQ01049891.1_pt1 | contig 37950 bp, 37 predicted proteins | sample 361401 | NCBI WGS metagenome assembly CESQ01 (sample SAMEA2622119, study PRJEB7988) | marine metagenome | isolation source: saline water (ENVO:00002010), including | reverse complement strand
AGAGTAATACAGAGAGTAATACTGAGAGTAATACAGAGAGTAATACAACTAGTACAACTACAACTACTACTACTACATCTACATCCACTACTTCTACGTCAACAAGTAGCGGTTAATATAAGAAATTATTAAATATAACGGCAATTATTTGCCGTTATATTTCTTTAGGCTTGTTAGTTGAATTCTTTTCATATTTGGGACAAGTCTTTGCTCACTTTTTACGACATGAAACTCATCATCGACCCAGTACATATTCTTAACTTTAAAATTTATTAAAGGAATATATAACTCTTCTTTAATTATAGATGTCTCCACTTCCCTATTATTTAGCCGACTAACAAAAGTTTCATTTTTTAAAAAAGAATAGGTGAAGTAAGCTTCCATTGATAGTGCTTCGGGGTTAGAAAAACTTACTAAAGATTTATATTTAAAATTATCTTTCTTATTTACAAATATATTTTGAGCTACTTTCAACAAATCTGGAGGATATCTAATCTCTACATCATTTAATAAGCCAACAGTTTTTATTATTTTTCCATTATAGGTCGTAATTAATTCTTTGGATGCTGAAGTCCACAGAAGCTTATCATCTCTAGCTTCAACTAAAACTATTAATGCTTCTTTTGAATTACCAATTCTAGATATCTTCATAGCATATGGCATTTTCTTTATTTGGTCATTTATGACAATCTCTTTATCAGTTATTAGCTGTCTTGATGAACTAAAAGCCTCCATATAAAGCGAAGGGCCAGCAATACATCCAGATAAAATAAGTGCAAGCACTAGTACAAAGTTATTTAATTTAATCAAGGAAATCACTCCACTGGTTTCTAAAATTAATTTGTTGTGTATTCATGAGCATTCCATTCAACCTCTTACCTTGATTTAGTTTTTGTCCACCATCTCGGGTAAGCGGCCTAAGTCTAAAGTTGGTATATGCTCCTCTATGTTTTCTTAGAAATAAATCTACGGGTATTTGAAAATAAAATCCTTTATCAAAACTTCCTTCACCAAACTCTTCAAAAGATACATCAGTTCGTGTAAACCAAAAGCCCGTTCTAAAACCAGACTTTGTTCTTCTTGATAAGTCAAAGGTATAACCAACATCTCTTGCAAGATATTTACCATAACTTAAGTTTAATATTACTCCCTGATTAAATTGGTATTTAAAATTTACATGTCCTGTCTCGGTTTCATATTCTTTAAAATCAAATAGTTGGTCAAAATCTCTTTGTTTCACATGATAGTACTCTGCACCTATAGCAAAATTTCTATCAAGAGGTTTATACATTATTTCTCCTCCAACACCACCATACATTCTTTCTAAAATCCCTGATGATATTTTTGCATTAATATCTCTGCTAATAGGCCAAATGTAATCAAGTTGCATTAAAGGTATATATTGATCGCCCTCTTGCAGATATCTTACAATCTCAGTCCTAACATTTTGCAGCTGTGATCCTGGATCGCTTACTTTTTCATCAAAATTATTACCAAGATCAAATGCAAGGTTTGTGCTCAACATTAATCTCCTACTAAATTGTAGCTGCGTATCTACTCTAATAATGGCTCCGGCAAAAAGAAATTTCTCTGGTGAACCTATATGATTTACCATTGCGGGCGTCCAACCATAGTGAAAAGAAGGGAATCTAACATTTGGGACAAATTCATGGGATTTATATCCATTAACACTATTATTAGATATTTTTGTATCTTTCTTTATTAGCTCTAAATGAGTTGGATTATCAAAACTCTTTGATAGATAGCCTATTTTGCTGAGCTCCATATCTGCATTTAAATGTGTTATTTGTATAGTCTTAACATCTATATCAAATTCATTTGCAACTGATAAAGCTGTATCAGCAGCATATGAAGAAGATCTTATATGACTTCTGTATGTTGAATTACTTATAGTAATATCTAGATCATTATCATCTAAATCAGCAGACTGCAAATACAAACCCTTGCTATTTAAATTTTTAAGTAAATCAATATAAAAAGTTTTCTTTGTTTTCTGTTTGGCTGTTATTGTTGGCTCCACTCTTTTATATTTTGGCTTCTGAAAAAAACTATTAGAAAAATTCCCTCCAAATGCAACAGTAAAATTGATTGTATTTCCTTTGATATATGAAATGTCAAAAGTTAAATTTTCACTAAATGCAGGGAAGGAAAAACCATAATTTATATTTGAGTCTTTTTTGCGTAGGTACATACTCTCGGGCGATGTTCCACCTCCGCAACATGAAAAATCCATATAATTAAAAGGGTCATATTCAACTTTAAACTTCAATCCTTTTGCATATGGAATGCTAATTTCAGCTCCTCCAAATACGCCTACCGGGCCTGTGAACCATAGGTCAGTTGAAAAGTTACCTCCTACTCCGTAATCCTGATTGTATAAATCTCCCCTTTCAGAAAACCTATCTCCTAAAAATTTTAAAGGATTCTTATAATTCTTTTGTTGAGAAAAAGCTCCCCATCCCATACCTAAATTAAATTTAAAATTTCGAATTGTTTGTGTTGCTACTAAGTATTCTCTAGAAAAAAGGCTATGACCTGCAAAATCGTTCATTCCAATTGCTATTTTGGGTGCATGCTTAAATTTTGGTTGATAATTAATTTTGACATTAAATCCCTTATCTAAATATAGACCTTTACTTAAAGGGCCTGCCCATAATAAATCACTAGGACGATAATAAAAATAACTTGCCTCCATCCAATCAAAAGGAGCAATAGTTAATGTGCCTAACTTATATATATCATTTTTATTTAATACAAAATGAAGATTTGCCTCTCCAAGAATTTCTGCTGATGGGGTTTGAATTAACCCAGCAACTCCAAAAGAGTTATAGCTTGGGTTACGATCCTGATAAATATAATCAAGATAATCTGCATATAGAAAATTTACGTAAAAAAAAAATATAAAAACAAAAATTTTTTCATACTAAGGTTTAATCTCTATCAATAATTGATATTAATGTTAATACAGGCAATGAGGCAGTAGAAACAATTTGAGCTATATATGAACTTTTAGTTAATTCATCTAATTTAGCTATTTCTCTTGGAACAAAGATTACTGAATGAGGGTATATGTCAATTCTAGAATTACCTTTTAAATTTAAAAATCGAGAATAATCAACTAAATTTGTTGTGCCATCAGGGTTAATAACAATAATTCCATCCTGATAAGAATTTTGTCCAAGCCCTCCAGCCATATCAATATAATCTTTGACTGAAGCACCTGGTACGTATCTTCTAGCTCCAGGGTCATTTAGTTCGCCAAGAAGATAAACTTCATTTGTAAATTCAGGTATATATAATGCATCCCCATCTTTAATCTTTGAATTACTAGTAGGATCTCTGTCGATCCTATCAATATCAAATTCAACTGAATATCTGCCAGCATTTGAAGATCTATAATTTCTAATCTCTTCTAAGAGTTCTGTAGTTGAATCAGCAGTCATCATCCCAGCCTTAGATTCCGCACCAGCCGAACCTGCTATTAAGAACTTTATTAAATTTCCATATTCTCTATTTTGAAAATCTTTATCTTTTTCAAGAGCATCTTGCCTAATAAGAGCGCCTGCAAATGGATAAGCATCTTTTTTATAGCCTCCTGCCTTATTTATTAAACTTACTAACGTCTCATTATCTGAAATATTATATTCACCTGGGGAATGAACTGCTCCTGAAACAATAGCAGTCTTAATTGAGGAAACTTCTGGTTTAAAAAAAGGAACTAAAATAGAATCATTATGTTCTAGTTTTAATCCTGATATCTTATCTAGTGCAATTTTCTCATAATCATTTTGTTTGACTCTCGACAGAATTAAAAAATCATCAATAAAATCACCTGTTATATTTCCAGCAAAAGCTATAAGCTCATCAATAGTTTCATCAATCTTTAATTCGTATATTGCAGGTCTTGATACAGCACCTGATATGCTAATATTTTTCATAGTTGGTTTTACTAGGATCACATCTCCAGATCTTAATGAGTAATTAGAAGAAGTGTCTCCAGAAATAAGAATTGAATATAAATCTGACGATCCAATTAAAACCCCATTTCTCTTTAATTCGATATCACGATATGAGCCATTATCTAAAATACCCCCAGCCACACTTAATGCATGCATTAGATTTGAATTACCATTCAAGGTATAAAGTCCAGGACTTGGAACATTTCCTAAGATATATACTTTTATATTTCTTATCTCATCTAATGTTATAAAAGCACTATTGCCTATAAATGAATCCGATATGATTTTTTTAATCATATTATTAACTTCATTTAATTCTAAGCCAGCAATAAAAACCTTGCCTATTTCAGGAATATTAATAGACCCATCTCTAGAAACTCTTATTTTTTTATCTATATTTAATGAGCCGATTACTTGAAGTCTAATTCCGTCACCGACATCAACTATATATGATGGATCAACATTTGGCTCATTTATTGGCATAAATGTTGTCTGAACAGTTTGAAAGATATCTTCACCGAATCTTTTTAATCTAGGCGTATCCTCTTCTAGATCATTTAATTTATATTCTAAATTTTTTGTTTCTCTTATAAGTCTCTGTAATTCAATTGAAGTTTTATTGATTTTAGAATTATCAGAAAAAAATATGTCTTCTTTGTATTCTTCTTCATCACCTCCAATTACTTCTTTCAAAACCTCATCTGGTAAACCAGCTAAAAAATCATCATTGGCATCCTGAGAATACAGTGCAAAAGAGAAAAGAAACAAAAATATAACTAACAAACTTTTCTTATATTTATCCATTATTTAATTCATATTATTTTTTATAAAGTTAGAAGGTTTAAAAATAACCTTCTTTCTCGATTCTATTATATATTCTTTTTTTGTTATTGGGTTTCTTCCTATTCTTTTTTTTGTTTTCTTTACCTTAAAAGTTCCAAATTTAGCTATCTTTGTGCTTAGTTGCTTTTTTGAGGCATTCTTTATAATTTCTAAGAATTTATTTACTATAAATTGAGAATCATTTTTTTTAATTCCTGTCTGCAAATGCACCAAATCTGTGATATTTTTTTTTGTAGTAGACATCTTAATTCAACCCAGGTATATCAATGCTATTAATTTCTAGGCAAGATCTTATTATCTTATCCATCACAGTATCAATTTCAATATCAGTTAAAGTTTTTTCATTTGACTGAAATATAATTCTATAACCTGCCTTTATATGATTCACTTTTTTATCTAGATAATAGTCAAACATAAATACTTCTTTAATAAATTCATTAGCAAAATTCATAATATTATTATCAAGTTCTTTAAGTTTTGTCTCATCTTTTATTAAAAAAGATAAGTCTCTATATGTTGATGGGAATTCAGATATAGGTTTATATTTTTCAAATTGATTATTCTTTTTGTTTTTAGAAACGTATGGTTTCCCATTCTCCAACAGATTATTAATTTCTATTTCAAGAAGGAATATTGGATACTTAGATTTTGAATCTATTTCATTTCTATCTATTGAAATAAAATCTATGTCATCATTGGTAATATCTTTAAAAATATCTTTTAAATAATCTTCATTAATTATCTTATTGAAACCTTCATAGTTTTTAGCCAATCTGCCTGATGCAATTAAGCCTAATATTCTTTTAGAATTAATACCATTTTCATCAATATTGTAGATATCTGAGATCTCAAACATTTTTATAATATCCTTTTGTCTTCTTTCGTTATATATCAAATTCTTTACTAATGAATCTTTTAATCTAGTTCTTAAATAAGATTTATTAGAATCCAATGGGTTGTCTACTTTAATAGTATTGCTTGAGTGATTTTCTGTAAATGGAAAATTGATAACCTCATTAAAACCTTGGTCTACTAAAAAATGTCTAACACTACTTTCATTTGAACCACTACTGGTTTTAATTGAAGATGTAATTTTTATCTTTTGAGAAGGAATATTGTCATAACCAATAATTCTTGCGACTTCTTCAGCCAAATCGTTTTGAGACTTGATATCACTTCTATAAGATGGAACTTTAATTAAATTGTCTGAACATGTTAATCCTATGCTGTTTAGGAGCCCAATGTAATCTTTTTTTGATATATTAGTGCCAAGTATTGAGTTGACAATTTCTTCATCTAATTCAATCTGAGCACTCTGAGTATGCTTGGCCTCAGAATATAGCTCAATACTTTTAATGTTCGTATGATCTTCAACAATCTTTGCAAATCTTCTAAGAACTTTCTCTTGCAAACCCGGGTCTACACCTCTTTCAAATTTATATGATGCATCAGACTGAATATCATATCTTATAGACTTCCCAATAATTGATTCTGGTTTAAAGTATGCGCATTCAATAATTACTGAAGTAGTATTTTTAGAACACGAAGATCTTTTCCCGCCAATTATTCCTGCTAAATTTATAATTTCATTATTTATGGTGAATACATAATTTTTACCAGTTAGTAAAATTCTTTTATCTAATAGAGTTTCGAATTCAATATCTTTATTAACCTCTTCTAAAGTTAATAAATTATTATTAATAAAACTAGCATCATAGCAATGGGTTGGCAGTCCTAGTTCATAAGATAAATAATTAGAAATGTCAGTGAAAAAATTATTTTTATTCAACCCAAGATCATCAAAATACTCTTTTAGATAGGGTAAGTAATCGACATTAATATTATCTACATCAATTTTAAGAAAGGATATATTTGGGCAAATATCTTTTACTTTATTCTTAAAATTAAAATCATATTTATTAATATGATTCTCGTAAAATTCAATCTCTTTAGTCTTATAGAATGCTCCAAGATCCCTTGTTATACCTAGCAAAGAAAGACAGTCTCCTCTATTGGGTGTAAATTCAATATCAATGATATTTTTATTAAAAGTATTTTCATGACCTAATTGAATTAATTTTTCAGATAAATCGTCTAATGAAATATCTTGATTGACAAGATTCTTTATATGATTAAATGAAAATTTCATTAGAATTGTTCTAAAAAATCTAAATTTGATTTATAAAAATCTCTTATATCGGTGATTCCATATTTTAACATTGCAATTCTTTCTACGCCTAAGCCAAAAGCTAGGCCGCTGAATTCACCAGGGTCTATCTTGCAATTTTTAAGAACTATGGGATTCACAATCCCACACCCTAAAATTTCTAACCATTTCCCATTGTCAGATAAAATATCGACTTCTGCTGATGGTTCTGTGAAAGGAAAAAAAGAGGGTCTAAATCTTAAATTTATATTAGGGCCAAAAATATCAGTTATTAACACATAAATTAAATCTTTCAATTGTGAAAAATTTATACCTTTGTCAATATACATACCCTCTATTTGATGAAACATTGGTAAGTGTGTAGCATCATCATCCTTTCTATAAACCTTTCCTCCAGATGTTATTGCAATAGGTGGTTTTTTTTCTAGCATGGTCCTGATTTGGACTGGTGAGGTATGAGTCCTTAATAAATTAGATCTTCCATTTAAATAAAAGGTGTCATGCATTTGTCTAGCTGGATGTGACTTTTTAATATTGAGCATATCAAAATTAAATTCTTCTGATTCAATCTCTGGGCCTTTGACTTGTTCAAAACCATATCTAGAAAGCAAATCTAATAAAAAATCTTTAACTAAATGTATAGGATGATAAGTTCCAACTATTTTATCAATTGGTGGATTGTCTATTTCCATAAAGACAGCTTTTTAAATTAGCCAACTGCGAGTTTAACAACTTTCTCAAAAGTAGATTTATCATTTATTGATATATCTGAAAGAATTTTTCTATTAATTTTTATATTCTTTTCATCAAGTGATTGAATAAGTTTTGAATAAGGGATGTCCATATTTCTTGATGCTGCATTTATTCTAGCTATCCATAAAGATCTAAATGACCTCTTTCTATTCTTTCTATCTCTAAATGCATACTGCAAAGATTTAATATTTGATTGTTTAGCAGTTTTGTAAAGCCTGCTTCTAGCGCCATAATGCCCCTTGGTAGAAGAAAGAACTTTCTTATGTTTTGCTTTAGCAGTAACTGATTTGGTAACTCTTGGCATAATTATTTAATTAATTTAGTAGTCATTCTTAAGACTGTTCCGGAAAGCTTCTTCAATCCCCTGTTGTGTCTTTTCCTTTTAGTTGATTGTTTAGTTAATATATGATTTCTATTAGCGCTTCTAGATTTCACAGAAGATGCTGTTCTTTTAAACCTTTTTGCAGCTCCAGAATGTGTTTTTAATTTATAGCCCATTATCTTTATACCTAACTAATTCTTCTTTTTTATTGGAGAGAGAATCATCAATAACTGTCTGCCTTCAAGCGATGGTTCCTGATCAACTTGTGCAATTTCTGATAATTCAGAACTTACTCTTTTAAGTAAATTAAGGCCCATATCGCTATTAAGAATCTCTCTTCCTCTAAACCGGACGCTTATTTTAGTCTTATCTCCATTATTAATAAAGCTTTTAATTTTTTTTAATTTTATATTGTAATCAGCAACATCAGTCGATGGCCTAAATTTTATCTCTTTAATAGAAACTTTCTTTGATTTTACCTTAGACGAAGAAGAGCTTTTCTTTTTTGTAAAAACATGCTTTCCATAATCAAGTAATTTACAAACCACTGGGCTAGAATTATTTCTAGATACCTGGACAAGATCAAGTGAAGCTTTTTCAGCTTCTTTTATAGCTTCGCTTAATGGCATCATCCCCTTTTTAGTTCCATCAGCCTCTATTAACATCACCTCTTCAGCTTTAATCTTATTATTAATTGGTGAAGATTTTTTATTTAAAATAGCTATGTTAATTCCCTTGTGTTCTATATTTTGTTTTTAGATATCAATTGTTTATAGATAAGTATCGAAACTATTAAAACAATTTGAATAAATTGAATGATTTAAAGATATTGCTATCATATGCGGAATTTTATACTAATAATTTCTTTTTTCAACTTAAGGGTCTAAATATAGCTTTTCCCATTCTTTGGGTTTTTTTATATACTTAAGTCTTTTATTTATTCTGGATTTATCTCCAAACCAAAATTCAAAACTATCAGGTATAAATTTATAACCGCCCCAATTATTTGGTCTTTCTAAAATTGATTTTTTATATTTTTGATGTGCAACTTTATATCTCTTAACTAAATCTTCATAGCCTTCATTTTGTGATGACTGTTTTGAAATAATTGCTATTATGTTTTTGTCATATGACCTTTGATTAAAATGTTCTTCAGAAAAACTAGATTCAGTCATGCTAATCTCCCCCTCTATGCGTATTTGGGTATTTATTTTGTCCCAAAAGAAAAGGATTGATGCCTTAGGATTTTGAAAAATATCTTTAGCTTTATTGCTTTCATAATTAGAAAAAAATATAAAGGCTTCATTAATAAGATACTTTATATTAACAATTCTTGAAGATGGTCTATTTTGTTCTGATATTGTCGAAACTACTGCTGCTTCAATATATTGCTGAGATTCGTTTGTTGCTTTTTTATATAAATGCTTAAATTTAATATATGGTTTTATATTTAAAGTATCTTCAAAAATTATCATCTGTCTATATTTCCATTAACCATGATTGAAGACTATTAAATAGTGATTCTTTGTTAAAATTAGACCTTGCATATTGATACCCGTTTTTTGCAATAGTATCTCTTTGCTGTATATCCATTTTATATAATCGCAGAACGTTTTTAGCAAATCCCTCTGAGTCGCCTGAATTTGAAACAACTCCACAGTTATAAGATTCAATTATTTTCGCGCTTTCACCACCAATTGATCCAATAATAGGCTTCTTAGAAATTAAATACGATTGAAGTTTTCCAGGTATAGTCATGTCGTAAATTTCGTGAGGTTTCAATGAGACTATCATTGCGTCTGCATGAGCAAAAAATTCAGGCATCCTTTGGTTTGAATATCTTCCTAATAAAAAAATATTCTCCCCGAGGTCATTATCAATAATAAATTGTTTTAGCCACCTATATCGCTTTCCATCTCCTATGATATATAACTTTATTTTCTTAGATTCTTTTAAAATCTTCATACCTCTTGCAATAGTAGGCAAATCCTGAGCATCGCCTAAATTCCCTGCAAACATTAAATTAAACTCACCCGGTTTGGTAGTTATTTCTTTTGCAGGACTTATAGAATTTATATCATAAATAGACTCATACCAATTTGGAAAATATTTAATCTTATTATCATCATCGCAATCCTTTTTAATTTCTTTAACAAAACTGTTGGAAGTTCCTAAAATAAGGTCGCACTTAGAATAAATATACTTGACTAGATATCTAACAATCTTGATTATAAATGAATTCTTTTTAATATAACCAACCGCATAAAGTGATTGAGGCCATAAATCTAATACCCATAGTGATAACTTTGCTTTTTTAAGGTACTTTAAGAGAATTGCTGGTATGCACACAGTAATGGGCGAAGGCTCAAAGACAAATATCAAATCAAAGCTCTCTTTTCTTAAAATAATTGGTCCAAAAATTATTCCTGAAACGACAAAGCTTAAATAATTCAAAGCCAAACTTAACTTATTTCGGCCTCTTGGAAATATTGGAATTCTTTTAATATCAATAGAATTATAAAAATTATATGCTTTTCTATTTTTTTTATACTCAGGAAAAATCTTTCCTTCTGGATAGTTTGGGTAGCCGGTTAAAACAGTAACATTATGCCCTTTTTCTATAAAGCCTTTTGCTAATTCATTAATTCTAAAATCTTCTGGCCAAAAATGCTGAGTAACAACCAGAATCCTCATTTTTTCCAAACATTTTTATTTATATAATCAACATAGCTAATAATTATTCTTACAACTTTATCTGAAACATTTGCAGAAGTGTAATCTCTGACAATATTTAATAATCTATTTTCACCTCTGGGTTGTTTTTCTAGGATCTTCAATCCTTGCATAATTCTTTCTGGATTTAATCCAGTCATCATTACAGAACCTTCTTCCATTCCCTCTGGCCTTTCATGAGCTTCCCTTATGTTAAGAGCTGGAAAATTTAATATTGAAGACTCTTCCGTAATTGTGCCTGAATCAGATAGAACTGCTTTTGAATTTATCTGAAGATTTATATAATCTAAAAATCCAAAAGGTTTAGAAATCTTTATCTTTGGATGTAATTTAAGTTTTGTTTTTCTTATGTTCTTTCTTGTTCTTGGGTGCATCGAGATAACAATAGGTAACTTTGATTTTTTTACTATAGCGTTCATTGACTTAACTAAATCAGATAAATTACCTATATCATCAACATTTTCTTCCCTGTGACAGCTAACCAGATAATATTTTGCTTTTTCAATATTTAATTTCTTTAGAATGTTAGATTTATTAATATCCTCAATGTGATAACTAATTACCTCATTCATAGGACTACCAGTTTTTATTACCTGATCTGAATTTAAACCCTCTCTCAACAAATATTCTCTAGAAATAGCACTATAAGTAAGATTAATATCAGCAATATGATCAACTATTTTTCTGTTAGTCTCTTCAGGAACTCTTTGATCAAAGCATCTATTTCCAGCTTCCATATGAAATATAGGTATTTTCTTTCTTTTTGCGGCTATCGCGCTCAGGCAGCTATTAGTATCTCCCAGTACTAGAAATGCATCAGGCTTAACTCGATCTAATATAAGATCTATCTTTGTCAAGATATCGCCTATTGCTGCTAAAGGTGATTTATTATTCGCCTCAAGAAAAAACTTAGGTTTCTTTATTTTCAGTTCTTTAAAAAAAACTTCATTTAACTCATAATCATGATTCTGGCCTGTATGTATCAATGTATGATTGAAGTTCTTATCAAGAGCGGCTATAACTCTAGATAATCTGATAACTTCTGGACGTGTGCCAACTACTGTTACAACTTTCATTTTCTTCATAATTAAATCTCCTCCCAAAAAGTATCCGGATTTTTTTCATCATATACTTCATTTGACCATAACATAACCAACATTTCTGATTCTCCTATATTGGTAATATCATGCGCCCATCCTGGAACAGTTTCAATGATCTGTGGTTTATCTGAATTAACATTTAATTCAAAGTATTCCTGATTAAGCATATTTTTAAATCTAAATTTTGCCTCACCAGAAATTACTAAGAATTTTTCATTCTTAGTATGATGATAATGACCTCCTCTTGTAATGCCTGGATGAGCAGAAAAAAAAGAAACTTGCCCAGAACTTTTGGTTTTTAATATCTCTACGAAATTCCCTCTTTCATCATTATTAGATATAAGATCATGAATAAAATTATCTTTATCTAAGTAAGACAAGTAGGTTGAATAAAGTGCCCTCATATATCCCTCTCCTACATCTTCAACATATTGAGTTAACCTTTTTCTATGGATTAAATTTATATCACTTGCTAATTTGCCTACAGTTGTTTGGTATGAATCGATAGTTTGAATGATTTCTGAAGAATTAAACTTATTTTTCAATAAATCAATAAAAACTTTTACTAAATCATCTATATAGATTAAGTCTATTGAAGCACTAGCGTCATCTATAGAAATGTCTAGTCCTCTTATTATATTATGGCAAAAGGTTGCAACAACTGAATTATAATTAGGCTTACACCATTTACCAAACACATTAGCAAGTCTAAAAATATATACCACTGAAAATCCACTATTGCTTAAATTAGTCAGGCATTCCTCTGCGGCTAATTTAGATTTTCCATAATCATTTTCTTCATTTACTTTTGTGGTTGATGTAAAAACCACAGGTATATTCTTGTTGTTGGATATTAATAAATTACATATTTCTTTAGTAAGTTCATGATTAACTTCATAAAAGCAGTCAGCAGATTTGGGTCTATTTTCTCCAGCTAAATGAAATAAAAAGTCAGCCTCCTTTATCATTTCATTTAAATCATTTATGTCATTATCTCTATTAAATTTAAGAATTTTAATTTCTGGAAATTGATTACTAATGTTGATAGAAAGGTTTTTGCCTATAAAACCTTCTGATCCTGTTATAAGTATTTTTTTATACAAGGTATTTCTTATTTAATCACTAGTTTTTATCTCAACTTTTTGGAGCAGTTTGATGATTTCATCCTCTTTTAGTTGATGTGTGTTTGATGAATTGTAATCATTTGAAGATTCTATTTTTGTTCCTGCTTCATAAAAATTTTCATAATTAAGATCTCTGAAATCTGGCGATATCTTATAAAAATTATCTAGATCGCTAGCTACTGCGAGCTCTTCTCTGCTTAATAAAGTTTCATGTAATTTTTCACCATGTCTTGTGCCTATAATTTCAACAGGATAGTTTTCAACATCCATATACCTTTTAATTGCTGAAACTAAAGTTTTTATATCTGATGCTGGAGACTTTTGAACAAAAATATCACCATTTTCTCCTTTGTTGAAGGCAAATAAAACCAACTCAACTGCATCATCAAGGGTCATTAAGAACCTAGTCATATTAGGATCAGTAACTGTCATTGGCGAATTATTATTAATTTGATTCATAAATAAAGGTATTACTGAGCCCCTTGAACCCATAACGTTTCCGTACCTAGTCAAACAAATGATAGTATTAGATTCTGAAATAAGTCTTGCTTTTGCTAGGACAATTTTTTCCATCATTGACTTGGATACCCCCATAGCATTAATGGGATAAACAGCTTTATCAGTACTTAAGCAAATAATTTTTTTAACATTATTAGATATTGCAGAATTTAGTATATTTTCAGTCCCGATTACATTTGTTTTGACAGCTTCTAATGGATAGAATTCACACGAAGGAACTTGTTTTAATGCTGCAGCGTGAAAAATATAATCTACTCCTTTTGTTGCTGCTATGCAGCTATCAGCATCTCTAACATCCCCAATAACAAAATTAAGCTTCTCATTATTAAATTCTTTTCGCATATCATCTTGCTTTTTTTCATCTCTACTAAAGATCCTAATCTCTTTAACATCTGAGTTAATTAATTTATTAAGGAAGGCCCTTCCGAAAGAGCCAGTTCCTCCAGTAATTAAAATAGTTGAATTTTTAGATAACATTTTTACGATTATTAAAACCTGATGATATGTCTGTTTGTATATGGTGACAATAGAAATTTAGATAAATTTTTTGCTTCATTAAAGTCAATAAAAGGTTTTTTTGGTCCAAAAGGAGTCCTTTTAAGAGTATAGATTATTTGCAAGACCAGTCTATTGTTTTTTGTGGGCGCCAAACCTTTATGAAAACCATATGTATCAGCAATGAAATTATGACCTTTTTTACCTACAAGATCTTTAATATCTTCTTCTCCATATAAAGTATGAATTTCTTCATCTTCATGCATTTTATCTTTTTTTGTTCTATGAATTGAATCATGTGATCCTTTAATATAAACGAAAGGACCTGATTCCTGATCAACATCTGTTAAATAAATAAAGAATTTTAATGAGTTTAATGTATCAATATCCCTGTGATATGACTGAGTAAGAGCTAAATTATTGCTTGGAAAGGACCACCATGATCCAATGTAATCAATAGATGGTGTTGCATTAAAATACTTAGATGCCATAGAAAGGATTGATGGATCATTTGCAATTGATAATACATTTGGGGCACAAACCACATCCTCACATCTATAAAAGCCTCTTTTGATATCATCAGGCATGTTATTTAAATAAAAATAATGTCCCTGCTTAGATTCTGGATCATGCAGTGGTTTTGTTTTTAAGAATTCGAAAATCTCTTTGATTTGTGATTCATCTATTTTTAAAGGATTTTCAATAAACCCATCCTCTTGAATCATTTGAATATCTAATTTATTTAAGTTAGATGAATTATTGATCTCTTTATTCTTATAAAATAATTTACTCTCTAATTTAGAAAGAAAATTTCTTAATCTCTTGTGAGTTATAAAGCCTTGAATATAATGATATAAATACCTTCTATCTTGAATTATTTTCAATAAAGGAAATAAAAGTGGTATTTTCCTTATGAATTCCTTTATCTTTATATTCATTTTTATTTATGTTGAAGTGCCTATTGGCCTAATTATTGACATAACTATTCTTTTGGCGGCATGAATTAAGGGAGCTTTTACTGTTAAAACCTCCCATATTCTTCCCAATCTAGTAGTTGTATACCAATTATTCGAAAATTTTATAGGGCCTTTTAAGTCTGGATGATTGTCTAAATTTGATACCAAATAATCTTTATTATCTTTATCTTTATTCTTTGAAAAGACTAAATTTATCATAGGTCTAATATTTTTAGTCTTATTTGGTGTGCCTCTGTGCCATAAATTTGAAGTCCTAACAAGGCATGATCCTGCTTGTTGATTTAATCTTATTCTATTTTTATGTAATCTTTTTATTAGATATTGAATATATGAGTAAGGTTTTAGATGTGAGTCTGGAACAATAGATATCGATCCATTTTGCTCACTAGTATCAACTAATGGGATATTTAATATATAAAATTGATCAAAAAAGTTTGAGTCCATATGCATGTGTTGAAAATGAGATCCTGGAAGATTAATATTAGCGCCAATACTGATATTGTATTCAGATAAATCTATTGAAAAATAATCTGCTATTTCATTAAATAGTTTTGTTTCCTTAATGTTTTGTATTAAAGGTTTGGCGCTTGATCCAGGCTGGCAATTTAAATGGCCTGATATAGTTCCACCAAATTTCTTATCAGAAGATTTTTTTTGATATGAAATTAATATTTCTTTATTCAAGCTATCAATTACATTTGGATCTAAAATTCCATAAACCTCAAAAAATCCTTTTTTTTCATTGGTATTCATAAGCCTTTTCCAGGGTGATTATATAAAAAATTAGCTTTTTTTTCATACATTTCACTTTATAAGGATTTATAAAGAATCTACAAAATCTTTTGCCTGAGTAATTGAAAGCTTTAATCGGGGATTTTTAACTCTTTTATTCTCTATATCCTCAAGACAAATTATTACATTTTTAGCAATATCAGTAGCGCTATATGGATTAAAAAGATAGGCATCATCTATAAGATCATCGATATATTCTAAACGAGAAGCAATAATATTTAACCCAGCATTAAATGCTTCAATAATAGGCATTCCAAATGACTCTGTAAGAGAAGGCCATATTAGAGTATTTGATAAGTTATAAAGACCCTGCATATCCTTATAATTAACATTGGAATAAATATGTATCTTAAGATTATGATTTCTGATGGCTGTTGAAATATATTTATATAATTTTTTGTCAGTGTTTTTATCAATTGTTATAAGCAATGATGGGAAAATACCCTTATTTGAAAGTTTAACCCATGCATCAATTAACAACCTATGGTTTTTATATGAATATCCATAAGAAGGATAGATAAAATCATATTTACTTTGCGTATTATTTGATACAGAGCTATTAATTTTTTGATTATCTAAGAAGGGTTTTAATTTGATATTAAGATTTTTATTATAATTCTTTAATTCCTTAAGCATCTTAGGTGTCTGAACATAAATTTCATCTACATTTTTTAAGAATATTCTTAAATAAAATCTTTCAAAAGCTAGCCTAATTTTAGTTTTTATAGGAAAGCTATATCCGGTTTTTTTATCTAATAATAGGCTATTATGCAGGTATAAAATAGAATGAGATTTAAGTTTGATAGCCGGAGGCATGTTACCAAAAAATAATATTTTATTATTCTTACAATCCTGGAAGTAGAGCTTTAGTTCTGCAAAGGTTCTTGATAATAAATTATTATTATTAAATATAATGCCCTTAGAGTCTGATAATTGATCTTTTAGACTTTCTGAAACATAAGCATAATGAATATATTTTTTATTTTGAAGCTCATTAAGAATCTGTAAAAGAAGGATGCTCCCCCCTCCATGTCTAACATTTGGTGCAAAAACTGTTATCTTTTTCATTTTTTATTTTGCTATCAATATAAGGAATCTTAAAACTAGCATACTTAATAAACTTTTTTTTGAATTATATGTGTCTAATGCTTTGCTTGCTGCTTTATTTAGGTTCAACGAATAGTGCTCATTATCAAAACTTGATATAACAGTTTTGGTATTTTTAGAAAAATGCTCAAGATTACCTTCTCTTGATATAAGATTCATTTTTGCAATTAAATCGCTTTCATCATATGGATCAAAGGTATATCCAACATCTTTATCTTCTACAAGATTTGGTGCAGAGCCGCATCTATTAGAGACAATAACTGGTTTCCCAGAAGCCAAAGATTCATTAACAACTAACCCCCATTGTTCAGTAATACTTGGTAAAACAAAACAACTGCTTAGACCATAAAAAATTGGTATCTCATCATATTGAATATATCCAGGAAAAAATACTTTATCCGTTATGTTTAATTCCTCTGCTAACGATATTAATTCTTTTTTCATTGGCCCATCACCAGCAATGACCAAATCCCATGATGGTTGGCCCTTTTGAAATTTAGAAAATGATGATATTAAAAACTTTAGATTTTTTTTCTCAACAAATCTACATGATGTAAAAAAGAACTTTTTAGGCAGTTTATATTTATCTCTATAATGTGGTTGTAATTCTGAGTTGATTAATGAATTTTTCATAAAATAATCATTATCAACCAAATCGCAACCAGGATATATTTTTTGTTTGTTGAACCCAAGCTCTGATAAATATTCAATTTGGTTTTTTCCGCCCACAAAAGCAGAATCAAATAGTTTCAATAAAGATTTTTTAACAACTTCTTTTATAAGCAACCTTTTAAAATCATGTTTTTGACTCTCTGATAATAATATTGATGGAGTATTATTTTCTATACACCATTTTAAAGCTATTAAAGAAGCGGGGGCATCCCAACCAGATATTAAAACAACATCTGCCTCAAGATCACTCAAGACTTGATCTAATCTTTTAGAAATTTCTTGCTTACTTTTTTTAGTAATAGGTTCATCAATGAATAATATCTCTTTATTTGGTGTATGTTCACTAGAAGTATCCCAATAATTAGTATGATCGATTGAAGAGAATTCTATAAAAGTACAATTAGATAAAATATTTGCTGCTTCAAGTCTTGCATAATGATATGGCCCCATAGTGTCATTTAAAAAAGCTATTTTAATTTTATCTTTTTTCATTTTGATATTTATCCATTGTCTTTTTAGCAATTTTAATGGGATCTGAAATCTCAATAACATAACTTCTTAATGAATCTAATAATTTATATGACTCTTCTTTATTGGATATTAAATAATTAATTTTTTTAGATAAAATCTCAATATCATGTGTATGATGAAAGAAATAAGAATAATCATCTTTAAGAATCTCATTAATACCACCATTTTTTACAGAAACAACTGTAAAAATTCCTTTAATAATTGATTCAAGGGGTGATAGTCCAACAGCATCCCAATCAGAATTAAATATCATAAAATCTAAAGCATTGTAAAAATCCTCTAAATCATCCTGCCATCCAAGCCAAATAATTGATTCAGATACTTTTAATTCTTTTGATAAATGAAGAAGATTTTCTTTCTCTACCCCATCTCCAGCGATAAGAAATATTGCATTCTTCTGACTTTTTTTAATTTCTTTTGCTAATTTAATAAAAATATCAAATCTTTTTCTTTTTATTAGCCATCCTGCATTCCCAAAAACAATAGCATCCTCTGAAATCCCTAATTTTTTTCTTGCAGCTACTTTTTTCTCAATTTTTTGTACTTCTTTTTTTGTAATTGGATTATTTATTACTTCAGACTTCTTAATAACCCCAGGGAATATTTCTATTGCCTCCTTCCTAATGAAATTTGAAGCAAAAGTAATATGATCAAATTTTTTACAAGCTATAAAATAAATTATTTTCCAGATAATTTTTGGCTTTACTCCTTCATGGTGAAAATGAACAGCTAATAATCTTTTACCCAAACATTTTTTTCCTAAAGCAAGCATTCCAACTAGGCTATGGCCGGTCATCATAATTGCATCTGCATTTGAGCTTTGGATCTTTGACCTTATGTCAAAAAAACTCATCCAACCTCCAATACCGCTATAAGAAGTATCATTTGAATTAATGTCAGCATTTTTTAATTTAGCTTTTAATTTTCCAAATGGAGTTAAAGATAATACTTCAAACTCACATCCCAATTTTTGCATATTCTTCATTAAGGTAAGAGAAGATTGCTCCATACCGCCAAGGCTTGTACCTTGAAGAATATTTAGGATTTTCATACTTCTTTAGATAGTTTTTTTTGAAAATATTCGATTGTTCTGTTCAAACCATCATCAAGAGAAATTTTTGGCTCCCAATCAAATTCTTTTTTTGCTAATGATATGTCAGGCTTTCTTTGTTCAGGGTCGTCCTGAGGCAAAGTGTTATAAACTAACTTTGATGAACTATTGGTAATAGATAATATCTTTTCAGCTAATTCAATTATTGTAAATTCAACTGGATTGCCAATATTAACGGGGCCATAAAAATCGTCTCTCGAATTCATCATGCCAATAAATGCATTTATCAAATCATCTACATAACAAAAAGATCTTGTTTGAGTTCCAGCTCCATATATTGTTATAGGCTCGTTTTTAATCGCTTGTACAATAAAATTTGATACCACCCTACCATCATTAATTTGCATATGTGGGCCATATGTATTGAAAATCCTGACAACCTTTATCTTTGATTTATATTGCCTCATATAATCAAAACAGAAGGTCTCTGCGCATCTTTTACCTTCATCATAACAAGCTCTTGGACCAATTGGATTTACATTTCCCCAATACGATTCATCTTGTGGATGAATGGTAGGATTACCGTAAACCTCACTTGTTGAGGCATGAAAAATTTTTGCATCCTTTTCTAATGCAAAATCTAGCATATTAACAATTCCAACAACACTTGTTTTATTCGTTTTAACTGGATCCTTTTGATAGTTAATTGGAGAGGCTGGACATGCTAAATTGAATATCTCATCAATATGTTCATTTATAACTATTTTGGATGTTATATCTTGATCTAAAAAAATAAAATTTTCATTAGCTTGAATATCCTTAATATTATCGATACTTCCTGTTTCAAGATTATCTAAGCAATATATTCTATTACCTTCTTCAAGCAATCTTTTAGACAAATGACTACCTAGAAAACCCGCCCCACCAGTTATTAAAATATTCTTATTTGTTGAAGACATTAAAATTTTTAAATAGTTATTTTAAAAACTATTATAAACTCTTGTAACTCTTTTCCGTTATTAAATTTATAAAATAAGCCGCTCTTGATTTTATATCATGGCCGTCTAAATATGCTCTTCTTTGGCCCGAATTTTGGATTTGTTCAAGGGTATTTGGATTAGAAAGCAACCATTTAATTTTTTGATGCATTTCTTCTTTGGAGCTAAAAAATACTGCTTCCTCATCTTCTTTAAATAAAGATGTGATGTGATTATTTCTTTCACATAATAATAAGTTTCCTGATCCAGTAATTTCAAAACACCTGCGCGTATAAACGTCTCTATTGTATTTAGAAAGGAAGGATAAGCATATTTTTGATGCTTTTAAGCATTTGAAATAATTATTTTGATCAAGCCTCTCGGTTTTACCAAATTTTTTTATAAAGCTTTTTGGAGCCTTTTCATTCCAACCAGTCCCAAATAATTTAATATCCATCTCAAGATCATAAATACTCTCTAAGTACTCAGCCCTAATATCATCTTCATAATGCCCGATAAAAACAATATCGCATGCAAATCTTTTAAGATCATCTTTATCTAATTCAATTTTTTCAAAAGTATGGGGGATAAAATAAGGAGGCAAGAGATAGGTTGGAGAGTTAGTATATTTTTTTGCCTCAGTAATATTAATTGGTCTATATACAAAATGAAAATCAGAAGAGCATATATATTTTAAAAAATTTTTCCATATAAATTTTTGTGCTAAAGGTTTGTTAGAATTGATATAAGGATCATCATTGCTGTAAGAGATTATTTTAATACCTCTTTTTTTAAGATTACAAATTGTCTCATGTGCAATATGTGTAGCATTCCAAAAGAAAATAAAATCTGGGTTTTGATCCTCAGCTAATTTAATTAATCTGCTTTGGAGATTTTTAGTAAAAAAATTTAAAGGAATTAATTGTAATATCTTATGCATACTACTTTCATTGATCTTAAAAGGTATAACTTCAAAGTTTAAATCTTCCATAGCAGAGGAAAATGCTTTTTCACAGTGATCCCATGACCAATTTCCTGCAATAATAATTTTTTTCATAAGAAATATTAATTCTTTCCTTCTAAAATATTTTTAATCCCATCTTCAAAAGAAAATTTTGGATGCCAACCAAGTTTATTTTTTGCTTTAGATATATCAGAAATTACATCATTTATTTCATTGGTTCTTTTTGATTCTTTTGAAATAACTTCTAAATTAGAATTAGTTATTTTTTGAATAATATCAATAATCTCCTTTACACTTAAAGAATAACCTGACCCTAGATTGTAAACTTCAAAACCATCAATAAATTCTATTCCTTTAACCAATCCATCTACCAAATCATCTATATATATATAATCTCGTTTTGGAAAAAAATCATTAACTTCTATTATTCTATTATTCTGAACACTTGATAGAATTTCAGGAATTAAAAACCTTGCATCCTGACCTATTCCATAAACATTAAATGGTCTAAATATATTTATTTTCAATTTATTGAATTTACTGTAAAAAAAACAAAGATTTTCAGCCATATATTTTGATAATGCATAAGGGTTATTTGGTTGGGCGTCAGAGTTCTCGCTTATAGGAAGACTGACTTTGTTGCCATAAACGTATGCACTCACAAAAATCATAGGAATCTTTCTTTGATCACAAAACTTTAAGACATTTAAAGTTCCTAATGTATTAGTCTTAAAAAAAGAAGATGGATCATCCCATGAGTCTGGAACAAAAGTTTTTCCTGCTAAATGGTATACATAATCAATTTTAATTTTTTTATATTTTTTAATAAAATTAAAATCTGATATATCCCCATCTCCTGATACAAAATGAAATACTTTATGACCTTTTAACTCTAGAGCACTAACTAGATTTGTTCCAATGAAACCAGAGGACCCTGTTATTAGAATATTCATTTATATCAAAGGAAGTTTTTTTTAAAATCTTTAAAATCTTTAGATGCTTGAATATAATCAGATGGCCTTCCGATATCCTGCCAATAATCTTTAAATTTAACCACACGAACTTCACGATCATTATCTATAAGAGAATGCATTAAGTTATCAAATCCAAATTCTTTGTCTCTTGGAATAAAATCAAGTGCTTCTTTTGACATCATATATATTCCCATACTAACCTCATATGGTTTTAAGGGTTTTTCTTCTAATTTAATCAATCTTTCATCTTTTGTTTCAAGAACACCATAATCAACTAACTCTAATCTATCAAAAGACGATATTGAGAATATGCTTTTTGATAAGGTATGTTTTTCATAAAAATCATTAAAATCCAAATTTGTTAAAATATCTCCATTCATAACAAGAAAATTTTCGGGTAAGTCGTTAATTAACTTAAGAGGACCCATTGTGCTTAATGGTTTCTCTTCTAAAGAGTAATCAATTTTAATAGACCATTTTGATCCATCTTTGCAAAAATCCTTAATTATCTCGGACATATGGTTAACCGCCAAAGTTAAATGATCAAATCCTGACTTCTTTAATTGTTGAATTATGATTTCTAATATAGGAGTTTCGTCCAACGGAACAAGAGGCTTTGGAATTGAAACAGTATAAGGTTTAAGTCTTGTCCCCTTCCCGCCAGCAAGAATAACTGCTCTTTTAGACATTACATGCACTCATAAACATAATATTAATATAATAAAAAAACATGTGCTATGTTTCGATAATATTAACTAATTTTGGTTTGCCTATTGGATAATATTCAATAGGATGTGATTTCATCTTTTGAGTATTTAGTACATTTCTTCCATCAAAAATAATTGGGCTTTTCATTAAATTTGATATCTTTTCAAAGTCAGGATTCTTAAAGTCATTCCATTCTGTAACAATTACTAAAGCATCTGCATTCTTTAAACAATCTTCTTTATTTTTCTTATATTTTATTGGGATATCTTTAAATATAATCTTTGCTTCTTTAGTTGCTACTGGATCATATGCATAAATATTAACTCCCTTAGAATGTAATTTGTTGATGAGTTCTATACTAGGCGCTTCTCGCATATCATCAGTGTCTGGTTTAAATGAAAGACCCCAAATAGCTATATTCTTATCTTTAATATTGTTACCAAATCTTTCTATAATTTTTTTATATAAAACATTTTTTTGTTTCTTATTAACTTCTATTGTTGCATCAATAATCTTTAAGCTCTCTCCAGTTATCTCTTTTGATATTTTTTGAAGTGCTGCAACATCCTTAGGAAAGCATGATCCTCCATACCCACAACCAGCATTAAGAAAACTTTGCCCAATTCTTTGATCTGACCCAATTCCATTTTTAATATCTTCAATATTAGCGCCTACCTTTTCAGCTAAATTGGCGATTTCATTAATGAAACTAATTCTGCAAGCTAAAATAGAATTTGCAGCATATTTTGTTAATTCAGCACTTGTTGAGTCCATAACAACAATAGAATTAGTATCTTTAACAAATTTCTTATATAAATTTTTCATTATTTTTATTGCAGAACTATCTGATGACCCAATAATCACTCTATCAGGAAACAAAAAATCTTTTACAGCACAACCTTCTCGTAAAAATTCAGGATTTGATACTACGCTAAAATCTAAATCCAGATTTCTTTTATCAAGAATGCTCTCTACAAGTTCTGAAACCTTAGCTGCACTCCCAACAGGAACAGTGCTCTTATTAACAATAATCTTTTTATTTGTCATATTCTTTGCAATATTAGATGCAGCACTTAAAACATATTCAATATCAGCAGAGCCATCTTCGTTTTGAGGTGTTCCAACACAAATGAACTGAATATCTCCATGTTCTACAGATTTTTTAATATCGGAAGTGAATCTCAATCTCTTATTTTTAATATTTTTGTTGGCAATTTTATCTAGCCCAGGTTCATATATGGGTATCTGTCCTTTATTTAATTTCTTAATTCTTGAGTTATTTATATCTAAACACAGTACATAATTACCTGTTTCTGCTAAACATACTGCTGCTACAAGACCAACATAGCCCGAACCAATAATAGTTATATTCATGATTTATATATTATAGATATCTGTTTTATATTTGATTAAATTGTTTGGATCAGAGAACCAATCAATAGTCTTTAAAAGACCATCTTCTAATCCTTTTTTACCCTTTACAGATGGTTCCCAGCCTAAAAGATCTTTTGCTTTCTTATTGCATGCGCAAAGTCTTTCAACTTCACTATTTTTTGGCCTCTGTCTTTCTTCATCTGAGATAATATTGATTTCCTTGTTCATAAGCTGTGCTATAAGTTTTAATGTATCTCCGATAGATATTTCAAAACCACTCCCTATATTTATAACCTCTCCGATTGATTTTTCAGACTCTAGGGCAGCTAAAAATCCACTAGCTGTATCATGAACATAGTTAAAATCCCTTGTTGGCGTTATGGAGCCAAGATTAATGTCTTTCTTACGAGAAGCAATTTGTGAAATTATTGTTGGTATAACTGCTCTTGCTGATTGTCTGGGGCCATAAGTATTAAATGGTCTAATTATTGAAACAGGCACATCAAAAGACAAAAAGTATGAAAGTGCCATTTGGTCTGCAGAAATCTTTGATGCTGAGTATGGGGATTGACCTTGTAAAGGATGATCTTCAGTAATAGGTACAAATTTTGCAGATCCATATACCTCACTTGTAGAAGTTTGAATAACTTTAGATAAATTATGCTTTTTAGCAGCTTCAACCACATTTACAGCACCAATTACATTAGTTTCAATATAAGATTGAGGAGCTACGTATGAAAAAGGAATTCCAATTAATGCTGCAAGATTAATTACTGCATCTGTGCCTTTAATAGAATGCTCCACAAAGAATGGATCTCTTATATCACCACATAAGACTTCAATCGAATCTAGAGTATTTTTATCAAGGTCTTCAAGCCAGCCCCAATTATTAAAAGAGTTATATTGAGTAAATGCTCTTACATCAAATCCCTTTTTTACGAGAAGTTCTGTTAAATGAGATCCAATGAAGCCGTCCGCACCTGTTACTAATATTTTTTTCATCTTTTAATTAATAGATTTATGAAATTCTACAAAATATTTCTCATAATTTAAAAACATCTTCTCAATATTATAAATTTGATCAATTTTATATCTAGCATCAACCCTTACCCTATTATAATCTTCTACGTCATTAATTAAGCCAATAGTATAACTTGCAATTGCATTCATATCTTTAAATTCTGCGAGATAGCCATTTGAGCCATTCTTTATAACATCATTTACTCCTCTAACATTAAACCCAATTACAGGTATACCCAATGCCATTGCTTCCATTACAACTAAAGGCATACCTTCGCTCTCACTGAGATGCCAGAAAATATGAGAGTTAGAAATTATTTCAAATGCATTATCACGCCTTCCCAATAATGAAACATTTTTCTCTAAACCATTTTCAATAATTTTTTTATTAATGTAATCTTCATCTGATCCGGCGCCTATTATTTTTACTAAGATATTTAAATTTGGACTTATTTTTTTTATATGCTTTACTGCTTCAATTGCATATCTTTGACCCTTCTCTTTATAAATAGTGCCTAACATTGTTATTATAATTTGGTTATCAAAATCTTTATCTTTTCTATTAAATATAAGTTGGCTATTATCTATTCCAGATGGAATAACTTTTATATCTGAATCTTTAAAAGAAATATATTTCAAACAAGCATTCTTAAGGCTTTCTGTTGGAACTACTACATTATATTTAAGAATAGATAAACTTATTCTATCAAGGATTTTATATATGAACTGCTTCATGGAACCACTTCTTACAACTGATCCATAGCCTTGAATGACATGAATAGTATTTGTTTTTACAAATGAGAAAGCAGCAACAATTATCATGAGTGGAGAAAAGACACATACCAAATCAGGCTCATTAGATTGAATATATTTTCTATATTTTTTAACCAATTCTGGAAAAATATAAGGCCAATTATATTCTTTAAAATCTAACAGATAATCTTTTTTAATCTCAGAGTATTCTTGATATTCATCAAAATTTACAGCCTGAAGAACTATAATTTCATGCCCTTTATTAAAAATATATTTTGCTATTTGGAGTAAAAGTCTTTCTGCGCCGCCTTTTCTTAAAGAGTGAACAAAAAATATAATCTTCATAAGTAGTATTTTTTATGAATAAAATTCTTTGATCTTATCAGTAATATAATCTATCTCTTCATCTTTCAGTTGAGCAGCTGATGGAAGCCATAAACCTTTTTTTCCTATGTTAAAACTTACTGGAAAATCACCAGATTCGTTATATGCTTCCTGTTTATTCAATGGCGGATACATATCTCGTGATCCAATATTATTAGCTTTAAGAAAATTTTGTAGTTCGATTTTATCTTCACATAAGGAGTCTATGAACCATGGAGTAGTATCATTTAAATTATGTTCAAAAAGCTGAATGCCATCTACATCTTTAAGATTATTATGATATCTTTTCCAAATAGATTTTTTTAGATTTATTCTATGATCTAATTTTTTCATTTGCTCTATACCTATTGCTGCCTGCATTTCAGTAAATTTAGAATTAAAGCCAATAGTTTTATGAATATCATTTCCAGATGAAGCTCTTCCAAAATTTTTAAGCAATCCTATTTTTTCAGCATAATTTTTATCATTCGTAAAAAGAGCCCCTCCTTGACCAGTAGTAATTATTTTTGGCATTGAAAAAGAAAAACTTCCAATATGTCCTTTTAGACCAATATGTGTTCCATCTGGATAAAAAGATCCTAGCGACTGTGCAGCATCCTCTATTATTTTAATTCCTTTTTGATTAGACAATTCAAGAAACTCATTAATATCGTTTTTTGGATACCTGCCATTTGCTGAAACCAGCATTATTGCTTTTGTGTTTGAAGTAATAGCATCATTAACTTTTTCTAAATCTATACATAATGTATCCTCTTCTACATCAACAAATACTGGTCTGGCTCCAATCATTTTTATAGAATTTGGAGTTGCTACCATTGTGAAATTAGGAACTATGACTTCATCACCTGGTTTAATGTCTAGAGCTAAAGCAGCTAAAGTTAAGCTTATGGTTCCATTATTGACTGCCATGCAATATTTGGCAGAAGTAAATGAACGGATAGAAGACTCGAATTCTTCTGTTAACTTATATTCAGTTAGGAAACCATCTGTTTCCATATAATTATTTATTGCTTGTTTTTCTTCTTCACCAATCCAAGGCCTCATTTGCATAATAAAGTCTTTACTCACTTTTTGTACCTCATAAAATCTTTAATATCATTAATACTGACTATCTTTTCATCAACTGACAAGTACGCTGGTGGATATGGTGGAAAATTAATTGCTCTTATAAACCTATTTGCAAAGTCCTTATCCCATTCTAGTTGTAGTTCACCATTATGTGGCAATTTATTTGGATAATATTTTCCTTTGCTCTTTTGTTTTGTTCCACTTGATTCTATTTGGTTTAAAACATTTCCAAGCTTGGGAATTCCCTGTTGGAATATTTTATAATTTAATGAAAATGCATCATCTTCTTTTTCAATTCTTATTGAAGACTTATATATGATATTACCAGAATCAAAATCTTCATTCATAAAATGATATGTAAAACCAACATGTTTTTCATTATTAATTAATGACCATGATGATGAAAAACACCCTTTATACTCAGGAAGCAGTCCGGGATGAAAATTTATTGCTCTATTATTAAAAGATTTTAATACTTTTTTAGATATTAGATATTTCCAGCTTACACTTAATAAAATATTTTGTTTATTATCCTTATCTGCTATTTTATCAAAACTTTTAGCATCATTAATTTCAAAATATTCTTTATCTAAATATTTTAAAAATTCTATTAGAGGAGAATTAAACTTACTTTCACATACATAGATCTCAATATTTTCTTTTTTATAACCTAAATTAAATAATTCTCTTAATGTTAATATTCCTTGAGATCCTTGAGTTGCAAGAATAATTTTAGAGTTTTTGCCATTTTTTAAAATTTTTTCATTTTTTGAAGATTCTTCTTTAAAAAAATCTTTTTCTGCTTTTATAACCTCAGCTTTATTTCTATTTTTTATTTTCCTTGATGGAATGCCTACATTTAATGTCCATTCTTCCAGATCTTCTTTAATTAAAGAATTTGCTCCAACAGTAGATCCGGTATTAAAAGTAACATTTGGTAAAACGGTTGAATTAGAGCCAACGATCGTATGTTCTTTTAATATAATATTTCCAATTTCTGAATTAGCTTTATATTTTTTATCAACTAAAGGGGTTGCAATGCCGCTTAAATAATCATCACTGCCTGCTGACAAAACTACATTTGGAGATAAAGTTGAAAAATTTTGCATCTCAACATAGCTATCTGGACCACCAATTAATTTACAACCAGAAGAAATATGAACATAAGAGTGGATCTTTAACGATGTGGAAATATAAGTAAAATCATCAATTATTACATTGTCTCCTATTTCTACTAAATGAGGATATCTAATACGAACAGTCTTGCCAATGATTACATTAGACCCGCATTTTTTAAGATCTTTTTTATCAAAGAAAAGGTTTTCCATGACTCTTATTTCTTAATTCTAACCCTATCTAGCTCTGCACCAACATAAGGACCATTCTTAACCTCAAGAACTTGAGTATCATCTTCAAGAATATGATAACCATGAGCTCCTCTTAAAAGAACTATAATGTCACCAACATTACAAATTATGTCTTTTACTTTTTTATTTGAAAGATCATATATTTCAGCTTTAATACTTCCCTTTTTTACAAAAATTACTTCTTGCGTCCATGCTACATCTCTATGAACTTCATTATGAGTGTGAGCTAGCAGTTCTTTAGGTTTGTCATACCCCCAAGTACCAACCTGAATATAATCTTCATCATCAGAAAAGAAACTTAAGCCATTCTCCCATGCAGAGCTTGCTGGAATATATCTTGCTAAAACTATTCCATTGTCCTTAACCTCAATCATATTTACTCCCAATTTATATTTTTAAAAAGATCAATACATTCCTCAAGTAAAATACCATCTTTATCTTTATTAGAAATGATTGCTTCTTCTTTATCAAAATAACATTCTTTTATACATATTTCATGCTCTTCACTATATTTACCAATGCATAAATATCTTAATACAGTATCCTTTGAGGCATAAAAACCATGAGCACAATATTTTGGAATAGTATAAACATTTTCAGACGCCTCAATTTCTTGTGAAAAAATTTTTCCAAAATCAGGACTATCTTTGTCTAAAACTATTACATAATCAACGATTGATCCTTGTAAGACTCTTATATGTTTAGTTTGTGCATAAGGTGGTTTTTGAATATGCATTCCTCTAAATACACCTAACTTTGAAAATGACTCTTTATAAGAAATGCCAAGATTGTTATCCTCTGAAATAATTTTTAAATATCCCCTAGAGTCATCAAATTGAATAGGTCCATATTTGTTTACATGTTTTTTAAAGCTCATTTTTTAAATACTTGAATCATAACTGGATAATGTCTTTTGAAGTGAGTCTTCAAAATTTGGTTGAATGTTTGGTGTTATTGAATTAAATTTTTTCATGCATGCAGTCCATTGATAACCATCAAATTTTCTAATTGGCTGAATATAATTTATTTTTTTTTGAGAACCCATTAAGTTAATTATAGATTCAGCTATAAACTGAGTTGAGTATGAAATACCTGAGCCTATATTAAATACATCTCCTTTTGGTTTTACTAATTCTGCAATTTTAGACATCCTTTCTACCTGATCTCCAACATAACATAAATCTCTTGCCTCTTTTCCACTTCCGTACAAATCCAATGTATTAGACTTACTTTTACATTTTGTATATAGATCATATATTATTTGCCTTTTTAAGCCTTCACCAAAGGTTGAAAAAATTCTAAATGATCCCCCGTTAATACCAAAATTATCTGAATATAAATTTATATATTCCTCCCCATTTAATTTTGCTAATGCATAGGAAGATAAAGGTTTACAAATATCATCCTCTCCTTGAAATGGTAAATCTGTCTTTCCATATACCGCAACTGAAGATGCATACCAAAATGAACCAGAGAATTTATTCTTTACCATTGCATTTAATAAGTTAATAGTTGGAATAATGGTGTGTTCAATGTCATAAGACGGATTATCCTCAGAAAATGCTGGATATGGGTTACCACTAAGATAAAAAACTAAATCAAAATTGTGTTGTGACAATACTTCATAAAAAGATTCTTCTGAATAATCTAAATAATATCCTTTTTTATCAGGAAGCTCTTTACCAAAAAACCTAGTAGTTCTATAAACTTCAATTCCTTTTAAGTTATAAAGATTAGACAGATGGCTTCCAATAAAACCATATCCACCAATTATTAGAACTTTCTTTATTTTGCTAATTGACATATGCAGTCATGCAAGTTTTCAAGCCCAGCCTTTATATCAATATGATGATTGCCAACAAATAAACCATCTTTGTGGATTTTTTTACTTATAGCAAAATCTCCATGTGTGCTGTAATCAAAGTACTCGGTCATTTCATTTTCAAGAATATTGCCACATACAATTGGTCTTGTTTCTATACCTTTATCTTTTAATTTTTCTACAAAAGAATCTCTTGAAAATTTAGCTCTCTCATTTAAAACCATTCCAAAACCAAACCATGATGATGAACCTAATTCCTCTTGTATATCGATAAAATCAAAATCTTTCATCATATTTTGAAAAATTTCTGCGTTTGATCTTCTTTTGCTTATTAAATCATCTAATTTTTTAATTTGTTCGATTCCTAAAGCTCCAGATAACTCAAGAGGTCTTACGTTATAACCAGGCAAAATAAATCTAAAAGATTCATAAAAAGGATCTTCAGATTTTTTACATATTAGATTGTTTTCAGGTAAATTTCTTGTCCATCCATGAGCTCTAATAGATAGAAGAATATGATATATCTCTTCATCATCTGTGAGAATCAACCCTCCCTCCATTGTAGAGATGTGGTGTGAAAAGAATGAACTACAACTACTTACTAACCCAAATGTTCCAGTTTTTTGGTTGTTATAAGATCCTCCTAGAGATTCACAGTTATCTTCTAGTAGTATTAGATCATTCTCATTGCAAATAGAGACTATTTCATTATATTCACATGAATTTCCTAACAAGTTTACTGCGAGAATACCTTTAGTATTTGGTGTAATTGCTTCCTTAATACTATCTGTATTGATATTTAATGTTCTTGAGTCAACATCAACAAATCTTAGTTTAAGGCCATGAAAATAAATTGGTGAATATGAAGTAGACCAAGAAACGGACGGAACAATAATTTCATCACCTCTTTTTAATTTGAATTTTCCTTTTGTAAAAAACAGCGCGGCTATCATCAGAAAATTTGCTGAAGAGCCAGAATTGACCATCACACAATATTTAGAATTATGATAATCTGCAAAACTCTTCTCGAATTCCTGTACCTTAGACCCCATGGTAAAAATTCCAGAACTGACTACATCCTCTATAGCTTGAATTTCTTTTTCATCCCACGAGGAAGATGCAAGTGGAATATCATTGTTTGTTGCCACTATAAATCCTTCCTATGGAATTTTTTAATAATAAAGTTATTACTTTTATTTAGTGAAGCTATTTCCAGATCTGACTCTGCCATCTCATAAACTAAATCTTCGAAACTTATAGAAGGCTCCCATTTCAAAATATCTTTTGCTTTTGAAAAATCACCTAATAAAGTTTCAACCTCTGCAGGTCTAAAATATTTTGGATCAACCTCTACAATACAACGACCGGTTTCATCATAACCTTTTTCATCTTGTCCCTCACCTTCCCATGAAATATTAATTTCTAATGCTTCACAAGTTTTATTTACAAAGTCCCTTACTGAGAACTGAATTCCGGTAGAGATAACAAAATCATCGGGCTTATCTTGTTGCAACATCATCCATTGCATTCTTACATAATCTTTAGCATGCCCCCAATCACGCAACGCATTAAGATTTCCTAACTTTAAGATCTCACTAGATCCCAGTTTGATCCTAGCTAATGCCATGGTAATTTTTCTTGTTACAAATGTTTCTCCTCTTAATGGAGACTCATGATTAAATAATATGCCATTACAAGCAAAAATATTGTAAGCCTCTCTATAATTTACAGTAATCCAATAAGCATATAGCTTAGCAACTCCATACGGGCTTCTTGGATAAAAAGGAGTTTTTTCTGACTGAGGAATTTCTAAAACTTTACCAAATAATTCTGAAGTTGATGCTTGATAGAATTTAGTATGCTTTTCTAAATTCAAAGCTCTTATTGCTTCAAGAATTCTTAAGACTCCAATACCGTCAGCATTAGCAGTATATTCTGGTTCTTCAAATGAAACCTGAACGTGGCTTTGTGCTGCTAAATTATATATTTCTGTTGGCTTTGTTTTAGATATTATATTTACAATACTACTAGAATCAGTCATGTCTCCATGATGAAAATAAAAACCTTCTTTTGATATTAAATGCTCAATTCTATCAGTGTTAAAAAGCGAAGTTCTTCTTTTAATGCCATGAACTTCATATCCTTTATCAAGAAGAAACTCTGCTAGATATGCCCCATCCTGTCCAGTTATTCCTGTAATTAATGCTACTTTTTTTGGCATAAGTTTTCTATGATTTTTTTCTTAATTGGATGTAATCGAATATTGTTAAAAAGGTAACTACAAATAAGAATCCAAATATAGTAATTAAAATGCACATTAATCCTCTTGATGGAGCGCTCTTAAGATCTGGCACGTAAGCTGGGTCAACGACAGTAAAAACAAATTCAGGATTAACTTCAGCCAATAGAACTGTCTTAATATTTTTTTCTATAAGCTTGCTAAAAATAAGCTTTAAATCTGAAACATTTGTTTTAGCAATTTGATCTTCAAGAAACTTGATTGACTCTTTTGCGACTTTTACATCAATATCTCTAATGTCGTTGTTTATAGTTAAAACTAAGTTATCTAAAAGTTCTTTTGCAAAATATGGAGAGTAATGTTTAAAGCTAATATGAGTAAACTTGGTTCTTTTATCAAAGAATACCCCAATCCTATCCATATATCCTTTATATACATCAATGTCCCTAGGCACATAAGTAAGGCTATCGTTTTTAGAGTCATATCCTTTTTTGCTATATACAATAATATTTTGAGAGCTATCCCAGTTCTTAGCAGCAAGTAACTCAGGTTGAAAATCGTTTTTATTTATAAAATCTTTTACAAATTGCCTGGAAGTAATTTTTTCAACTGCAAGATTGATATTAGGACCTTTGTCAGATCCTCCGCCTAAATCTATACCAGCAACTCTTGCAAGTGCTCCTGCAGTCCCAGAAATATTTATATTGGTAGACTCTGAGGAAGTAGATGGGGCTAGTACAACTTTTGATTCATATATATTAGGCAAACTTAAAGAATACAGAACCGAAAAAAGGCCTATGCCTGCTGTAGCCACAGCAATTATTATCTTTCTTTTCCAAATAATATTGAAAATTACTCGAAGATCAATCTGGTCATTTCTCTCTTGAGGCTTATAAGAATTCATAATATGTTTATTTTAAAGGCTAATTATATAGCAAATCTTATATTAATTAAGTTCTACCATATATATCTTCAAACCTTTCAATATCGTCCTCTCCTAAATAATCACCTAATTGGACTTCTATTATCTCCAAATCATCTTCAGTGTAATTTGCTAAAGAGTGAATTTGCATTATATTTATTTGCACAACCTCGCCTACCTTGAACTCATGGTCTTTATCATCAAGTGTTACCGTTGCTACACCTTTTATTACAACCCATCGCTCAGCCCTATGTTTATGTCTTTGAACAGATAGCTTTTGCGAAGGATAAACATGGATTCTTTTTACCTGATGAGAGGAACCTCTTTCTATTGAATCATACCATCCCCAAGGTCTATAAACTTTTCTATGCTCAGAAACTAATGCTGGATTTGATTGTTCTACTTCATCAATACAGGTCTTTATTGAATCAATTGAATCCATACTTGAAATTAAAAGTGCATCAGGAGTATCTATAACTGCAGTATTTTCAAGACCGATACAAGAAATATGCTTATGTTTTGAAATTATTAGTGAGTTTTTAGAATTTATAATCTTTACGTCTCCTATTAAGACATTTTTATCAACATCCTTATTAGTACTGTTTTTCCACACCGAAGGCCAAGTACCTAAATCTGACCAATCAAATGTAATCTTTGCAACCTTGGCTAATTTTGTTTTCTCAAAAATTGCATAATCAATTGATATATCTGGAAATGAGCTAAAAATGTCCTGATCAAGCTCATGTACATTTTCTTCATTTTTTTTATCAAGTAGGTTAACAATATCTAAAGAAAGTTTGAATATATCTTTATCAAGCTTTTGAAATTCTTCTAACATCGTTTCTGCATAAAATAAAAATATTCCTGTATTCCATAGATAATTACCATTACTTATATATTTTTTTGCTTTTTCTTTGGTTGGTTTCTCAACAAACTGTTTCACAGTTTTTATTAAATTTTTTGATTCTTCAAATTCTATGTAGCCATAGCCAGTTTCAGGAGCAATAGGAAGTGCACCAAAAGTTATTAATGATTTCTGATCAATATTACTTGAGATATCTAAGATTGTTGATGAAAATTCTTGTAGATCAGATACTGCATGATCTGATGATAAAACTAATAATTTTTGATTATCTGCAAACCTTTTTACATACCGGCATGCTATTGCAATTGCAGCAGCTGTATTTCTTTTTATAGGTTCTATTATTAGATGGTATTGAATATCAAATTTTTCTAACTCTTTTATTGCTAGAAATTTATATTCCTTGTTCAAGATTACTATTAATGGATTGCTGCTATTTAAATGAATCGCTCTTTCAATAGTTTTATAAAATAGAGTTTCTTCTCCATCTATTGAGCAAAACTGTTTTGGCATTGTTGTCCTAGAAATTGGCCACAGTCTTGATCCTGAGCCTCCTGCCATTATTACTGGCCACAAATCTTTATTAGAATTTTCCATAATATACTTATTTTTACGTAATAAACGTATAAATAATATTCATTAAAACCCAAAACATAAATATTAGAAAGAATCTCATAAAAAATAATGATAATTTAGATTCCTTATCAAAAAGCACTAAAAGTGGAATTGCTACACTGTAATATGTGGTATGTTTGCCTCCATAAACCAAGATACCTGAAAAAAAGAATAACAATACGAAGACTAGAATTAAATAATCTAATTTTGAAGATTTATATTTAAGAAAATAGAAGATAGTTGATAGAATCAAAGTAAAGTTATAAACAGAAGTTAAATATTGCGGAATGTGGAATTCATATCCAGGAGGCTGAAGAAAAATTTGTGTCCACGGGAAAGGTCCAACTAAAGCATACACAAGAGATACCGGCAAGGATAAAAATAAGCTTATAAAATCCTTATCTAAGAACCTATATAAAATATTACTTAAAATAAAATCATAGGCAGCTATGAAGAATATCAAAAGAAATAAGAATCCTATAAGAGTTTTTTTTGATATATAGCCCGATCTGATCTCAGTTAAAATTCTTGGAACAAATATTGTTATTAAAGGTATTAATGCATAAACCTCTCTAACGAAACTTGTAATTAATGAGGCCAGTAGAGTTATTAAATACTTAAGATACTTGGTATTAAAAAAAGATATCATCAAATAAAGAGAAAAGATTATCAAAAACTGTCCAAAAATATCTCTTGCAAGAATTGATGAGATAAACTCCATTGGCTGAAGGGAAACTAAAACAAAACAGAAAAAAGCAATTTGTTTATTTTGTCTTATAAGAAAAGATATTTTATAAACTAAAAAGGCTGAAAATATAACTATCAGCGAATTAAAACTTGATACAACTAAAACTTTTTCTCCACCAAAATAGAATAATAGAGACATAAAAAAAAGCATTTCATAATTTTTATTTAATGCTATTGCTGTAGATGCCTCTTCTCCATCAGGATCAACAGTGCCATCAAGAGTACCACTAATTATATTCATTGAATCTATTGCCCAAACATACTCGGCAAGATAATCAAAATTTGATGAATAAGAAGTTAGATAATCAGGTTCAAAAAAATATAAATAATGGATTACTCCTACAAACATCCTGAGAGAAAAAAATATTATTGCAAAAAATAAAATCTTTATTTGTTTTGCATCACGATCAAGAAAAGAATAAATGCATGTTATTGCGACCAAACCACTTAGATATGAAATTATTAGACTGTATAAATTCATCATGTCGTCGTTTGAAACAGACAAGACAGCAAAAAACAAAATGAACGCAAGCCCAATACTTAAAAATGTTTTAAATGGTTTTAAATTTATATATGTATCCATAAAATAAATTTACTAATTAACCGAACTTAATGAATAATTTTCTAGTAGAGTTATTATCTCATTCAGCTCTGTTTCAGTATATCTTTCTGTCGTAGCCGGCATACTTGTTCCCGGGAAATCAGACTGAGGATTGATGATATATCTTTGTAATAGTTCTTTTGACCAATATAAATCAGTTTCTTTTAGTGCTTGAGTATAATATTTATATTCTGGATCTTTGCCTATTTTTCTATCAAACAGCCCAGACAAACTAGGTGCCGAATGATTAGGATTTGTTGATCCAAAATGATGACATTTTAGACAGTTTTCTAAAAGTGCATGCAATTCTGTCTGATTGGCCTCTCTCCCAGGTGAATTTAAGAGCTTTTCTGATATTGAATAAATTCTAAGTTTTTGATTATCAAGCCACAAAAAAATCTTATTACTCTTTTGTTTGATATCTCTTATCCTTTCCCCAATCCAAATAGGCTCAACATAAACAACTTTATTATCGCTTAATCTTAACCTATACAGTGTTCTGGATTTTAGACTGCCTACAAGAATGTCTCCATCCCATCTTTTATCAAATTCCTCAATCTCTAAAATCTCTGAAATACCTATTGAAGGTACAAATGCAAAAAGTGGCATTTCATATTCTTCATGGGATCCAATTGTACCTTTTACAGGAGCATTAAAATCAATATATTGAACTCCTAAAGACTGGTAAGGCCATCCATAATTGTTAAATGCATCTATATCAATTGTATTAATTTCATCACCGCCATTCGGCCCATGCTCTGACTGCAGAATGTTTCCAAAGGAAGAAACAGATAATCCTTGAGGGTTTCTATGGCCCTTCGTAATAATTTCATAATCTTTTTTGTGAAAATTTATTTTTAAAATCTTACCAACTGTGGTACTTAAGTTTTGAGATGGTGGGATCATGTCTGTTTTGTTGACCCAATTATCAAGATTATAATCACCATTAGCCATTAAAAAATGTTCTGAATCATAATCTGCTAACTGTCCTCCTCCACTACTATAAGCATAATCAGGATATTTTATTAATGACCCTTCATGCAGTAAATTCCAATCTTCATCTGATAAATCAAAATTATCCTCTATCTTTTTATATGAAATATTTAAACTATGTTTATCAACATTTGGATGATATTTTTCATGTGAAATTAAGAGATATTTTTCATTATTTTTATTCTTAATTAATAAATCATGAATTCGAAGATCTTTTTTATACTTGTCAAAAAAAGCCTTGTTATTATCATCTAAATCTTTAATCTTAAATAATTTACTCTGGCTGAAATTACCATCTAAAATTATTACTTCTCTATGTTTGTTTAGTATAAAAATACTATCCTCAAACAGCCCTATTGCGCCTGATGAAGTTGAGGTTTCACTGTTTTGATCG
>CESQ01090118.1_pt1 | contig 38017 bp, 39 predicted proteins | sample 361401 | NCBI WGS metagenome assembly CESQ01 (sample SAMEA2622119, study PRJEB7988) | marine metagenome | isolation source: saline water (ENVO:00002010), including | reverse complement strand
GTGAAGTCCGGATTGACGTAAAGCGATTCCCGCCCCGACAACGGATGACGGATCACCGCGGGATGCAGGTTGTCCTGGGTTGCCAATTCCGAGTTTCCGATCCGCCCGGTCTTCGCCGTATCGGTGGTCTTGCGGACCTCCCCGAAGATATGGCGCGATGAATGCCAGGCCTTCATGGACCGCAACGTGTCCTTCATCCCGTCGGAAAGCCCCTCGAAGGCCGCGCACATGGACGCGAACATCGTATCGCCGCCGGCTTCCGGCGTTTCTATGGCATAGAGCATGGAACACCGCGCCGGCACCTCGTCGTAGGAATGGTCCGTGTGCCAGCGCTCCCCGATGGCCTGCGTCTGATCCGGTTCTTTCAGAACCAAAGCGATTTCCGGATGATCCGGCAAATGGGCGAAAAACCGGTTCACGTTGATCGGCCCGAAGCGCTCGGCGAATTCGATCTGCTGTTCCGGCGTAATGTCCTGATCGCGAATGGCGATGACGCCGTGATCGGAAAAGGCATCCAACAGCGTCTGGAAATGGTCCGGATTGGTGACGTCGGCGCCGAAAATTTCCGCGCCCAAATTGCCCGCTAAGGGCTTGATCTCGATGGTCATGATCTTTCCTCTATCTTGCCCCGCCGTGACTTCTACGGCCCGGCGACGCTGCACCCCGCAATTCTCCGACATACAGCGAGATTTGTCACCCTGCCTCGAACATCCCACCCACGACAAAAAAGGCCCCCAACCATTTCTGGTTAGGGGCGTTTTTGTTGGTTGCGGGGAGAGGATTTGAACCTCTGACCTTCAGGTTATGAGCCATCAGTTGGCCAATTTCGGTCAATAATTTCCAACAAATATCGTTATTTGTTTCAATGTGTTATGATGTCTCCGCTGTTGAAAACAGTTGGCGTTGACGGCCAAATGTTGGTATAAAGTGCCCCTAAATTGCCCCCAAGGGGAACTTCAGGGCCGTATAACCTGAAGGTCGCCCCTAAGACCATGAGGTTCGCATGGCAACCATCGAGCGGCGTGAGCGTAAGTCCGGTGTGGTCTACCTGGCTGACGTGCGCATTCACGGGTTCCCCCGTCAGAAGAAGACCTTCAAGCGCCTGACCGACGCCAAGCTGTGGGCGCAGCAGGTCGAGTCCGACATCCGCAAGGGAGAGTTCAAGAACGTCGTCAAGACGGCGGGCAAGAAGACACTCAAGGATGTGAGCGAGCGCTATCGTCGTGATGTGCTGCCACATAAGGCTGATACCACTCAGCGTATGGAAAACACTTTCCTGACGTACTGGGAGAACGCTCTCGGCGACTATGCCCTATCCTACATCGAACCCGAGACCATCAACGAGAAGCTGCGCGAGCTCGCCGCGGCCGGCGACGGCCGACGCAAGCCCGTGGACGGGGACGGCAATAGCCAGGACAAGCCAGCACCGCCCCCTGCCCCCAAGAGCCGAAAGACGCTCAAGCACTACCGTGACACGCTGGCATTGCTGTTCAAGCACGCAAAGGCCTGGGGCTGGACCGCCAGTGACCCGATGGAAGGCGTGACCCCGATTACGAAAATCAGGAACGAACGCACGCGCTACCTCGATGAGGATGAGCGCAAGGCGCTTCTAGAGGCCTGCAAGGCCAGCGACAATGCGCAGCTCTACCCGATCGTTGTGTTTGCGCTCTCGACCGGGGCTCGCAAGAACGAAGTCGTGTCGCTCACGCTCGATGATCTGGACCTGAAGCGGGGCAGCGCGGTCTTCCGCAATACCAAGAACGGTGACACCCGCGCCGTGCCGGTGGTCGGCCACCTGAAGGACGTGCTGGAGGATCAGGTCAAGACGACCAAGGCGCTCTACAAAGAGATGGAGCACAAGCCGCCGAAGCGGTGGCTGTTCCCGCGTGCCGACGGCCAATCACCCATCGACATCCGCAAGGCCTGGGAGAATGCCCGCGACGCTGCCGGGCTGGTGGACTTTCGCTTCCATGACCTGCGCCACAGCACCGCCAGCTATTTGGCCATGAGTGGCGCCAGCCAGTTGGAGATTGCCGAAGTCCTGGGCCACCGGACCCTCCAGATGGTTCGACGCTATGCCCACCTGTCCGAAAGCCATGTCAAAGGACTGGTGACGGAGCTCAACGACAAGCTGTTCTGACGGCTCCTACCCTCTGCCCGTCTGGGCCGTGAATATTGAAAATTTAAGGCCTGCTGGCTAGCGTTTAAGGGCCTCTTGTCCTTTTCAACCCTAGCCATGAAAGGAGACGCGCCTTTTGGTGGATTACAAGGAGCTGAGGACAGTCAAGCAATTGGCTGCCGAGGCGACCTTTGTGACAGAGGCCAAGTTGCGCTGGTGGATCTTCCACGCCGATACCAATGGCCTAAAAACAGCGCTGATTAAAATAGGCGGCCGAGTCTATATCGACCGCTTTGAATTCAATCGGTGGCTAGAGAGCCGACGTTTGGCTCCCGTGTCCGACGCCTAAGCCGCTTGCGGCAAAGGCCTATAAACAGCGCCCCGCCTTGCGGGGCGCTTTTCTAACGGGCACAACGGTAGCTCACGCTACCATTCACTGCCGTCACCGATCGATTCCCAACTCTTCAGTGGCATACGAGTTCTCAGAAGAGGCGGAGTAGAGCTCGTCGAGGCGTTGTGTGAAGGCCAGAATGGCAGCGATGCGTTGAACCGTAGCCTTTATACGAAACTCCTCGTCATCATCGACACCAAGCGGTGTCGCAGCCAGGTCCGAGAGCTTGACGGCGATGTACTCTTCCGGGGCCGGACGCCCATCCACTGTGCCAACGCTGCCGGGATCGACGCCATCGGGCAAAAACTGCAAGGCGCCGACACAGTCGCGGCCCACTTTCGCCAGAAGGCTGTATGCGTCATGGCCCTCGGCCTGAACCCGTTCGGCAAGGCGTCGACGGATCGGCTCGCTGTCGGGAAGCAAGTTGTCAAACACGGCAATAACCGGGTCGCCCGTATAGCGATCCTCCCGCAGCGGCAGGGACAGGGAGACCGGCAGTGCATGCTCCCACGACAGCCAATCGGGATCATATCGGAAGTCGATAGCGCCACTCGCAGCACGATTCAGGCGCCCGACCAAGCGGCCGTTCAAAAAGACGTTCAACGGGATGCGTGTGCGCCGGCGAGCCATCAGAAGATATCCTCGATATCCGCACCTGACTTGGTACGCTCGCGGACCACGACTTCAAGACCGAGAGCCGCCATCACATCGATCATGGTTCGCAGTTGCGTGCCCGGCTCACCGTTCTCAAGCGCGGAGATGGTTGCCTGACGCAGATGCGTACGCTCCCCAAGCGCAGCTTGCGACAGACCGAGACTGCGCCGGCGGCGGCGGATAGCGGCACCGAGTTGTTTGGCTGTGCGAGCGATCTGGTCCATGTTCAAAAACTCCATTTATTCAATATATACGCTTCAGCGTTTAAATATCAATATCCGCTACAGCGTATAATATTAAAATATACGCCACGGCGTATAATGTGAAATTATGCGCCGTGGCGTATGAAACTATCTTCATGGCTCACACCTTCTTGCCGCTGCCGCCACAACTCGTTTTCGGGGAAAAGACGCTTTCAAGATCAAATTTCACGAAACAAAATTGTTTTTCACGGGATATCTGCCATCCGTCGCAAAGACTTGGGTGAACTGCTGATACAGCCACCAGCCCCGAGAACGATCAGCGCCGTCAGGACCGCACCAAACAGTTGCCAGGACCGCGACACGCTCCAAATTGTCTGCCGGCGAGCGTGTTCGGCGGGTTGAGCAAGATATCGGCAAAGTCGATCCTGCGGACCAACCTTCAACAAGCACCTGGTCAGAAGTTTCAGATATCTCCCTTTGACACCGCAACCAGCAAGCTGCACGGCGCGTGAGCAAGCAAGGAAGCGCCCGTGGAGCCGCCCCACCATCGCGCCAATACGGTTTGTTCACGGTGGCCGACGACGATCAGTTCCGCGCCGACCTCAGAGGCCACGCGCCCGATTTCTTCCGCTGGATTACCAGCGGCGAGGCGGGTTTCGACCGGCAGACCGGATGTCTGTAAGGTCTCGGCGGCTTCCATGAGGATGCGGCGCACTTCCTGATATTCGCGCTCCAGGCTGCTCGTGCTGGCGCCACAGACGAAGATGCGCATGGACGCCTTCCTCGACTGGGCCGTCGACGAGCTGCGGCACTCGTCGGACGCCATATGTCGGATGGCCTCTTCGGACCTGAGCGTCTCGAGCAGCGACGTCGGAAGCTGTGGATCATCGGTGGCACCAATCGGCTCGGCTGAGCGACCTGGCGATACGGCCTGTATCAACGACGGTATAGACGCCAAAACCCGGTCGTCATCACAATAAACGGCCTCCTGCGGCTCGCCATCATCCTGTTGATCATCGCCAGGACTCTGCTGCTGTGGTTGTCAAACAGGTGGATCGAGCAGCGGCCGCACCCGTGGTGGCTGAAGCTCAAAACCGCACCGTGAGGCTGAAAGCCCCGAAATCGTCCGCTTCGTCCTGGGTCTCGAACTCGCGCGTGCGCAGCACGTGGGTGTAGCTCAAGCGCACGTTCCGCCAGGTGAGCGCAATGCCGAACTGGAGGTCACCGACCAGCGGCTCCTTGTCCACGCTGCGGCTGTCGCGGAAGGTGTTGCCGTCGAGGAAGATGTTGCGCGCGACCGCCCGTCCCTCGACGCCGGCGAATAGGTACCAGCCGAAGCCCTCCTGCGGCGCGAAGAACCCCGAGCCCGGCAGGCTCGGCTGGATGCGCGGCGGTCCGTAGTCCAGCGGCAGGCGCTGGCCGAAGCGCAGCATTACACCGGCGTTGGCGTAGGTGAAGACGTTGCCGAGGGCGCCGCCGGCGTGCGGCGTTGCATCGAAGCCGAAGCCGGAGACCGACTCCGAGACGAAGCCGCGCCAGCTGCGCTGATAGGTCAGGACGACCCCGGGCTCGTTCTCAAGCTGGGTATCCCAGCCGCGCGGCTCCTGCGAGTCAGTGATCTCGTGGATAAACTTCTGTGTCTGCTCGGCGAGCGAGGCCGATCCGACCACGCCCAGCGACAGCTCTAGCTGGTCCAACCGCTGGCCAGTCTCGGCGATCAGCCCGATCGAGCCGTAGAGCCAGCCAGCATAAGGGCGGTCATCGAGCGGCGGATCGCGCAGTGCGATGTCCTCCGGCGTGTACATGTTCTGGCCCACCGCATAGCTCGTCCGCACGGTGCCCCCGTCCGGGAACAACGGGAACCAGCGGGCGGCGCGGAGCGCCCAGGCGGGCGTCCTGTCCGGGCCGGACAGCCACGAGGCGCGTACGCCGTTGGTGTAGTTGCGATCCGTGTCGTAAAAGAGGTCGTTCTCGAAGACTAGGCTCAGAGTGCCGGTTTCCGTCTCGTCGGACGCAAGGGCCGGCAGGGACCACATGGAACCCGCCACAGTCAGCACCAAGGCGGCCAACCACGTTCGCTTGAATTGCGGACTTGTCCCGATCTCTTGTCCCCGTCTCATCTGCAAGCTCAGGCCATGGTGCTAATGGTGCGTCGGAAGCGTGCGAGCGCGAGGGCGAACAGGGCGGCGCCGATCGCGGCGATGGCGAGGAACTGCGGCCAGACCGCCGTGATGCCCGCGCCGCGGTAGAGGATCGCCTGGGCGAGCATCACGAAATGCGTGTTAGGCGCGGCCAGCATGATGTACTGCACGACCTCCGGCATGCTCTCGCGCGGGGTCGTGCCGCCGGAGAGCATCTGCAGCGGCAACAACACCAGCATGAGCAGCAGGGCGAACTGCGGCATGGAGCGGGCGACGGTGCCAAGAAAGATACCCATCGAGGTGGTCGCGAACAGATGCAGGGCCGCCCCGGCCAGGAACAGCGCGAGCGAGCCTTGGATCGGCACGGACAGCCAGCCCTGCACGACGGCGGTGAGCGCGAAGCCAGTGGCGGCAAGGACAACCAGTCCCATCGCCCACACCTTGCTGCTCATGATCTCGAACGGCGTGACCGGCATGACCAGAAGATGCTCGACCGTGCCGTGCTCGCGCTCGCGGATCAGTGCCGCGCCGGTGAGGACGATGGAGAGCATGGTCACGTTGTTGATAACCTGCATGATGGCGCCGAACCACGACTTGTTGAGCTGGGGATTAAAGCGGGCCCGGAGCGCCAAATCGACGGGCAGCTCCGGAACCTCGCGATAGCGCTGGGCAAAGGCGCGCACCTCATCGGTGACGATGGTCTGGATATAGCCGCTCCCGGTGAAAGCCTGGCTCATGCGCGTGGCATCGACGTTGAGCTGGACCGTTGGCCGCCGCCCCGCCAGCAGGTCGCGCTGGAAGTTGGGCGGGATGTCGAGGGCGAAGGTGTCGAGGCCAGCATCCATGCGGGCGTCCATCTCGGCCTGGTCGATCACGTCGGGAGGAACAAAGTACGGCGGGTAAAAAGCGCTGACGATGCGCCATGACAGCGGCGAGCGATCCTCGTTCACAACCGCGATCGGCGCCTTGTTGAGGGTCTCCGGCATGGCCGTGGCCGCCGTGTAGACGGAAACGGTGAAGGCATAGACGATCAGCACCAGCATGATCGGGTCGCGAACGAGGCTGCGCAACTCCTTGACACCGAGATGGAAAATATTGGCCGCGCGCATGGACTACCGCTCCTGTTTCTTGAGCAGCGCGGCGGACAGAACGATCAGGACCGGCACGGCCAGCGCCAGCGGGAGAAAGGCGGCCTGCAGGTCGGAGAAGTTGAGGGCCTTTGAGAAGGTGCCGCGTGCGATCGTCAGGAAATGCGTTGTCGGGTAGATCTCGCCGATCAGCCGGCCCATCCCTTCGAGGGACGAGACCGGGTCGATCATGCCGGAGAAGTTCGCCGCCGGCAGGATGGTGAGCACCGCCGTGCCGAAGATCGCCGCGATCTGGCTGCGCATGAAGGTTGAGATGAGCAGCCCCACGGCCGTCGCGGCGCCGACATAGAGCAGCGCGCCCGCCGCCAACGTCAGGAAGCTGCCCTTCAGCGGCACACCGAAGACGGTCACCGCGAGCAGCGTGAGCAGCAGGAAGCTCAGGAAGGACAGCACGATATAGGGCAGCTGCTTGCCGAGCAGAAACTCGAGCCGCGTGGTGGGCGTGACGTAGAAGTTGGTGATCGAGCCGAGCTCTTTCTCGCGCACCACGCTGAGCGCCGCGAGCATGGCCGGGATCAGCATGAGCAGCAGCGGGATCACCGCCGGCACCATCGCGACCAGACTCTTGACGTCCGGGTTATAGCGGAACCGGGTCTCGATATTGACCAGCCCCGCCAAAGCCTCACCGTGGCCGGCCTCGCGCGCCTTGGTCGCCAGCCAATGGGCATGAATCCCCTGCACATAGCCGCGGACGGTCTCCCCCCGTGTCGGCATGGCGCCGTCGATCCAGGCGCCGATCTCGACCCGCCGGCCCCGGGCGATGTCGCGCGCGAAGCCCGACGGGATCTCGATCGCCAGGCTGATGTCGCCTTCGCGCATGCGCCGGTCGAGATCGGCATAACCGGTAATCGGCGCCCGCTCGACGAAGTACCGGGAGCCGGCGAGGTTGAGCGTATAATCGCGGCTGACGGTGGTCTGGTCGCGGTCCAGTACCGCGAAGGTGAGATCCTCGACATCGAGGCTAATCCCATAGCCCATCACGAACATCAGGATGACGCTGCCGAGCAGCGCCAGCGTCATCCTGATGGGATCGCGGCGCAGCTCCAACCCTTCGCGCCGGGCATAGCTGACCATGCGTCGGGGGTCGAACTGGCGCCGCCAGCCTTGTGGTTCGACATGGCCTGCCGACGCATCAACCGAATCGAGCGAAGCTGTCCCATCTGGTTGTCTTTCGGCGGCTTCGCCCTGCTCCGTCGCCTCCTCCAGATGCGCCACAAACGCCTCTTCCAGGGTCTCCACGCCCCGCTGCCTGATCAGAGCGGCGGGCGTGTCGGTGATCAGCACTCGGCCCGCGTGCATCAGCGAGATGCGGTCGCAGCGCTCGGCCTCGTTCATGAAATGGGTGGAGATGAAGATGGTCACCCCGTCGCGGCGCGACAGCTCGACCAGCATGCGCCAGAAGGCGTCGCGCGCCACCGGGTCGACGCCCGAGGTGGGCTCGTCGAGGATCAGCATCTCGGGCTTGTGGATCATAGCGACCGCCAGCGACAGACGTTGCCGGTGGCCGAGGGGCAGCCGTCCCGGCAGACTGTCGATCACCGCGCCTAGATCGAATCGCTCAACCATTTCGTCCACGCGCCCTGAAATCTCGGCAGCGGGCACGTGGAACAGCCGGGCATGAAGCACCAGGTTCTGGCGCACCGTGAGCTCGGTGTAGAGCGAGAAGAACTGCGACATGTAGCCGACGCGGCGGCGAGTCGCGAGGTCGTGCGGGTCCACCTCGTGTCCGAACAGCCAGGCCCGGCCCTCGCTCGGCGGCAGGAGGCCGGTCAGCATCTTCATCGTCGTGGTCTTGCCGCAGCCGTTGGAGCCGAGAAAACCGAAAATCTCACCCCGTGGGACACGTAGGTTCACATGATCGACCGCGGTGAACTCGCCGAAGCGCATGGTCAGATCATGGGCCTCGATCGCCGTATCGCCATCGTCTTCCGGCCGCGGTGGGATCTCGACTGCCCGATAGTCTAGGCGCTTGTCTTCCGGCAGCAGCCGGATGAAGGCCGCCTCCAGCGAATCCGCCCCTGTGCTCTGCAGTAGGCCTTGAGGCGTGTCGCTGGCCAGCACCCGCCCGCCGTCCATCGCCGCCAGCCAGTCAAAGCGTGCCGCTTCCTCCATATAGGCCGTGGCCACCAGCACGCTCATGCCCGGACGGGAACGACGGATGCCGGCGATCAACTCCCAGAACTGGCGTCGTGAGAGGGGATCGACGCCGGTGGTAGGTTCGTCGAGGATCAGAAGGTCCGGGTCGTGGATCAGCGCGCAGCAGAGGCCGAGCTTCTGCTTCATCCCGCCCGACAGCTTGCCGACCGCTCGATCAAGAAACGGCTTGAGCCCGGTGGCTTCGGTCAGCACCTCGATGCGGCGCGCCCGTTCGCCGCCGTCATGCCCGAACAGGCGCCCGAAGAAGTCGAGGTTCTCGAACACCGAGAGCGTCGGATAAAGGTTCCGCCCCAGGCCCTGCGGCATGTAGGCGATGCGCGGGCCGACACCGCCGCGATGGCGCGCATCGGCCATATCGCCGCCGAGCACCTCGACCTGTCCCGTCTGAACCGCGCGGGCGCCCGAAATCAGCGCCAGCAGGCTCGACTTGCCGACCCCGTCCGGGCCGATCAGCCCGGCCATGCAGCCCGCAGGGAGATCGAGACTGACCTCTTCGAGCGCACGCACCTTGCCGTAGCGCAGGGACACATCCCGCAGGCGGGCAACCGGCGCGGTAGCACCCCCGCCGTTCTCGACCTGTTCATCTAGATCGCGGCTCACTGCGGCAGCCTGGCCTGCAGTTCGGGCGGCCAATCCACCCGCGGGTCGAGCCGCACATAGGCCATGCCCGGCAGACCGGTCTTGACTTGGTGGAGATGCTTCCTGAGCAGGTCCGGGTCAATCCGCGCCTTGATGCGGAACATCAGCTTCTGCCGCTCCTCTTCTGTCTCCACCGTCTTGGGCGTGAACTGGGCGACATCCGCGACGAAGGAAATTTTGGCCGGGACGACGTATTGCGGGGCGGCGTCGAGCACGAGCCGCGTCTCGGCCCCGAGCGCGACTCGTCCAGCCTGTTCGGTCGGGAGGAAGAACGTCATGTACACATCGGTGAGATCGACCATGTTCAGCACCACACCGCCCGGAGAAAGCACCTCACCGGGCTGAGCGACGCGGTACTGGACACGCCCGTCACGCGGAGATTTCAGCACGCTGTCGTCGATATCGGCCTGGATGCGCTGGATAGTGGCCTGCGTGGCTTCGACCGCCGATTGCGCCGCAACAACGTTCGACTTGGCCTGGCCGATCGCGGCTTGCGCGGCCGCCGCCTGCGCCTCTGCAGCAGCGACCGCAGCCCTCGCCGCCTGAAAGGCGGCGCGGTCGTCATCCAGCTTCGAGACGGGGACAGCGCCTTTTGGAGCGAGTTCCTCCGAGCGCGCGACCCGCCGTTGCGCAGCGTCGAGTTCGGCCTCCCTCTGGGCTATGAGCGCCTCGGCAGCCTGCTTCTCGGCTTTGCGCTGGGTCACTTGGCTTTGCGCGGTCTCGATGCCGATGAGCGCACGTCGCAACTGCGCCTCGGCCTCTTGAAGTTGCGCCTCCAAGACAGCTGTATCCATTTTCGCCAAGACCTGGCCGGCGCGGACGAACTCACCCTCGTTGACCACGATCTCCCGGACCCGACCCGCGGTCTTGGCTGCGATATCAATCTCGACCGCCTCGATCCGGCCGTTACCGGCGGCGAATCCGTCGGGCAAGTCCTGCGGTTGAAAATGCCACCAAGCCCAAACGCCCAGTCCAATAACAATCGCAGCGGCGACGCCTCGAATACCTGTTTTAATGAACTTTTTCACGTCTTGGATATTCCACATCAGTTGGTCTACTCATTCTAGACAAGAGGTTATCTCCAAGCCGTGTCCGTTTATCTAGCATCGCCATATCCATATTCCCTCATCAGCGGATATCAACGCGTACGCCAATCGAGGCTGGCGCCGTCGGTCGCTTTAGCGGCACCTTTTCCGCCGTTCTTTTTCGGGCGTCCCCGCGACATGTCCCCTCCTTCGCGTTCTTCGCTTACCCCTCGTCTTTTACACCGAGGCGTTTTACGGCTGTCGGCTCGCCTTGCCCGGCCTCTGCCGAATGCGTCTGCACATACGCGCGCATGAATTCGCGCAGCACCTGAGCGGCGGGCTTGTCCTGTGCGCGACAGGCCTCGAGAAACTGGTCGCGCAGCTCCCGCTGGACGCGTATGCGTAGGCCAGCATCCTTCATGGAGTTGAGTGTACCCAATGGATACACAAAACCCTAGGGAAAACTTTCTGCTCCATTCCCTGACCTTGTAAGGCGGTAATGCCGGAGGGCATTACCGCCAAGACACCGGCGATGGCAAGAACGCACCATAAGCTAATCATGGAACAGCTTGATAAGCTAACAGGAGAACAGCCGCTTCTTCATTCGCATTGCTTGTTCCCATGGGGTGATGCGGCCCTCAACAGCCTTCCGATTGTAGCAGGGTGAACCCGAAAGAGGCGTGCGGCATCGGCCGCCGTTTTCTGGCCAGAGGAAACCATCTCGACGACCTCGCGCCGCTGGCGCGAACTGAGCTTCGGGCGTCGGCCTCCCACCCTGCCCTCCCTGCGGGCGCGCTCGAGGCCGGCGCGGGTGCGCTGTCGGATCATCTCACGCTCGAACTCGGCGAAGCTGCCGACCATCTGCATCATCATGCGGCCTGCCGGCGTGGTCGTGTCGATTGCCTCGGTGAGCGAACGGAAGCCCGCGCCCTTGGCCTCAATCTTTTCGATGATGCGTAGCAGGTCCGCGAGCGAGCGCGAAAGACGGTCCAGCTTCCAGACGATAACCTCGTCGCCGGCACGAAGATAATCGAGAAGCTTATGAAGCTCAGGGCGATCCCATCGGCCGCCGGAGGCCTTCTCTTCATATACGCGCTCCACACCGGCATCTCGAAGAGCCGCCTTCTGGGCGGCTATGTCCTGACCGTCGGACTTCGAGACGCGAGCGTAACCTAAGCGCATGGACCTCCGTGCATTAACCGATTGCGATTGCCTTCAATTGTGCAACAGCTTTCCGCAATCCTGAAGGCCCCGCTTCGCGGTTGCACAATATCAGCCAACACAAACGGCCGATTTATAAACCTCAAATCAGTACGATTTTTATTTAGCAACAAAGCCCCGCAGCTGCGGGGCTTTGCCATCCGACATAATTCGGAATTAGTGCGAGTCGCTCGTGCCATCACCTAATGCAGTAAACGCAATTTGTGTCGCTCCGTTAGCAACCGTCACTTCAGCGTTAGCCGCAACGTAGTTGCCAGTGCCTGTCGAGAGGGCCGCGTCAGCTTCACTGAAGGTGAAGTTATCCGCGAGACCAACTGGGGCGCCATTATCCAGCAATTGCATATTGAAAACTGCGCTATAGCTTCCAATCCCGGCGCCACCTATATCGAGGCTAGACAGCGTGACGGGGATGTTACTCACGGTAAGCTTGCGAGTCTCGTCACTGAAAGCCAAATTACCGACACTGTCGGCGGTCGCTTTGATTATAACCACGTCGGCGGGATCAGTGGCATCCAATACGTTCGCATTGGTGGCACCAGCATTAGCATGGTCGAATCGCACCTGGAACGGAATTGTGCCATTGCCCACAGTTACACTGACGAACGACGATGCCGTCGTCGGATCGATGCTCGCCACGCCAGCACCTATGGTAGCTTTGATACCTGAAGCAGCAGTTTGATCTCGGGTTTCATCTGCTGCTAGCGTCACAGACGCCTCATCCACAATATCGACTGTGATTGACACCGCACGCGGCACAAAAGCAAAGAAATTGCCTGACTCGCCTAGGAAACCATCGGCATGAGGAGTGGCAAAACCTTCGGTGCCAAGAGCACCGCCGCTTGTTAATGCTTCGAATGCCGCATCTGTCGTACTTACATCAGAAGCTACCCCCCCGCTCACCAAGTCTGCTTTGACAAGCTGAATGAAGTTCTCATGATCGGTTCCAGCGCCGGTCGCTTGGGACAAATCGACCCCCATATCGGTGCCATCCGCCATCAGGGTAGGCTCGCCAGTATCGAGCAATCCATTTGAGTTGGAATCGAGCCAAGCAAGAGGCAGATACGTTCCAAATGGAACATCGATAAATGTTACTTCAGTAACAGACGCATCCGTTAACAGGGAGTTCGAGACGAACGTAACCGCTTTTGCGACCACGGGCCTAAAATCGTTGGCTGACTTAAATAGCCCGACACGACCCGTGAACGCGGCCGCATCATCATCAATTTCGCCAGTACCACGCCACGCATTATGCTTCACCCCGACGGTGACATTCGGTAGTGCCGCATTGTCACCGCTTGTAGACGCAATAATTGCAGGACTTGGATTCGCCACGAGGCTTACCGCGTTATTCCCTTCATCGACAACCACATCAGATTCTCGAAGAAATAAGTTTAATTGAGGAAGAGATAGATTGCCCGTACCATGAGTGATTGTAGGCATCGGAGAAGCAGCAGAAACATTGAGGTTATTTGCGCCGCCGATACTGTCCGCACCTGTACCAGCATCGCCCAGGATCATCACCTGTTTGCCAAGCTCGGCTCCGGTCAGACCACCTGCATTGAGGAGTGAGAGAACACTCGTCGTGTCGGAAACAGCACCTGTGTCGGCTTGAATATCCATTTCGCTAAACGTTACCAGCATCGTTTCAAATGTGCCGGCAGGTGGATTTTGAATCGTAAGATTCGTGCCCAGCTTGGCGCTGGCGTCAAACAGATCTATCGTTCTCGTCGCCGATTCTCCAATGCCGGCGGTGGGCTGGTAGACAGTAAACCTTTGATTAGAGTTTCCATTTTCCATTAGTTCAATCTTGTCGATTACTACGGTAAATGACACCGCCTGTGCCGGCATGGAGGCCGACATGAAGACAGCGGCCGACGCCACTGCCATCAGACCTTTGAAAATTTGTTTCATTTTATTGAAGCTCCAATAATTTATTTAATTGTTACTAATTGTGAAACCGGGCCCGGCCCCACTGGACGAGCTGTCATCGCATGCGACAAGCGCCATTGCGCCGCAAGCAAGCAATAACAATGAAAATACGGCATTTACAAAACGATGCATATTTATTCACCCTTTTTGTTTAATTTTTACTATTAAAATTAATTTAATTTCGATAATACAATAATGGTATAATAAACAAAAATGTTCATTTGATGAACAAAAATTGGTAATTACATTATGCGCAGCACCTATACTGGCGTTTTAATAATAAAGCGCGATGAAATTATTAGAAATCGAAGCATTTTCTCAGAGATTGAAGAACGTCGCCGAACTAAAGGCATGAGTATTTCGGAGATGTGCAGAAGGTCTGGGGTAAGTCGTCACACATATTATAAGTGGCGTGCCGGAGGAGGAATCATGCCGGAGACGCTTGCCCAAATTAGAAGAACTCTCTCGCTGTAGCCGAAAGACACGGCCTAGGCGGCTTTATTTGACACTCTTCAAACGGATCAAATCTCTCTCAATGAACCGGGCTACCTCTTCAATTGCAGCCGCTGTCCACACGAAATCATTCTCAAGGGCATCGCGCATCAGGTAGTCGACGCAAGCCCGCAGGCGGCCGGCATAGGCCTCCATGCTTTCGTCTGCCTCATGGGACGAATTGGCGCCGACTTGACGACGCGCGCTCATGCCGCCACCGCCGCCGAGGCGATCTCATTCAGGTTGGCGATTATGGGCCCCACGGCCCCAGCCCTGCTCCGGACACGCTTCAGTGCCTCGCGCGAAACATCGAGCCGTTCCGCGGCCGCGATGTCCGTGCCGGTGTCCATGGTGCCGCCAAGCCGAACCGGCGGCCAGCCGGCGCGGCGCATGATAGCCTCCATTCGGATATCCGACACTGAGACATAAGCTGCGAGCTCGAGGAACACGCCGAACTCCAGCATCCCGGCCATGAGGATTGCGGCGATGTTGGTAGGCGCCGTGTCGTGATCGGCGCAGAAGCGGGTGCTCTCCCAAACCAAAGGACTGCGAGGTGCTTCCCCGTCGATCAGCTGCGGAAACACGTCGGCCAGGAGATACGGTCCCGTGGTCGGCAGAAGCCGCGTACAGGCATCGACTCGACCGGTATCATTACAATGCAGAAGATAGTGCGCGTCCGGGATGTCGAACTGGTCAAGCTCCAATCCGTTGACGACGTTCACGTCCCAGGCGAGACGTTCCTTGAAGACCTTCCGGCGCAGCTGGTGCATGGACGCCAGCGCGTCCCAATGCAGGGGCGCGTTGTGCTGTGAGACGACGATTAGCAATCATCCACCCTTCCCGTAGTTAGCGTTAAGGGTATTGAGTCAGATTTTGCCGAACCGCACAGCCTGTGAACTCTCACAGGATACTGGCGGGTCAACTCATTCAGGGTGCGATAATCCCCTTCATAACCGCCTTGATGACGGCCTCAAAACGGCTGGCTACGCCGAACTTGGCGCGGGCGTTATCGACGTGGAAATTCACGGTACGCTCGGACACCCCGAGGATGACGGCGATCTCCCAGCTGGTCTTGCCCTTGGCTATCCAGAGAAGACACTCGCGCTCGCGCGGGGTCAGGCTGACGCGGCTGCGCCCTGACCGTCCCATTGCCAGAAGCTCGCGCGCCATGTTGTGGAAGATCAGCGAGATGAGATGGACATCGTTACCGGCGTCCTGCAGAAGCCGGTTCAGACGCTCGGTCCCTTCCTCAGACACCATCGATACCATGGAGAGCGAGCCGCCGGCCCCATGCATGGGGATTCCGAGTCCCTCCCCGAGACCGTAGTCCGCAGCTTCGGCGAACAGACGTTGTTGCTCAGACGACGGCTTGATGCCGAACGCCATGGAGCTCCATGTGAACGGCGTCAGTTGCGCCGGCCCCTTTTGGATGACGGGATCGACAAGGTGGTAGGCGTTCTCGACGTAGTGGTTGTACCACTCGTCGGGATAGGTGGTCAGGATGACCGGCTTTTCCTCGGGCAACGCATCGGCGTGAATGACCTGGTAGGCCCATTCCCGAAACCCGAGTGCCTTCAGCGCTTTCGTGAACAACCTCTCCAATCCGGCCACGTCGGTGACATGCCGGGCCTTATCGATGAAATCTGTAACGACCGGGTTTATCCAGCGTGTCCTCCTTAAATAACGCCAGTTAATTTATGGACACATGCATTAATCGCACTTTCACCTATAAATAACTTTGTCATTGGGTGCGCGTATAATATTATAAAAGAAAACAATAATAAGGGGATAACCCTATGCACGTCATTTCCTTCGTCACTCAAAAAGGTGGAAGTGGTAAAAGCACGCTGGCGATTTCCTGTGCTGTTCGCGCGACGGAACTGGGCCAGCGTGTCCTGATACTGGATATGGACCCGCAAGGGACGGCCGAATCCTGGTATCGGGATCGGGACGCCATACACCCGAAGCTCGCCCGGATTCATTCCGGACAGCTCGCGACCGCGCTAGACGGCGCGCGCAAGCAGGGCTTCAACACCGTCATCATCGACACCCCCGGCCGGGATGAGCCGGCGACGGCGGCAGCCATCCGGGCCGCGGATTTCGTCCTAATCCCGTGTCGTCCGACGCCGGGCGATATGAAGGCGACGCCGCCAACAGCGGCGACCGTAGCGCGCCTTGGAAAGAAAGCGGCATTCGTACTCAGCCAGACACCGCCGCGCGGGTCGCGTCTAAAAGAGGCGGAGACGGGGCTGTCCATGCTTGGCATGGTGTGCCCTGTCCGGATCGTCCACCGAACGGCCTATCAGGACGCCCAGGGCGCCGGCCTCGGTGTCACCGAGTTTGAGGCGGACGGCAAGGCGGCGCGCGAGATCGGCGCGCTTTGGGACTGGATTACAAACAAAATGGAGAAACTGAGCGATGGCCAGGAAGCGAACGTCGCTTAGCGCGATATTGAATGAGCCCGCGCACAAACGCGCGGGGAACAGCCGAACGGACGCGGAGAGATCGCAAGCCACGCAACCGAAGTCGAAGCGCCCCAAGGTCAAGCAGCAAACGGTCTATCTTCCGCTGCCCGTCTACGAGCAATTGCGAACGCTCGCCTTCGAGGAACGGCGCAAGATGCACGACTATCTGCTCGAAGGCCTCGATCGCGTATTCACGGACAGGGGACTGCCACCGGTGCAAGCGTTGTTGCGTGACGAAATGGCATAGGAGTGCAAGCCGATAGCCGGGAACGCGGATACCTTCGCACGGCTATACGCGTACCGGCTTATCGGGTCAGCATAGTGTCCGCGTTTGCCGCGGAGGGTGAACTTTCTGGTGCATTTTGAAAGGATCGAACCTGTGACATCTCACAGTGTCGCGCCCGTCCATCTACCCCCATATGAATAGAAAAGGGCGTTGCCGGTTCAAATTGAGGATAGACAACAGGAGCACCATGGCTTCCGTTGCTGAACCGGCAACATAGTAATTGTAATATTTATGTCGCATAAATACTACCGTCAGTAATCAATTTATTTTTCGCGCCATAAGTCCTGTGAGGATAAACAACAGGACTTTGTGCCATGGAATACATACGTCAGCTATGGCGGCTGCTGCGCTTTGCCGCCTTCGAACTTCCCCTTCTTCTCATCACGACCATGATCGTTCTGTCCCTAACAAGGGATCTGAACGCGGCCGATATGCTGCGCACCCTGCTGGCCGGCATCGCCGGCGTGGCGCTACTCGTCGGCCTATGGACGCTGTGGCGGCTGTTCCGGCGCCCCCGCAACGTCTACGGCTCGGCGAGCTTCGCAAGCTCGGCTGACCTACGCCGCGCGGGCCTGCGCGGGCGCGGCGTCATCCTGGGCAACAAGGGCGGCCGGTTAATTCGCTTCTCCAAGCCCGGTCACTTGCTCACCTTCGCGCCAACGCGTTCGGGTAAGGGTGTCGGGGCGGTCATCCCGAACCTGCTCGACCATCCGGGATCGGTGTTGGTGACGGACATCAAGGGTGAGAACTACCGCATCACCCATGCCTACCGGGAAACTCTCGGCCGGGTATTGGCCTTCGCGCCGTTCGACGAGGATATCGAGAGCGCGCGCTTCAACCCCATCGACTTCATTCGCATAGGGACGGCCAACGATGTCGACGATGCCCGGCTTATCGCCGAGATGATCGTCGCGCCGGAGGGACAAGAGCCAAACCACTGGGAACGGGAGGCCCGGTCATTGATGACAGGCCTGCTCCTGTTCATCGCGAGGGAGTTGCCGCCGGCGCGCCGCAATCCCCGTGAACTCCGCGCCCTGCTCATGCGCGACCGCTCCGGGTTCGATGCCGTGCTCGCGACCATGCGCGAGAGCGACCACCCGTCGGTGAAGCGTATCGCGGAGGGCTTTTCGCAGAAAGAGGACAAGGAACGCTCAGCCGTCATTTCGACGGCGCAAAGCCGCACAGAAGTGTTCGAGAGTCCGCGGCTTGCTGCGATCACCTCAAAATCCACGTTCCGGCTGGAAGACCTGAAGAACGGCGTGCTGTCGCTCTATCTCATCATCCCGCCGGAGTATGTCGGCGTCTATCAGCCGTTCCTGCGGCTCATGGTCGGGCTGTCTACGGCGGCCATGACGCGCAACCGGAAGATACCGAGGCATCCGGTGCTGTTCCTGCTCGATGAGCTCCCGGCGTTGGGCCACATGCGGCCGATCGAGGACGGCATCGGCTACCTCGCCGGCTATGGCGCCGCGCTGTGGCTGTTCGTCCAAGATCTCGACCAGCTGAGCCAGACCTACCGCAAATGGCGCTCGATGGTCGCCAACTGTGCCGTGCGCCAGGCCTTCAACGTGCAAGACCCGGACACCGCACGCCTACTCTCGTCGATGCTTGGTCAACGCACCGTAGAAGTGAGCAACCGAGGCAAGGCCGGCCGCGTGTTCCGACTGGGGCTGCCCAGCAGCTTCAGCGAGACCCGCAGCGAGACCGGCCGCCCGCTTCTAGCACCGGATGAGATCATGCTCCTGCCGGAGGCCTGCGAGCTGCTGTTCGTCCAGGGCTGCAAGCCGGTCCTGGCGGAGAAGGTCCGATACTTCAAGGAACGGCGCTTCCGGGGCCGGTGGCAAGCATGGCATCCCAGCGCCTGCGACGAAGGCAGCGTTGGTGCCGCTCATCATGACGAATTGAAGAATGAACGATTTACCGAAGGGATGGACTCATGAATCAAAGACAGTGGACCTTTGCCCTCGCGTTTGCGATGGGAATTGTGGCCGGCGCGCTACGTACCGACGCGGCCGGGAACGAAGCAGGCTTGCCTTTGTGTCACGACCCAATGGTTCTCAGTGAACTGGTAACAGCACTCGAAGCCACGGTCGGCAGCCGAATTGGCGGCGTCACTCGTATTGCTGCGAAACCGGAAGAGGAGCCGGATGACACATACCGCGTATGCCGCGCGGCTCTGATGGACGCGCCCGGCTGGTATTCCGTCAGCTATGAGATTGGCTGGCACGACCCGTCGCGCGGTCAAATCTACCTGAGCGGCGATGTGGAGTAGCGGTAACGAAAGGACGAAAGCATCCTTTCGTTCCTGCACCGCGCCGGGCGTCAGTCGTCGAACAGATCGAGATCAAGCCCGAAGGCACGGCCGCGCTCGCGCTGGCGCTCCCGCTCGATCCGCCGCGCCTCGTTGCGGCGCCAGGCCTCGTGGAGTTGTTGCTTGCGCTCATCGGCCATCTTGGCCTCGCGGATCATCTTCTCGTTTACGCGGCCGAGCGCCCGCGACCGCCGCTTGATCGACCGGACCAGGGTCGCGCGCAACCGTTCCGGCACGCCGGTGGAGCGCTGAAGCATCTTGAAGTCGTGCAGCGCCCGATCCAGGTCGCGGCGGGCTTTCTCGACCTTGCTATGGGCATCATGGACGCGGGCCTTCGCGTCGCGCCATTTCTCGCGGCGCTCGACCAGATACTTCGTCATGCGCTGCGCCTCGCGCCGCGCGGCGGTGCGCTCGCCCATCATGTCCAGGTCCTTCATGATGCCGCGCGCCAATGGGTTCTTACCCGCGCGTTGGTAGCCGGTCCGGAGGTCCTGCATGGAGAGATACCGGAAGCCCCGGACGCTCCCGAGGATGAGCGGGTTCTTCGCCACGGCACGGTCGGCATCCCAGCCGCCAAGCTGCTTCTCAAGCTCCGCCCATTTGGCAAAGGCGGCCTCCGGGTCACGATAGACGCGGGCCAGACCGTCCATGAGGCTGGACTCCCGACGGGTCAACCAGCCCTTCTGGCGCTGGACGTTCTGATGCAGCCCCTTCATGCGCCGGTTGCCGTATTGGATACGGCCTTCGGCATGACGGTAGGACGCCTCGATGCCCGACCAGAACCGGAACTCCATGTCGGCGTTGTCCAACTCCTGCACAGGATCGGCCGCGGGCTTGTAGAGGCTGTCGAACGGCCTCGGGGCGTCGAGCTTGGCCAGCGTATCCCGCTGCTTCTCGGTCAGGCCGGGGTCGTCAGGCTCGTTCTCCTTCGCCCGGTCGCCGAGACGGTCGCGGGCATGCCGTGCCATGAAGTCGTCGAAGCGCTCGCCGAAGCGCTTCTCCATCTCCGCGAAGCGAACGCCCTTGCCCATGTCGCTGAGCTTGGCGTAGCGGTCGCCGTCCGTAAGCACCAGCCCCTGCCCCTTGCGATGCAGAGATATGCCGTGGCGCTCCAGCCGCTCGATCAGTTCGTCCCAGCCGCGAGCCTCGAAGAAGTGCCCCTTGATCTCGGTCCGCAACCCGGCCAACTCGTCCTTGCCGAACGGCACCTGCGGCTCACGCCCCTCGCGCCGCGCCTTCCAGTATTCGGCGTCGGACGGCGTGTCCTGGCTGAGCCCCTTCTCTCGGCTGCGCTCCTTGGCGATATTGAGCCCGTACTCGCGGGCCATATCCCGGCAGTGGGCGACCAAACGACGCCCCTCGTCCTCCCGGCTCCACGCCTTGCCCGTAATCGGGCTGATGCGGTTGACCAGGAAGTGCATGTGCGGGTGCTCGGTATCCCGGTGGGCATAGATGAGAAGCTGATGCTCCTGAAGGCCCATACGCTCGACGGTCTTGTCCGCGATCTCGCGCATGGCCTTCTCGTCCACCTTGCCGGCGGCGGCGTCCTTCGGGTCGAAGGTGATGACGAAGTGATAGCGGGGCGTCTTGCACCGCGTGTTCTGAGCCGCCAACGCCTCCATCCGAGCCGCGGCCTTCACCGTGTCGGTGGTCTCCAGATTGCGGGCTTCCATCCAGGCCACGCGGTCGGGCTTCACCCCGTGGGCGCGTCCGGTGAGATACAGAGCCGAGGCCTTGAAGCTCGCCGGCTGGCGGCTGGGGATCTTATAGCGCACGCCCCTACTCCTCCGGGCTGCGCCCCGGCGTCTCGGGCGGCTCGTCGGACGCCTTTCCCTTGGTCTCGCCGGGCGGCTTTGAGACCGCCTGGTGCAATCCCTCGGTGGCCCGACGCACGGCCTCGAGGGTGCTGTCGCGCTCGGCGTCGTCGATCTCCTTGCCGACGTTGGCCCGGCGGGCCAGGGCGTTGACGATGTGGCCCGCGGCATTGACGATCTCGATGCTGTCCTCCATCAGCGGCAGCAGGTCGGGACGGTCGAGCAGCTTGTCGAGAAGTTCTCCCCCGACATACTGCGCCCAGTCGCCATAGACCGGATCGCTCAGCGCCTCCTCAAGCTGGCGGAAGTTCGTGGCGATGGACGTGAGCTCGTAGGTGATCTGCTGGACCACGAGGTCCTTCTTCGGCTTGGCCTTCGGCCGCCGGCCGAGCAGGGTCGCCCGCGCGTACTCGGTCATCGACACCCCGGCCGCCATCGCCTTTCGGCAGAGGTCTTCCATCTCCCCCGGCGTCATCCGAAGCCGGAGGTATTCCGAGCGCCGTTCGTACGGCTTCAGCTTCGGCCGCGCCATGGACCGTCTCCCGCTGTACCAATGCTGTCCGCCAGGACCAAGATGCCGAAGGCTTGAGCCCCCGGAGAGGGGCGAATGACAGAGGCGTTGTATCCCCGACAAACACCACGGCCGCCCCGATTGCGGGGCGCGTCAGGGCCGGCTGCGAGACCGGTCCATGTGGTGTTTTTGGGGTACAACATACATCTTGCCTCCCTACTGTGGACCATAAACAACTTCCCCATATTATGGGGTCCGATCCAAGTGAAAGCAAGATTCAGGCTGACAGGTCAATGCCTTAGAGGCCTAGGCTGTCAGAGGCATTGTAGCGCCGCCAACTGTTTTCAGCAACCCTCAACTCTCGGCGACGAACCCCAATAATGCGGCGCAGCCGGGCAGCGGCCCGTCTGCCGGCCCACAGCGGGAAGCCCCGCCGGGTCTCCCCGGCGGGGCGAATGCCGCCGCGCGTGGCCGGTGGCCTTACGCGGCGAGGTCGGTAATCGGCGTGCCGTTCCGACGCCGCCACGCAGCGATGGCGTGCGCGCAGCATAGCGGCGTCAGGCCGGTGTCGTAGGCCGCGCTCACGTCGGCCAGCTCGTGCTCGTTGGCGACGTCGCCGGTCTCCAGCAGCAGCTCGTCGTCCACGGCGTTCAGGTACTCGTCCCAGGTCAGGTCCCGGATATCGGTGTTCAGTCGGTTCATGGCTGTTCTCCTTCGCTGTTTCGGCCGCGACCACATGCGGCCTTCCTGGCGGGAAGACTGGCGGCGGCAAGGCGGGCGAGCGCACCCGAAGGGCCGAAGCGAAGCGGAGGACGGCGAGGGTCGGACTTTCTTGCCCCGCGAGGAATGACCGAAGGTCAGGGGAAGAAAGCCGGCATGAGCCGTTGCGCCACACGCCGCCGTCGCCATGACCGCCAAGAAAGGAAGGTCCGCGTGGCCGCCGGCCGACTTCGGAAGCGAAGGATGCAAAGCCCCGCCTGAACACCGGCGCCCTGACCGCGACGAGACAAACGCCATAGGTCGACTGGAAAATCCGGCGCGCCGCCAGCGAGTGCGCGAGTCATGCTGCTCGATGCGGTGAGCCGCTATACTCGCTGGTCTGCCGTCACTCTTGGGCACCCGCACCGACGAACGCCGGCCGGTGTTCCGGTCAAGCGCTTGCCGGGAGGTTTCGTGCATTCGTTAAAGCGTGAATTCATTACCGTCTGAACACGCCAAAGCCGCCCGGCTTGAACCGGGCGGCCTCAGGGCCGGCGGCGTTAGCGCGACCAGATGAGAACGTGCTTGCCGTCCTGTTCGACCAGGTTGGCGTAGATGGCCGCGACGAAGCTCGGGTCGTCGATCTTGACCGACAGGTAGGGATTGTTGCCCTTCTTGCTGGTCTGCGCCCAGGCCGCGCCGATCTCGACGTTGCCGGCCTTGACCCGGTAGTCGGGACCCTTCTCGCCCGTCTTCTCGGCCGGGACGAAAGTGACCTTCGTCGCCTTCAGGCTCAGCGTCTCGATGCTGCCGTTGTAACCATTCTCGGTCTTGGTGAAAGTGCCGATGGTTGCCATTGTTATATCCTCCAGTTTCGATTTCCGAGGCCACGACCGCCGTGGCCTTTCCATGGCCAACTAGTGACGCCGGTCTCAGGCGGCGGCTGCACCCGTCAGGGCCGCAGCGAATGCGAAGGACGGCAAGCGCCGACTTTCTTGTCTCGCGAGGAATGACCGATCCGGGGTCCCCGAGCGGCCTGCCGCTTGGGGTGGTCTGTCAGGGGAAGAAAGTCGAAGTGCGCCGTTGCGGCCGGCGGCGCCGGCGTCAGGTGTGCCATGAAAGAGAAAGGCCAGGCGTGGCGTGGTTCGAGAGAGCGGGACATTGGAGGAGATGACGGACAACCCGGCGATCGGTACCGGACGGAAACGGCCAACGGCTCGTTGGGAGCATGCAGACATGAAGGCGCAAGGGTGCCCAGCACGGTTGAGAAGCATGGCGATCGGAAAGCCCGGCTCACGGACTAGCCGAAGCCGTCAATGACGTCGGGATGGTTTTCCCGCAGGCCACGGATGGCGGCAATCCGAGATAGGCGCTCAAATGTGCGGCGACGTGCCCCCAGCGCGGTCGTCCGCCGACATAACGAACGGACGAGAGAACCGTCTCACTTCAGCTGCGAACGATATCAACTGGCTCTGAGGTCGCATTTCGTTAGGTGGCGCGGAAAGGTACTAAACCCATCGCCGTCCGGCCCGGGTCGGGCGGGCGGGAATCCCCCAAACAAATCAGGCCCGGCTTCAACCGGGCCTGGCTCTATTCGGGCCGCGAGGCGGCAATGGGGTTACTCGGCGGCCACCGGCGCGGCGTCCGCTTCGTCCTCGCTCTCAACCCACACCACCTTGACCGTCTGGCCAGTGGTGTCGGCAATGGTCTGCAAATGCAGCTGGTAGACTATCTCTTCAAAGGCCGTCCGTGGCTTGACCAGAAGTAGCTCGGTCGGCACCCGGCCCAGCGTCTCGGCGTTCAGCCAGTAGCGCCCGGTCAGTTCCTTGAGCCGCTCGGCTATCGCCATAGCGATGGGGTTGTCGGCGTCGGGGTCGGCAAGCGCCGCCTCGATGGCGGTGCGGTCGTTCGGGTCGAAGCCGCCCTCCCCTGACTCGTACCGCGCCATGATGCGGCGCGCGTCCTCGATGGCCTTGCGGGTCAGTTCCTCTTTGACCAGATACCCATCCGAGACGATGAACAGCGTCGTCAATTCGTCGCTGCTCAGGCGTTCCTTGTATTTCTGTAAGAATCCCACGATGTCGTCATATAAAGTCCAGCTGACTTTCGGCACTTCAAAAACCCTTTCACTATCGTTTTAAAATATCACACCCGCGATTCCTTGCGGGCAAAAACGCATGGAAAAACCCGCCCCGCCGGATGTGCCCGGCGGGGCGGGCACCAATCATGCCGCCTCGGCCTCGATTGCCTCGGCCTCCGGCTCGCTGTCCGCCGTCACCGCCGGAAACAGCATGGCGCCGGGCAGCCAGTCGCAGCCTTTGCGCTCGTGCTCGGGCGCGTTATCGCTCGCGTTTCTGCTCGCCTCGAAGTGCTTCACCAGCGCCGCCACCATCTGCTTCTTGGTGTAGTCCTTCATTCTGCCCATCCGGGCACTTGCGCCGCTCTCCTTGGCGATGTCCTCCAACTGGTCCTTGCGGCGGCGAGTGAGAAACGCCTCGTCCGGTCGCCAGTAGTCGCGCATGTCGATTTCAAGGTCGGCGGCAACCCGGTTGAACAGACTGTCGCCCGTGTCGAGCTCGTCCATATAGCCCTGCCCGAAGGTCAGCACCGTTAGCAGGCCGTGCAGCCGGTCAAGGTCGTCGTCGGACAATTCCTTCACCGCCTCGTAGAGGGTCACGGCGTCCTTACGGGTGCGGATAAGCCGCTCCCACGCGCCCCGGAAATAGTTTCCGTACTGCCCCGCCTCGGCGGCGTCCAGATTGAGGCTCTTGTTGAACACTTCCGCCTCCGCCTCGATGACGGTAAAGCCGGTCGGCTGTGTCTCGTCCTCGGCAAAGAAGGCCAGCGCCGGGTGCGCGTCCAGACTGACGCGCCCCGCCCCGTCGTGGGCGTTCATCATCTGGATGACGGCAACCTCCTTGGCCTTGCGCGGGTTGGAAAGCAACGCCTCCTGCACCGCCAGCGTCTTGTGGGCGGCGATGTAGCGCTTCAACGGCGTGCCGTACTCGGGCTTCGGCTTCGGCGCTGCGGGCGTCTCATCCGTTGCGTCCACCACGGATGCCCTGACCTCGTGGCGGGTAAGGTTCTCGCGGACTTCCACCCGCCCCGTGGGCGCGAAATGGATGACCACCCCGCCCGCCTCGCCGTCCTCGGCCTCGCGGTAGCGCCACCATGCAACGTGATACTCGGTGATGACCTCCACCGCTTTACCCTCGCCCTGATACTTGGCGGCGAGCGTCTCGACGGCTTCCGTCTGCAACCGGAAGAACTGCTCGGCGTCGTCGAAAAAGGTGGTGTCGTCGTCCGCGAAAAGGTCGGTGGTGTAGGTGCCCTCGTACTTCGCACGGTCGAAAATGGCGATGGCCACGCTCGGCTTTTCGTCCGTCAACATGGCGCGGATGTCGTCCGCGTCATAGTAGCCGTGCTCGAGCCGCTCAAGCACGGCGCGCTGCTGGTCATGGTTGCCCAGGGTCAGTGCCTCACCGATGCTCAAGGAAAGCCCGCCGTTGCGGATTTCTTCCTTGGCCTCGTCACACAGCGACGCAATCGCCAGCCTACGGCGCACGGTCGCGGTGCCGATACCGGCCTTGGCGGCGATATCCTCGATGTCGGCGCCCTTGGTCAAAAGCGCGGCGAAGGCCTCGGCCTCGTCCATGGGGTTCAACTGCTCGCGCTGGACGTTCTCGACGGTGGCAATTCTTAGGCCCTCGTCCTTGGTCAGCCCCTTCCTGATTTCCACGGGCACGGGGAAGGACTTCTCGATGTCGCCCCGCTCGGCCAGTAGTCGAAGCGCCCGGAAGCGCCGCTCGCCGGAGATGATGTCATAGGCTTTGCCGCCGCGCCGGGGGCGCACGACAAGGTTCTGCAGCAGCCCGTCCGTGGCGATGGATGCGGCCAGCCCTTCAAGGGCAGCGGCGTCCATGCTCTTGCGGGGGTTGGCCTTGTTAAGGTGAAGCTGCTCAAGGGTTACGGTTTCGATGGTCATGGTTCTGTTTCCTTTCGTGGTTTCGTGGTTTCGTTATTTCGTGGTTTCGTTATTTCGTGCCGGGCTCGCCCGTAGCAGGTCGGTCAAGTCCAGCTGCCGCCGCGCATCCTCATCAAACAGGCCGATGTTCAGCGGGTTTTGCGGCTTGGCCGGTGCCAGCGGCCTCGCCGCCAACATCGCCAGCCGGTCGCGGTCTGTGACGGGGCGCACCCCCGTCACCAGCACCTGCACACCTTCCGGGGTCTTTTCGGTCTGGTGGGTCATGGCCTGCCCCTCCCGTCCGCGCGGTACAGCCCGCGCACGCGCGCCCCTTCCGGCACATAGGCGGCGGGGCCGCCCGTGCTGTCGCGCCTGGCGATTTCAAGGTGGCAGGGCATCCAGCCGGTGGACTTGCCGACGATGAAGCGGCGGCGTCCGCCGTCCGGTTCCGTCACTTCGACACGCCAGCCCTCAAGGCCGGAAAGGACGGGGAGTAATTCGGCATTGCAGCGCGCGCCGGTGGCGGCATAGTGCGCCCGCCCGGCGTCCATGCATGCCTGATAGGCCGCGAAATGTTCCGGCGTGCCCGGTTCGGCCTCGCCTGTCAGGTCGGGTCTACCAAGCCACGCGGCAACGGCGCTTGCCCGCCGGTTGGCAACGTCAAAGCCAAGGCACGTAAACCCGCGCCCGCACGGGATGACGTACAGGCGCGCTTCATGGTTGATGGTCACGCTCATGCCGCGCCCTCCCCGCCGATGGTCAGTTCGTATTCGACCTGCGCGCTGCAATCGTGCTTGCCTTGCAGGGAGAGGGTGAGGCCGTACTTGCTGACCTCGATGCTGGAAAAGCCGACGCGGAAGTCGTTGCCGATGTCGTAATCCAGCCCCCTGTCGCTGATGGCGATGTGATGGATGCCGTCCGCCAGCAGGGTGCTGGCCTGCTCGATGCGGGATTGCAGTTCCGGGGTGACGGTGGCCTCGATTTCGTTGGGAAAATCGAAGCCGTATTCCAAACCGTCCGCTACGTAGCCTTTCGTGAGGATTGCTTTCATCTGCCGCCCCCTATGCCTTGATGTGGCCAAGGGTGCGTGCCTCGTCGGCGTAGGCGGTCAGGCTCTTGGTCGCCTTGAAATGCCGGTCGCGCTCAACCGGCAAGCCCAGACGGCCACGGATGGCGGCAATCTCGGACAGCCGAACGCTGCCCAATTCCGGGCACCCCATACCAAGGTCACAAAGCCCGAAGGCGATGTCCGGCTCGTCCGGGTCGATTTCGGTTAAAAGCCATGTCGCGCCCGCGTCCGGCGTGAACAGCTTCACCACAGGCCAAAAATCGTGGGTGTTGCCGTCCTCGGCGATGCACTCGGCATTGGCTTCGCCGTTGGCCAGCATCCGCTTGCGCTGCTCTTTGGTCAGAAGTTCCATTCGTTATTCCCTCCGTTTGTTCATTTGCCCGCAGGGCACACGCCCCGCGCCTGACCCTCTGCCCAGCGGCGAGCGTCAAAACGGATCGGCAAAGTGGAGGGAGTGCGGCGAGCGCCGGCCCAGTGGCGGGCGGAAAGGGGGCCGCCCCTTGGGGCGTCAAGCCCGGCCCAACACGGGACACCGGCAGCATGCCGGTGGAATGGAGCGGGCGGGGCCGGACGGCCCCCTTTTCCTCAAGCCCGTCACGGCCGGCGTAAGCTGGAGAAGGAGGGTCAAGCGCACGAGACGTGCGCGTACAAGAAACCTCGGACCGAAGGGACGGCCTTCTGCGCCGGTCGGGGCAGCAAAGCGCGGGTCCCGGATCGGCGCCTCAACGGGGGCGTTGCGGGGGCTGTCACCCGCTCGAAGGGGTAGCGAAAAACCGCCTGTGGCGGGTTGCCGCGAGGGGGAGACTTCCCCCTTCTGGATTTAATAATCAACCGGAATGGTTTTTACTGAGGACAATCTTGAGGCGCCGTGGTCAGGCCATGGTCGCCGGTATCGGAGAGTGAAGGACGGGATGCGGTTGACGGTGAAGGATATCGAAGCGTGGCAATAAGGGTTTTCTATTCCTGGCAAGCTGACACGCCAACGCGGGAGGGACGCAATTTTATCGAACGCGCCCTTGAGCGTGCGATTGCCAGAATCTCTGGGGACGTTGAACTGGAAGAAGCAATCCGCGAGGGGCTCGAAGTCGACAGGGATACAAAGGGCGTACCGGGTAGCCCGCCGATCGTCGATACGATTTTTCGGAAGATCGACGAAGCCGCTGTTTTCATCCCCGACGTGACATTTGTCGGCAAGCGTCTTGACGGCAGACCGACACCGAATCCGAATGTGATGATCGAATATGGCTGGGCGCTTAAGAGGCATGGTCATGCGCACATGGTCCCGGTAATGAATATCGCTCATGGTGAACCGAAGGCCGAGGCCATGCCGTTCGACCTTCGCCATTTGCGCAATCCGATTACCTACGACCTGCCCGATGGCGCCGATAAAGAGCACCGCAAGAGCGAGCGCGCGAAGTTGGCCGGCGCGTTGGAGAGCGCCATCAGGGCGGTGCTGAGCAGTGAAGAGTTTATGTCTTCGCTACCGAAGCCTCCGGAGCCGCCACCCTTTCCGTCAAAGGATGCGCAGGACGGCCCAGCGCGGTTCAGGCCGAAGGGTGAGCCGGTGGCGTATGCCCACGAGCGCTTTCTCGGCACCGCAGGAAGTGAGGAAGTCCATTTAACAGATGGTGCCGCAATGTGGCTGCGCCTGATGCCGCAATTTGACCCGCAGCGGACATGGCCAATCACTGAACTGGAACGCCTGGCCACACAATCCGATAAAACACTGCTGCCACTCGGTACCGAAGGGTTCACGAGCTTCAACTATATGCGCCATGAAGATGGTTTTGGGCTATATGCGGTCGAAAGCAACAATGCGAGTGAAACCCAGTCAGTCGTGTTCGCATTCGAGACGGGCGAGGTCTGGAGCATAGACACGTACCTGCTGGAGCGGACGAAGGGGCAGGCAATCCCGTATGTCGAGGATCGGTTCGTCACCGCGTTCGGCAGATTCTCGGATTTCATCGGCCGGCTTGGTATTGAGCAGCCGTACCGGTGGATCGCCGGCATGGAAGGTCTCAAGGGCCGGCCAATCTGTTTCCCGGTGCCTTCGCACCAGGTCATGCCGCCGAACGGCGTCGGGCGTTGTATACCGGACGTTATCGAAGACGAGGGCATTCATGCGCCGGGCGCAACGGCCATCCAGTCCCTGAAGCCGTTTTTTGTGAAGCTCTTCGACAAGAGCGGCATCGAGAGGCCGAACTATCTCGACGAAATTGCATCGAAGCGCGCTGGGCGCTGAGTGCGATTTGTTTTTGGCGATCCGGTGGTCGCGAGCATCCCAAGGCAGATCGTCATACTTGATTGAGAATCGGCCGGAGAGGGTACGAAGTCACCCTCGATCGCGTGCAAAGGCTCAAGGGCACTTACCCGGAAAGACTATCGAATCTTCCTCGTTCTGTACCTGTCACGGATGTGCGTGCTGAGAAAACGCCCCTTCGATGAGGCGGCCATCAGCCTTTCGTATATGTTTTTAGGCACGCCAAAATATTGGTAAATGCCGCCATTGACGAACTCGACCTCAAGGACCTCGTTCTGCGCGTCGTACCCGATTGAGCGAATATTGCTGGACGATACCCGTGTGCGTTCCATGGCGGCCCCCTAAGCAGACGCAAAGCCAGCCAAACGCTCGCTCAGCTGTGTGAGTGAAGGTGGCTTGTTGCCTTCTTCCCAGGCCAGCCGGAGCGTTTCGGCGATGAAAAGCGGGTTCTTCGCCAGACCTCCCGCGCCGGGGTCGAAGACCTGTCGCGCTTTGTTTGTCAGGTCCGTCCACGACTTATCGCCGATCTCGCCTTTGACCTGCGCGCCGATCTGCGTCGGCCAGATGGCGTAGGAATCGCCCCAGAGCGCTGCTTCAGGAAATGGCGGGGCGTCTATACCGAGTGCCTTCATCAAATGCGTGTTGTCGCGCTCATGGTCGGCGCGGTGCTGTTCGTGCGTGACGTCGCCGTCGGCATCGAAGACGACGAAGGTAGGTATGTCCAACTCCTGGCCGATAACCAACATCTGAAGGATGCCGGACTTCCTGTCAGCGGGGACGATGTGCAGGCCGGCGCGGCGAACTCCATCCCATTTGTCGTCAAGCATGAGGGCCGCAGCGATGTACGCACGATCCTCAATCCCCTCGACCAGAGCAACCTTGTTGCAGAAAAACATCTCCGATCGTTCCGGCTGAAGCGCGGCGTAGAGCTTCGCACGCGCGACGGCAGGCTTGTCCGGTTTCTTACCTGTGATGGCGGCGATACGATTCGAGTATCGCTCGAAATCCGTATGTCGGACGCTGCTTTTGCCGGAAGCGTTTTCCTTGCGGATAAGCCGCACTTCTTCGAACGCTTCGCCGGACACGAAATAGGGGCTGTGGGTGGTCAGAAGAACCTGACTGGCACTTTGGGAAAGCGTGTGCAGGACGTTGTTCAGGTGCCTGGCCTGGGGCGGGTGCTGGTAGAGCTCAGGCTCCTCGCAGGCGAAGATCAGTGTGGGCTGTTCATGGTCTTCGCCTTCCTCGGGTTCGGCTTCGAGCAGCGCCAGCTCCTGAAGGATGGCGAGGAGGAAGGAGCGTTGTAATCCGTGGCCGAACCGCGGAAGGCTGCCTTTGAAAATACCTTCCTGCGCTCTGATAGTTGCCTTGGGGTCGTTGATGGCGACGGACTTCTCGCTGCCCTGAAGCCAGATGACCTCCAGGCTGGCGTTGGAATGGGAGTATGTCGCAAGCCGGTCGGCAAGCCGCTTCGAGATATCCTTCAGCGCTTCTTGTTCGTTTTCAAGGAGGGCGTCGTATTCTTGCCGTGTCTTCTGACGCAACGCGTTCAGGGCGTCGTCGAAATCGATCTTCTTTCGGACGGTGCGTTGAAGCAGCTTGCCCAGCGCGGTATTGCCGGCTTCCTCCGCTTCTTCAGAGGCCTCCTTTACTGCCGGCAGGTAGACCCATTGAATGAACGGGTCGAGCTTGTGCTTGCCCTTCGTCGGACCGTAGAAGAGATCCGAGCTTCTCGACGGATTGCATTTGTCCGGATTACCCTCTTCATAGCCCCGCAGTGCATCAATCATCTGCTGCTTTGTCGGCTTTGCTCCTAGGTCCGGGACCCCTTCCACGCCAGCAGTGATTTCATTGAAGCGGTCACGCAAGGCATCGACCTTGGCCTTGTTCTTATCGTCTTCGAAGAAGGGGGCGAACTTCTCGAAGATCAGCCGTTCGCCGAAGCGCTGAACCGGTGCTCGCCCCGTGGCCGGTTCATATTGTGCCTCGGCGGTCGCAATCAGTTCGTTGTGACGGACGTAATGGCCGAGCTCCTGCTGTGCCTGTTCCGGCAGGTCACAGAATGTGACGGTAATCTCGACCGGATCTTTGGTGTTCTCGTTGTGAAAATCCTCGGCGGACAGGGATGTTACATCCGTCGTGCTACTGGGCTCCTGGAAAAACACGTTCAAGGCAGCCAGCACAGTAGACTTGCCGGCGCCATTTGGTCCGAGCAAACAGGTATGCGAATCAAAATGGAAGGTTTCGTCCTCGAAGCCGCGAAAATTACGGATACGTACCGTGCGGATTCTCATTGCCCCCTCCCGCATGCAATGCCTCTCCCAAGCGGCGGCAGACTCCGCCTTTGATCTGGAGCGGCGGGAAGCATTATGCAGCGTTTAAAAGCAGAATGCACGTCAACCGGAAGTGGTTGCCGCAAGTGCCGGCGCTGGATCGCAACTCCACGACGTAATGGCACCGGGCCTCAGATTCATTGGAATTGATGCTGCGGCAAGCGTGGGGATTCTCTATGCCGGCGAAATCAAGGGCTCTAACCTATTGTGTTTACATGCGAATTTTAAAGTGACAAACTGCCTATTACTGTAACAGCGGTCAACCCTCTGGTTGAGCCAGCTGACCCCCTTCAATCCCATAGCCTTTCCGCGATGTGGCGCTCTTCGAGACCGACCGCGTTCCCGTAAATCGCGGTGGTCGCCATGTCCGCATGGCCGAGCCACTTCTGAAGCATGTTGAGCGGCACGCCGCGTTCGAGCGCGGCCACGCCGAACCCATGCCGTAGCCCCTTCGGCGTTGCGTGCGGCCCTTCGATGCCCGCCTGTTCCATGACTTCCTTGACCCGCCGGTAGCCGGTCATCCGGCACCATGGCCAAAGACGCCCTTTCTCGCGCTTGTGCTGGCGCGCGTGTAGGTCATGCACCTTTTCGAGCTTGTCCAGAAGCTGGCGCGAAATCGGCACGGCGCGGTGACTGCCCTTGCCTCGCTTCTTGAGCGTCCAGAAGATGATGACGCCGGCCTCGAAGTCGATCCGGTCGACGGTAAGCGCCAGGGCTTCCGACAACCGGCAGCCGGTTTCCTTCAAGACCCAGCAGAAGGTGAACACATCCGGCTCGCAGCGCTTGGCCGCGCGCATGAATGCCTGACGTTCGGCATCGGTGAGGTATTCCCGGTGTCCTGCCTCGTCGTACAGGCTCCATGACATTGAGAGTCTTCCGCTGTTGAAGGCCTGCCCTCCGCAACTTGTTGATTCCACGCATGGAATCGTAACACGGCGTCCGGCGGCCTAGTGACACTAATAGGCATACTGTCACTCGTTTAGTGGGACCCGGTGTTGCCGGATTGCGACAGACACACCGCTCGGGTCACGCAACTTGGTTGTTACTCAGGACAAGGAGGCATGCCCATGCGGCTCACATTTCTCTCAGCAATCGCCTTTTCGGCCTTGGTGCTATCGGGGTGCGAGTCGGAGGCGGAAGACGCCATTGTCGTCGACCTCCTCGCGATCGAATACGTCAACCCGGACAATAGTGATCAGGCATGCCGCGTCTCGTATGTCGTCCGCAATAACACCCAAAACCGCCTGAACAGGCTGTGGCTGACGCTGAGCTGGTCGGAAGAAAGCGAAGCGAACGAGAGCAAGAGTAACGCGCAGATCGCCGTCAAAGACGTGCCGCCCAAGGGTAAATGGAAAACCAAGAACCAATTGCCGCTGACCATTGAAGGTCAGACGTGCGCGGACGTGCCCGATCCGTGGGTTTCTTCCTGGAACGAATGTCGGCTTGAAAACACGCCGGAAGGCGAATGCCAGAATCTGGTGCGGATCAAGAAGTCCTACTGACCAATCCTTTTCCTTCGTCCACGAGGGCGAACAGACTTGGAGGTTTCAATGTCCCTCAACAAGAAACTCGCCGTTATCAATTTCGCCAGCGGCGCCTTTGTCGCGCTCGTGATCCTGGTCTTTGTGAAGAAGACACTGGGCGTGCGGTACATCGCCCCGCTGGAGGTGGCCATCTCGGATACGGTCTACTTCGGCATGTGGCTGCTGGTGGTCGTCAACTTCATCATCGGGATCTGGCAGCTGATGAAAGGCGACGCCCAGAAAACGGACTGAGGTCGCCTAATAAGGAAATTGCCGTCGAGATATAGCTGAATAGCGTCACTTCATAGGCGGCCAGACCTGCGCGCCAATGCTTTTAAACTTCGAGACCGCGAGCGCACCTCGCTCGTTTCGCGCGCGGCTGCCCGGTGCCTGAATCGCTGCCATGATTTCCGGCCGGCCCGCCTCCCAGATTTCCAGCGGCTGGAACCCTTCATCGAGCAAGACCAGCAGGACGGCATCCCAGTCATGGTCGAGCTTGATGCTGCCGAGCCTTTGGCTTTTCCCTCGGGCGCTGCGTGGAATCGCACGGGTCTTTATCTGAAACCGGCGCCCCTTCGCGTCGATAGCGTCGTATCCAGGCGCGCGGGCATCGGCAAGGGTCAGATCGAGCAAGCGTGCGGCCTCGTACTCGCCAACCTCACCCGTGATCCCGAGGGGCTTTCCAGTGAGCTCGTAGTAAGCAACGGCCGCGACCCTGGCCTGGTCGAGAACCTTTCCGATCTCATGAAGCGTGGGGCGCTTCACGCGCCCTCGAAGCCGAGGCCACGCTCCCTGTAGATCGCGCAGACGGCGGCAATCAGTGAATTCGCCTGACTGAGGCTGAACGCCTCTGGCTGAAAACCCCGGGCCCATTCGACTGTATCGTCATGGTCTGGGTGTTTCGGGTCTGCCAGCACATTCAAAAACTCGGGATATCCAAAGGGGCCGCCGCAATCTTCTGGCGGGCAGGCCCGCGCGCCGTCCAGGCAAATAGCTGACGGGCCACCTTCGCCTGTCCGCAGATCTTCGACGAGAACCGTATGCCGCCAATCGTCTCCAAAATCATAGACGTAGTGAAACGTGTCTCCCTTGGAGACGAGCTTGCCCAACTTGTAAGCCCGTTCGTCGAGTACGCCGGGCTCTGAGCCTAGCTCGTCATCCTCTGGAATCTCGTAGCGCTGGTCGCCAAACTCGAACATGTGGAGGTGAGAGTCCTGCCAGCCCATGGCGCCCTGAATGACGGCGTGCAGTTCGGTCAGCGTGTAAGCGGCGGGAACAGCGACACGACGCCAGATTTCAGGCTCGATATCATCGAGGCTAACTTTGAGCTCAATTGTCATTTTTCTGCCCCCTTTTCCTGAAACCAACGCCGTTTGTCAGATGGATAAGGCAACATTGCACCCTAACATCGGCAATGTTCGTGTTCACTCGAATGTTCGCACGGTGAGCATGAGTTCGCATCGTTCTTCCAAGAACGAAAGAACGAAAGAACGAATTCACGATTTACTGAACCATGGAAATGGAAGCCGCCTAAGCGGCGGCTTCCGTGACCTCGGGCTGTTGCAGGCCCGCGAGGAAGTCCGTGGCCTGGGCGGCCTTGGACGCGGCGGTGAAGATGGCCCGGTTATCGGCCTTCATGACCTTGACCCAGTGCTCGATATAGGCGGCATGGTCCGGACGGGGCTCCGGGGTGATGCCGAGATCGGCACAGAGGAACGCCGCACCAAGCTCGGCCACGAGCTCTTCGACGGCGTAGGCGTCGTCGCCGAAGCGCTTGCCGAACTGGCGGTCGCAACGGCGCTCGATGCCGGTCCAATGGACCAACTCATGGAGCAGTGTGCCGTAGTAGCCTTCAGTCGCCGTGCTCGTCTCGGAGCCGACGAAGCGTTCCTTGTCCGGCATCTGGATGAAGTCCTCGGACGGACGGTAGAAAGCACGCGCGCCACCGTGGCGAACCTCGGCACCGGTGTCGGTGACGAAGCTGTCGGCCTCGGCAATGGCCTGCACGGGATCCTTGGGCTCGGGCAGCGTGATCTCAAAGCCTTCCACCTGGTCGGCGTTGAAGACGCTGGAGGCGCGGGCGAATAGCCGCTTGCCGGTCTCAAGCTCGCCGGTGTCCGGATCGGGCTCCTCGACGTCAAACTCCTTGTAGAAGACGACGGTGGAAGCCTTCTCGCCTTTGCGAACCTGCGCGCCGGCCTTCTGCCACTGGCGGTACGTACCCCAGGTACCGGAGCTGTAGCCGCGTACCTGACCGGCGGCCCAAAGGGCGACGATGTTGATGCCGCGGTAGGCGTTTCCGGTGTCGATGTTGACCGGACGGTTCAGGCCCTCGCCTGCCCTGTGCCAAGGCATCTGCCACTCTCCTGCGCCGGCCTCGATGGCAGCGACGATCTGGTCGGTGACGGTCTGATACACGTCCTTGCGGTTGCGGTTGCTGTTTCGGGTCATGTTTCTCTCCTTCCGTTTTTCAGGCCGCGCCCATCGCGGCCTTTCGACGGCTGGAGCAAGGCGACGCCCGGCGACCTGCCGGAACCCGTCAGGGCCGAAGCGAAGCGGAGGACGGCAAGGCGAAGCGTTTCTTGATCCGCGAGGAAGGCGTCAGCCGGGGAAGAAACCTGCGCCGCGCCGTTGCAGGCGGGCGGTGGCGGCGCCCAAACAGCCGTCCGGGAGAAAGGTCCGTGGGCAAGCGGCCGCCCGAAGGAGAGAAGCCCCGAAACCGCGACGGCGGCCGGGACGGGGAATTAAAACCTCGATTTTCCGGAGAATTTTGTAAAATCGGCCAAATAGTGAGGGCAAAAAGGCAGGTGGCCAGGCCAGAGCCGAAGAGTCGTGAAAGGAGCCGGAACCATGGAGGGCTTTATCAACTTCGTCATCGTCATCGCCTTTCTGGCGGCTCCGGTGCTCGTCGTGTATCTGGTGTTCCGGCTCGCCAGGGGCAGGATTAACAGGGCAGTCCGGCAAGGGGAGCATCAAGGAGCGGCGGATTTTCTGGCAACCGGCGGCAAGCCCTGGGGCGAGCCCATCGGCGGCACTTCGCACGGCAGCGCATACTTCATGAGCACCCGGCAGGTGGTCGAGAAGCACTACGGCCAGCACCTTGAAAAGGCCAACGGCCAGCTCTTCAATAATCAGATGTGGCTGGGCGGACATTCAACGAAAACGTTGAAGAACGGCAAGGCCACTGGAACGGAAGACGCCGACCTCTATGGCCCGCTGGAAGGACACTTCATCACGGTGGCGCCGACGCGAGCAGGCAAAGGCGCGTGCCACGTCATCCCGAATATTCTGAACTACACGGTCGGATCGCTCGTCATTAACGACATCAAAGGCGAGAACGCGGCCGTTACGGAGAAGTGGCGCAAAGATGTCAGCAAGGGGCACTGCTTCAGATTTGCCCCTTTTGAAGCGGACAGCTGTTCCTGGAACCCGCTGGACTTCATTCGCGACGGCGACGATCGCTGGGGTGACGCGGGCTTGATCGCCGACATGGTTATCGTCAAGGGCAAGGGCGACTCGTTCTTTTGGGACAACGAGGCGCGGAACTTCCTCCAGGGCGCCATCGTCCATGTTGTCGAGAGCCACCCCGAGGGCGAGCGGAACATGGCCAAGGTCCGTCAGCTTCTCACGGGAGACAAAGATCAGTTTGCTGAGCTAGTGGACGACATGAGCGACTCCGAACATGAGCTTGTGCGTCGCGCGGCATCGACGTTCCTGCGCAAGGAAGACAAGACTCAAAGCAACGTCATGGCCGCCTTGAACAGCCAGATGACGATCTGGGACAACGAGCGCCTGCGCAGGCATATGAGCCGGTCCGATTTCCGGTTCGAGGACCTGAAAGAGGAAACGGCAACGATCTACTTCTTCATTCGCCCGGAACAACTCGAGAGCTGCACGCCGGTCATGCGGCTGTTCTTCGGGCAGGCGCTCGCCGCGATGACACGCAATCCGAAGAAGCCGTTCGCGCCAGTCACGTTCCTCATCGACGAGTTTCCGCGCCTCGGGCGGATGAAGCCAATTGAGGAAGGTATATCGTATCTGGCGGGCTATGGCGTCCGGCTGTGGCTGTTCGCGCAGGACCTGGGCCAGATCAAGTCGGCCTATGGCGATATGGCGCAGAGTCTCTTTGCCAACTGTGCGTGCCGGTGCTTTTTCGGCACGTCCGATCCGGAGACGGCCAAGCTGGTGTCGGATATGTGCGGCACGATGACGGTGCCGGTAGCGACCTTTAACGAGGCGGCCGGCCCCGGCGCCGGCTTTGGAGGAAAAGCGCGTAACGAGGCGCTGAGCTACACGAGCCAGCCGCTGATGACCCCGCAAGAGGTCATGTCGATGGACAGGCGCGAGCAACTTATCTTCATCCGTGACGAGCAACCGATCAAAGGTATCAAGGTCGCTTATTTCGAGAAACCGGCCTTCGAGGGCCTCTACGAGGAGTGGAACCCGGAAGCCGCTCCGATGGCTGGATCCGTTGAAACAGAACTTCCGGAATCTGCAAACGCGGATACCGATGAGCCGATCGAAGTGCCGAAAGAGGATGCAATAGAAGATGGGCCGTCTGAGCGGCCCGTAGAATCATCCGAGCGCAAGCCCGAGGCTCCACAGCCTCCAAGCTTCAAGGATTGATCTGGTGAGGCCCTGACGCGGCCTGAGGGCAAAAGCACGC
>CESQ01432531.1_pt1 | contig 38825 bp, 27 predicted proteins | sample 361401 | NCBI WGS metagenome assembly CESQ01 (sample SAMEA2622119, study PRJEB7988) | marine metagenome | isolation source: saline water (ENVO:00002010), including | reverse complement strand
TCATCACCTTATCCAGCGTTTGCCAGAAAGATTATTCAGTCACTCCCGACGTAACCGTCGTTACTCTATTATTATAGTACATGTGAATGAAGTTGTCAACAAATATCCTGACCGAAAAAAGTATATTCATCAACCATCTCCTGTATTGTTTTTCGACAATATCTACAGTCAACTTTCTGAGAACCCCAACCATTCTCTCCTAGCACACGGTTCTTACGATACTTGTTCCATAACTCTTTACGTTTACTGATTTCCATTTCTCTGTAGGATTCGAGGTCAATACAGTACACATGATTATCTTCATCATGGACAAAGTTACCTATAGTGTAATCAGTAAAAGTCCAAGGAGATTCTCTTTCTACAAGTTCACGGTATAATATATGAGAGAACTTATGCCCTACAAACTTACCTTTGATATACTCTGATGTTGTAATTATGGATAAACCTTCGGTAGTATAAGAGAAGGATGGTACACGTATTTCTGTAAATGTATCCTTATCTTTCTGTAATTGATTCAAACGAGTAACTATTCTATCAAATTTCTCTTGAGACTCATAGGTCTTATGTTTTATAATTGTAAATTTGTTCATAGATGTTTTCTACCGAATGCATAGAGTTCTTCAGTCAATGGTTCAATTTCTGTGTTTTGGTCTTTGAGTCCTTCTATGTCTTTGTTCTTTGACATGTACTGATTAGGATAAAGGTTTTCTGGTTTGATTTCGTAATCTAGAAATTCAGACAACCTATCAAAAGATTCGTTATGGTACGATGAGTTCCAAAATTTCTCCATTTCTACTACCAAAACATTTTTATTACCATAACTCTTTCTAAATTTTTCGATGTTATCTTCGTAGTAACAATTTGTACTAAATCTTGATCTTTCGCAACACCAGCGAAATAATTTTTGTTGCTTCTTAGTACGTATGTAATGATTATACATCAGATCATCATTTTTGACAAACCTCTGCAGTTTTTTTCTTTTATGTTCATTGGAATGGTACATGGTAATTAGACCGCCCATTTCCTGATAGTAACGAAAGACAGGATCTGCAAGTAGTATTGTTACCCTCACATCAAAGTGGGATTTCAAAGCGTTTGCATGTGCTGTCAGAAATTCTTCTGGTAAACTGATGTTATAGTTGGAGAAATCACATACTGCATGATACTCAGGAAACATATCTCTCATATACTGCATATGATAGATGTATTTGTCGAATGAGTGCTCTGGTTCTAGCAGTGCCTGATAGTGGTCTTTATTGTATTCTGCAGTAATCTCTGGTAGTTCTCCTGTACGAAAATCAGGTCGTCTCTCTGTATATCGTTCAATCATCCAGTTCGTAAAATCTCTCTGGTTGGTATGCATCATATGCAGGTAATGAAACTCTTTCTTATAACCTGCATGGCAATACTTAGCATTACGAAGAGTGTAGTAGAAAGGAGTTGTACCAGCATAAGGTGTGCCTGGATTCAGTAGAAGTTTAGGTTTCATCGATTCCATTCCTCTGGTATACTCCCGTAGCATTTCTCCCAGTCTGTATATACAAAACCCAGATACTGTTTCGACCATTCGTATAACTCAGGGGTTATGTCCTCAAAGTCACTTCCCCATTGGTCTTTCAAAGCTTCATAGTGTGGTGCTTTTGTTCCTAAGTCAGGCACATAGACATTCTCATGTATCTTTGTAATCTCATAGTCTAAGAATTTTGAAAGTCTCTCACATTGTTCTGCTTGTCTCTCTGGGTTCCAAAACTGCTCCATAATAATCGGCAAGACTCTCTCTTGACCGAAAACTCTCACAAACTTCTGAATGTTCTGTGTATAGTATGCAGGTGGGAAGATTGGATATGATGAGATGTAGTGACGAAAGAGTTTGATATGCTGCTTTGACTTAACATAGGCATTGTGCTTGATCTTATGAGAATCAAAACCTGATAGTATAAGTTTACCCTGTATAAACTTACCAACCTCAGAGAAATAGCGACGAATCGGGTCACGAAACTGAAACGTGACTCTGACGTTGAAGTGTTGAGACATTTTATCTCTCCACTCGATTAGAAACTCTTCTGGTAGTTCAAAGTTATAGTTTGTGAAGTCTGCTACTGCCTGATAGGTGCCTTTTGTCTTTTCATGTAGTCTAAGGTAATAATCAACGTACTTAGTAATAGTATAAGGTGGTTTGAGTAATTCTTCAGTCTCTTCTCTTGATACAAACTCTCGATTGTCAACCATTTTGATCCAATCTTCATCAGGACGTGATCTCTGTCGTAAAGTTTTCTTGTAGATTGATATATCTTGTTCTGATCTTTTACCCATCAGTTTGAGATAACCCATCTCCTTCTGATGCCCACTATGACAGTACTTTTGTTGTTTAGCGAGAGTAAAGTAAAAAGGAGTGGTTGCAGACCACCCAGTCCCTGCATTTAATAAGAAATCAATCATAGTTCCATGATTCTGGCATTGGAAGAACCCTCAACCATTCATCGTAAAAGTGTTTCATAGGTTCTTTTGCATATTCAATGAGTTCAGGTGTCAGTGGTTCCTTGAGACTATTAGATTGATCTAAAAGATATGTATCGTCTGCATGTGACAATGGCCAAAAGAAATTTGGATGTATTTTATCTATTCGATACCCTATAAATTCTGAGAGTCTCTCTTTTTGCTCTTTCTCTCTCTTTGGTTCCCAAAACTCTTCCATGATAATAGGTAATACATTATCTTTACCAAATGCCTTGCAATATTTGTTGTAAGTTTGTGCATAGTCTACATTATGTCTGTCAAAGTCAGTGCTCTCAAATTTTCTTCTGTCAATATAACTCTTGAATAGTTTTTGTTGTTTTCCAAGAGCAGCAAAGGCACCATACTGCTTCCTACCACATAATCTACCGACTTCATAGTAGAAACGAGTGATGGGATCTGCAAATGTAATTGTTACTTTGACATCAAAGTGCTCAAGTAACTTCTCAGCGATAGAACATAAGAATACATCAGGTATGTCAACATTATAAGTAGAGAAATCACCAACAGCAGCATAGTCACCCTTATACTCATCAAGAAGGAGAAAATACTCCACATACTTCTCAATACTAAATGGTGAACTATAAAAATATTGAAGATATCCATCATCAAATACCTTTTTACGTAATTCTTCTGCTAATGGTGGAGGATGTATCTTAGCAGTGTGTGAATTATCATATGCTGTATCTAAATTCTTATTTCTATACCTATTGAAGTCGAATGTGTTCTCTCTTGCTGCTAATGCCCAATATTGTATTTCTTTAGTAACACCTGTTGTCACATAGCGATTTAGATGTTGTAAAGTATAATAAAAAGGTGTGGTTGCTGACCATCCAACACCAGGATGCATGTGGAATTTTTGTTTCATCTAAATAACGGTGTTACCGTTTGAGGTGGCCCTTACTTATTACTTATAAGGGATGTTATTATTTGCAGGTGATCAGCACTCATTGGGGTATCCCCTTTACATAACTGGGGAGGTGAGTGTAATATGTGAGAATAGTATATCAAATGATAGGTTAGTCAAGAAAGTAATAGAGGAGTGTGAAGAAGAGGAGTTTGATTATGTTGTAGTGCAATGGGGTTCATGGGGAAGAGTTGAGATATATCAAGATGGTTGGAAACAACTCAAACCGACACAGTATTTGAAGAGACAGGAAGAATTACTTCGGGAAGGAAAGTTTATATTGAACCACCAGGATAATTACGAACTCTCTAAACTATGGTATACCAAGATAGACAGTGAGCACTTACGTTCAAGTAATCTATGGAGGAACGTTTACTTACTTGAGAACTATCTATCAGGAAGAAATATAAAACATTACTTTTGGATGGTCAAGAATAACTATGAACCAGTAGGAACTTATATTGAAGATGATAGTCATATCAAGCAGAATCATCAAACTGATACAGGAAATATATTTCGAGATCTAAGTCGTTGGAAGAATATGGAGACAGATGTGAGTTTGATTGGTAAAGATATGAAGAGAGAAGATCTTACCGATCATTCTATCTTAGCAAATAAGATAATAGAGGTGACAAATGATTTTAGTTAATGGTGATTCAGTGACATGGGGTTGTGAGTTGACTGAAAATGATGATGATATGGACTACATCAATAAACATCGTTACTCGTCTCTCCTCTCTGCAACTAACATCTCTAAAATATCTAATACAAACGAGCGAATTGTTTGGGACACCATTGAGTATATTGAAAAATATGGTAAACCAGACTTTGTTATTATACAGTGGGCGAATACTGCTCGCTTTGAATGGTATTCAAAACAGAAGAAAAAATGGATAAAGATCTCTGCAAGACATGTCAGTACTGATTTCAAGGATTGTCATATAAAAGATAGTGATATGAGAGATGCAGGTTATGCGTGGTTCAGAGATGTTGAGACTAAAGAGTTCAGAGAGATGAATTTTTGGAGACATGTGCATCATTTAGAGTCATATTTGGGCGACATACCTCATTATTTCTATCTTGCAAAGGGAAATGCTTCTTACAGATCGTCAAAATTGAAGAAAATGAGAAAAAAATGTTTTTTTGAGGAGCATTCAAAGTGGAAAAACATGCTAGACTATACAGAGATAGTTGGAGACAAAGAAAAAAACCCAGATAACTACTGTCAGGGGCAAAAATCTTGGATCGGAAGAGCATATGGACAGCATCTTTCGGAAAAAGGACATCAAATCATGGCAAATTTTCTAAATGAACATATTATTTAATGGCGATTCTTGGTGTTGGGGATATTCTCTGGCAAATCGTGATGACAGATACGCTTCAGTGCTTGCAAAAAGGTGGGAAGCAGATTTTACAGACCTTTCTGACCACGGATGTAGCAATCGTAGGATAGTCAGAACTACAATTGACCATGATGTAAGTAAATATGACCTTGGAATCATTTGTATGACGTTCAAAAACCGTACAGAATTATTTTTAGACGGTAAATGGGAGCATGTGAATCCTGGTAGAGGTCATGGTAAGATGTTTTTAGACTACTATAAGAACTATTATGAAGAAGAATATGGTGAATCTGATGAAATTATATTTCGACAAGCTATAATTGATCATTTTGCAGTAAATAATACAGAATTGTTACTCTTAACAGTATCTAAAGATTCAAAATTGGGGTATGATTTGAATATAAATACACCCGACATCCCTCTAGGGGTAACAAAACACCCTACAGCAGAGGGGCACCGTATAATTTCTGATCGAATTCATGAAACGTTTATTAAAATGGATACGTTTCCGCTATAAAATGTGGAAATTACGTCGTGAAGACCCCTACATTTACGAAGAGTAGGGCATATATAAAATAGAACACACTCAAATCACATATGCTACTCGCTTCTCCACAGGATTACCTGTATCAGATGAAGGCACAAACGAGATCGGAGGCAAAAAAACGTTGGAAGGATGCGATAAAGGATAAATGGAACAATGTTTGTGCATATTGTGGAGAAAATCATGATCAAATGACTCTTGATCACATACATCCTCAAGTTCTAGGGGGTACAAACGAGACAACAAACGTAATTTGTTGCTGCGAAGACTGTAATCGAGAGAAAGGTCATAAAAATTGGGAAGATTGGTACATAAAACAGTTCTTTTTCACTGAAGATCGCTATGATAGAATCAAAGAGTGGCAAAGAGTCAAATCTGAAGGACCTAAAAAGCGTTTAGTACGTGGTTCTAAGGGCTGTAAGACTCGAATCGTTATAACCAATGGTAGATGAGACCAAAAATATTATCAACGGATCATTTTATCCGCTTTGATCTTGGGAATTATTGTAATTTGAACTGTCCTACCTGTTTTCGTCAGGCACAAACAGAACTTTGGAACCGTGATCATCCATATTTAAAAGAACCAGTAAAGAAACACCCATATCTTGATAAAACTCATGTTACTTTAGAACAAGTCAGGGATTGGTTTCCAGAAGACTTTATGAGAAAAAGGATTGGCACCTTAGTTTTCAATGGAGCTTCATCTGAACCAACATTGAATCCTGAATTTGTGGAGATATTGAATTATTTTCATGACTTGGTTCCAAAGATAGAAGTATCTACTCATGGATCAACTCGTAATGAGGATTGGTGGTATAATTTGGGAAAGACTAAGATATATCCTCTCTTTTCTATAGACACTTTGACACCAGGTAATGAACTTTATCGGATTGGTGCAAATACAGAAAAAATTAAGAAGAATATAAGGGCGTTTGCTGATGCTGGCGGAAAGGGTGCTGTCAAACTCATCTTGTTCAAGCATAATCAGCATGAGATTGGTGCATTTCGTGACTTTTGTAGAGACCTTGGACAAGATTTTTCAATTAGACCTTCGTATGATTTCTCTGGGGACAAAACCTCTTACGAAGTTACTAATGATGGTAGAACATATACGTTAGAAAAGAACACAACTGAAGATTATCAAAGAAATAACCCAAGAAGGTTATCTAATCCAGATCCAAATTCTTTTTGTCATTTGACACTCAAGAAAATGATCATTATACATTCAAATGGATTGGTATATCCTTGCTGTCATATTGAAGGTGAGTTTTTTCGTATGTATGAAAGGTATTTCACGTATGATAATCCAACACCAAAACCAAGAAAGTATAATGAAAGGTTATATGACGACATCGTAAGTAAAATTGAAGAGCAGGGTGGTATTACAACTCTGTCTTTGAAGCATCATACCCTAGAAGAGGTGATGACAAGTCCCTTTTTCGATCATGTTCTCCAAGATTCTTGGGCAGATGGATCAAATCAAACCTGTCTCAATTGTAAGACATGGCAAGCAGAAAAATCTCGTGAAAAGTTTTCCTATATAAGTTAATGAAACAAACAGACGACTATAAAGTCACTTTGATGTTGTTTTGTATGTCTAGATTTACTAGAATAATGTGTAAGTATGGATTTTGACGTTTACTTAGACAAAAAACTGGTTTTTGATCATCTGACTGAAGAGGAAGCGAATGAAAAACGCAATACCTTTCAAATGATGATCAAAGCAGGTGTAAAATCGTGCTATACTGAAGAACAGGTGATTGTAAAACCTCATTTCGATGATACTATTTGATGGATGTTCATTTACCTTTGGTGATGAACTTGAAAATCCCGAAAAAGATGCTTTTCCTCACTTAGTTGCCAGAATGGGACTAATGGATGGTGCAAAACCTCGTTTATATACAAGTATTGGTGAATGTGGTAAGAGTAATGACGGTATATTGAGAACAACCATAAATTTTTGCGAAAATAATCCAGTAACATTAGCAATTATACAATTTACCAATTTTTCACGTAGGGAAGTGATGAATTCTGGAAAAGATACCTATTTTCGGATTAATGCTGAAAATCCTGATGAGGGATCTCTTGAATATTTCAAACATTTTCAAAATAAGAATGACGATGTTGCAAATTATCACAAAAACAAATTTTTATTAGAGAGTTATTTTAAAAAAAGAAATATAAGGTACTTTTTTCTAAATTTACAAAAAATGAAATTAGTAGAGGGATATACTCCTTCATCTTGGTACCACTTAGCAGATAAATCACCTGTTTCCAATATGAAAACTATATTAGGTGGTAAAAGGTGGCATCCTGAGAATTATATCACTGGTCACCCTAATAAAAGGGGTCATCAATTGATTGCACAGCACATATATGAAAATATTTTCTAACGGGTCATCTTTTTCTGCAGGTAGGTTCCCTGAGATTGTTGCAGAAAGAATGAATGCGAGTCTTACCAATATATCGATGGTTGGATATAGTAATCGTTCTGTATGGAGGACAACTATTGAAGAGAGTCCCAAAAATTACGATTTAGCAATCATACAATTGACATCTTGTTCACGACATGAGTATCATGATGAAAAAAAGTGGGTTGAGATTGGTATTGCACTCAATCACAAGAGATTGACAGAAAAGAGAAGAAAGATATGGAAATATTGGTATGAGAACATGTATGATGAGGTTTATGGTGATTGTGAAGAGAATTTTGCTATTGAAGGAATAAGTGACTACTTTGCAAATCAAAATACACCGTGTATAATAGCGACAACGGATAAGTTCACTAAATCAAAGAAATTTGACTTGAATATCTTTGACTTGAATTTTCCAATGGATGAAACTCGACATCCTACCGAAAACGGTCACAAAATTATTGCAGACAAGATTTATGAGATTGCTATTTCTAGGATGTAGTTGGACTGCAGGTGCAGAGTTGGAAGATGAAGAAAAAACTCGATTTAGCACTTTATTGGGTAAAAACCTAAATGCAGAAGTCGTGAATGTTGCATCTGGTGGATCATCCAATCATAGGATTGCCAGATTTTTTTTAAAACAAGATTTAGAGTCATTTGACAAAATAATTGCACAATTGACACTTCCAAGTAGGACTGAGTGGTATGATTCTACAGGTAATTTCAATAGAGCGAAAATAAAGGCAAAAATGAATACAAATATGAATTGGGGTAAAAAATGGTATAGAAGGCAACTTCAAAATCTAGGAAAAAAATTTAAAGGAGAGTGGGATCGAATTCTGGTTGATAAAGAGAGATATTTGGTTACAGGTAATTTACTTGATGGTAAAGAGTGGTGGATACATTATTTTGAAGAGATATATCAAGATGAGTATGGTATAACTGAAGAAATGTTGATTTTCAATCTTATAAAGAATAAATTAAAGAGATTGAAAAAAGATCATCTTATATTATCAATAAATCCCAAATGCACACTACCTATTGATTTACAACTAAATTTAACAAAATATCCACGAGCAAAAGGTAATCATCCAAATGAAATTGGGCATTCGATGATTGCATCTGATATAATGGAGTTATTATGATTGGTTTTAGCGAAGGTTTTCACGATTCTGCGATTGCAGTCGTAAACAAAGGCAACATACGTTTTGCAACTCATTCAGAGCGATATTCCAAGAAAAAGCATGATCGTTACTTAGATTGCACCGCATCTTCGACTGCACAGATAATAAACATGGAAGAAGGCAATAATGACATTGCTTTTTACGAAAAACCGCTTTTAAAGAAAACAAGGCAGTTTTATGCAGGTCAATTCAATACAACCTTCAGTGAAAGGGATTTAGGACTAAAACCAACTCAATATTTCCCACATCACCTTTCTCATGCTGCTGCAGCGTTTCAGACCTCTATATTCGAGGAAGCAGCGTGTGTAGTTATTGATAGTATCGGAGAATGGGATTGTACGTCTATATGGACTGCAAAGATGGTAGAAGGCAAGGCAAAGTATAAAAAGGTGTGGTCACAGCGATATCCGAACTCCATAGGTCTTTGGTATAGTGCATTGACCAAATGGGCAGGTCTGAGACCTTTAGATGAGGAATATATCTTTATGGGTATGGCAGCATTTGGAAAACCTGTTCATATGAATGTTGTAGAGAGATTGAGACATAGGAACTGTCATAAGGGTGTAAGGATATCTGAACCTTACGATAAGTGCGATATTGCTAAAAGTGCCGAAAGAATACTGCAACTTGAATTGAATACTATATTTGACAAGGCAGCACAGTATAGCGACAACATTTGCTATGGTGGAGGTGTGGCACTCAACTGTGTTTGTAATACTGATTTGAGGGAAATGTATAATATGTGGATCATGCCAAATCCTGGTGACGCAGGTGGTGCATTAGGAGCAGCATTGTTATCATATGGAGGTAAGGTAGAATTTTCTCCCTACTTAGGATATAATATACAACACTACTGTAATCCAAGGGAAATAGTTGACTGCCTCATCGAAAAAGGAATCGCTGGTGTTGCAAATGGCCGTGCTGAGTTTGGTCCTCGTGCTCTTGGTAATCGAAGTCTATTGGCGGATCCGAGAAAAATTCAAAACAAAGATAGAGTAAATGAGATAAAGAAGAGACAGAAGTTTAGACCTTTCGCACCTGCAGTTTTGGAGGAGCATTGTCAGGACTACTTCGACATGCCTTCCCATTCTAGATACATGTCTTATGTGTATAAGTGTAAGCAACCAAAGGCGATACCTGCCTGTATACACGTCGATAATAGTGCGAGAGTACAAACGGTGCCTGAGACATCGGAGAGCATCCTGAGACCCATACTGGAGGAGTGGTATAGAAGAACTGACTGTCCTGTGTTGTTGAATACATCACTCAATATAAAAGGAAAACCTATGGTGAATACTTGGGAAGACGCTGAATTATTTGCTGAAAAATACGATATTGACGTGTTCTAAATAAACCAGTATAATGAATTGACAGCGATCATTTGTAATGGCAAAAGGATTCAAGGTGGTTTCGTCTGCACCTAAAACAGATGAAAAGAAGGAATTTTCTATTGAGAACGCTAGACCACTTATCAAAGGGAAGAGCATAGTATTCTGTCTACCAGGTCGAGGAGTATCATACGTTTACTTGAAAAATTTTGTATCTCTCTGTTTTGAGTTAGTGCAGCAGGGTGCAAGTATACAGATATCACAAGACTATTCATCTATGGTAAACTTTGCCCGATGTAAGTGTCTAGGTGCAAACGTATTACGAGGACCTGATCAGATACCTTGGGATGGTAAACTCAAGTATGATTATCAGTTATGGATTGATAGTGATATAGTATTTGGTATTGAGCAGTTCTATCGTCTTGTATGGATGGACAAAGATCTTGCAGGTGGTTGGTATGTAACTGAGGATGGTCGTACAACATCATGTGCTCATTGGATGGAAGAGAACGATTTCAAAGAGAATGGTGGTGTGATGAATCATGAGATGGTTGATGGAATTGTCAAGAGACGCAAACCTTTCACTGTTGACTATACAGGGTTTGGATGGTTACTTATTAAGAATGGTGTATTTGAAAATGAGCAAATGAAGTACCCTTGGTTCGCTCCTCAGATGCAAGTATTCGAGTCAGGAGAAGTGCAAGACATGTGTGGTGAAGATGTTTCTTTCTGTCTTGATGCGATCAAGGCGGGTTATGAAATATGGATAGATCCTAAGTGTAGAGTTGGTCATGAGAAAACTAGAATTTTATAAATGGTTACAAATAATGTACAAATCTAAAAATGGCAGCAAAGTACGATATATACGTTGGGGATAAAAAGGTTCACTCTTCAATCCATGAAGAAGAAATGATGGACATCACGCAAACTTTTGCAGATGACTTTTATTCGGTGGGCACACCCCATCCTGATGATGTACGAGTTGAGTATTTGGGCGATGATACAGAAGACGAGTAAAATCCGACAGAAACCTGGCTACGGAGAGTTTATTAGTCTTTTTTTCATAAGGGAGTCGAAAGACTCCCTTTTTTATTGCCTCTAAATAGATAAATACACGAGATCGTAGTAAAATAGTGCCAGTTCAAAGAACATCTAAAGGTTTCAAAGATATTTCGCTTTCATTCAAGCGTCATCCAATAACCAATGATGTGCTTCCTCTCAAAAATGAGGATGCTATCAAGAGGGCAGTTCAAAATTTGGTTAGAATACACGTAGGAGAAGTATTCTTCAATGAATTGATTGGAACAAGAGTAGAACAAGCACTTTTTGAATTAGCAAATGATGATTTTATTGACCCAATAAAAAATGAAATCGAGACTGTGATAACAAACTATGAACCAAGAGTCTTGCTTAGAAGAGTAGTATTAAATTCTTTTCCTGATGAAAATGCTATTGATATCAATATAAATTATGACATTGTGGGTCTATCTACTCCTACACAATCGCTAAACTTTATCTTAGAACCAACTAGGTTATAATGGCACTGCAACAATACACAAACCTCAATTTTGAGGATATAAAAATTTCAATTAAGGATTACCTTAGATCAAACAGTAACTTTACTGATTTTGATTTTGAAGGTTCCAACTTATCAGTATTGATTAATCTGTTAGCATATAACACTTATATTACAGCGTTCAATACTAATATGGCAGTCAATGAGACATTCATTGACAGTGCTACTTTGAGAGAAAATGTAGTCTCGTTGGCAAGAAATATTGGATATGTTCCTAGATCTAGAAGAGCAGCAAAAGCAAAGGTAGATTATAATATTTCAGACTTAGATAGTACAGTAACACAAATAAACTTTGTACCTGGTATTTTATCCAATGGTAGAGTATCTAACACAAGTTATATCTTCTCCTTACCAGAGCGAGTTTCAGGTACCGCAGAGAACGGAGAATCAGTTGGAACTCTAGAGATATATCAAGGTCAATATCTAGAAACTAATTTTATTGTTGATAGTGCTCAAAAAAATCAAAGATATATTCTTCCTAATGAGGGTATAGACACATCAACAATTAGAGTCAAAGTAAGAGATAATGCTGCATCCACATCAGAAACAGAATTCAAGTTAGTTGACAATATCTTAGGTATTACATCGACATCGAACATTTATTTACTACAAGAGACAACAGATGAAAGGTATGAACTATTATTTGGTGACAATATCTTTGGAAAAAAATTGGATAGTGGAAACGTGGTCGAGATATCCTATATCCGCACTAATGGTTCTGCAGGTAATGGTGTTAGGGACTTTTCATTCTCTGGTAGACTTCTAGATCAAAATGGTGCACTTCTACAGAACTATACACCCATACTAACGGTCAATCAACCATCTGATAATGGCGATGAGATAGAATCCCTACAGAGTGTCAAATACTATGCTCCAAGGCGATATGCGTCGCAACACAGAGCAGTTACAGCGTCTGACTATGAAGCAATACTTCCAACTGTATATTCTAATATCGAATCAGTCAGTGCCTATGGTGGAGAAGACTTAGAACCCCCTCAGTATGGAAGAGTGTTCATTGCAGCAAAACCTAGAAATGGTAATTTCTTATCTGACTTTACTAAGAAAGAAATATTGTCATCTTTGAAAAGTTATTCTGTGGCAGGGATTGTTCCTGAATTTGTGGATCTGAAGTTCATGTATGTTGAGATTGATAGCACCATCTATTATAACGCTAACTTTGTAGGTGATCCTGATAATCTAAGAACTCAAGTTGTATCTGCAATTACATCATTCGCAGGGGGGACAGAATTGAACAAGTTTGGTGGTAGATTCAAATATAGTAAAATATTGTCCTTAATTGACAGCGTGAATACATCCATAACATCTAACATCACAACAGTCAGAATAAGAAGAAATCTCAATGCAAAGATCAATCAATTCGCACAGTACGAACTATGTTACGATAATACGTTTTATGCTCCTAATTCTTCTTATAATATCAAATCGACAGGTTTCTCGATTTCAGGAACGGTTGGCACAGTATACTTCAGTGATGAAAAGATAGCAGATACCGATAAAGGTAACTTGGTACTTTTCCAAATTGTATCAGATGCTGATATCAAAATTCTCTCTAAATCCTTTGGTACTATTGATTATAAGAAGGGAGAAATCATTATAGATACTGTGAATATAACATCGACTGTACAACCTAACAATATTGTTGAGGTTCAAGCAACTCCTGAATCAAATGATGTATTAGCAAGAAAAGAATTGTATTTACAGTTTGATGTTAGTATGAGTAACTTTTATATGAGGCAAGACTCTATTGCTTCGGGTGCAAATACATCAGGTACAAGATTTGATGTACAGTCAAGTTACTCAAATGGTCAAAAAGTAAGAGGTGCTATTATATCAAGCACTACAGGATCTAAAAAGTTAGTAGGTTACGTAGATGGACAACCATATTTCGGACCTTTCCATACTATGAATAATGGGGCGAAAATGACAGGAGCGAGTCATTCAGATTCAAGTAAACTCATCACATCTACACCCAATATTCTATCTGATTCATCAACCTCAACTTCAACTTCGTCATCAACACCATCTAGCAGATCTGGTTCTGGGTATTAATGATAAACACATCAATAACTAAAGTCAAAATTCATGAGGTAGTAAGGAGCCAAATTCCTTCATCTATCCAATTAGAAAATCCAAACTTTGAAAACTTCTTAGAGCAATACTATATTTCTCAAGAATATCAAGGGGGAACGGTTGATATTGCCGATAATATTATTGAGTATAAAAGTCTAGATTTTCTGAATAATGAAACTCTGACTGGATTCACATCTCTTACCTCACCTCTTAGTTTCGTAAGTCAAACAATATACGTAGATTCTACAAAGGGTTGGCCAGAGTCATATGGTCTACTAAAAATTGATAATGAGATAATCACATACACAGGAATAGGTAGCACAGCATTCTTTGGATGCGTCAGAGGATTTAGTGGGATAGAAAATAATAGTAAAACAAATCAACCAGAGAGTCTTACATTTACAAGTAGTGGTATAACAACTCATGCAGCAGATACTCGTGTCAATAATCTAAGTAATGTTTTTCTTTCCCAATTTTTGAAGAAGATGAAAAAGCAGGTGTTACCTGGTTTTTCTGAAAGAAGACTCAATAGTGTACTAAATCAACCTAATTTTATAAGACAATCAACAGATTTCTATAAGTCAAAAGGTACAGAAGAAGCGTTCAAAATATTATTTGGTGCGTTGTATAATGAAACGGTTGAGATGATTCAACCCGCAAAATTCATGATGAGACCATCTGATGCGGATTATATTGTCGCAGATCTTGTATTATGTGAGGTGGTAAGCGGTAATCCACTAAAGATAGAAGGTCAAACTCTTACCCAAGGCGGTGTCAGTGGTTCTATCTATCGTGTAGAGAGATCATTTGTAGGTGAAAAGGATTATTACCAAATAGGAATATCAAAAGGAACGCAGATTGGTGAGTTTCAACAAACAGCAAAAACTTTTATAACAAAGACTGTAGGTATCAATACAACGATTATTGATGTTGACAGTACAGTTAGTTTTGATAGCACTGGTAATTTGACTATTGGTGAAATAATTTTACCCTATACTTCAAAAAACTACACACAGTTTGTAGGAGTTAGCACATACTCCTCTGCAATCAGTATTGGTTCAACCGTTACACAAGGTGGGGTGGCAATATCTTATGAAGATGGTGACATCAATTCAGAGGTAAGACTCAAAATACTTGGTGTTATTAATAAATTTAATGGGTCTGCGAAAACTCAACAAACAGGTAGTTCGATTAATGTAAGTACTTTAGGTATTGAAAATACAGAAAAAAGATTTACTACATGGATTGGAAATACTGCTGCAAGATATGAAATCAATACTATAACTCAAATATCACCAAATAATTATAGTATTGTATTATTAGGCGATCATGCTTTATATACAGGTGATACTATTGATATAATTGATCTCAGCATTGCAGGTCAAGGAGTTATTATTCAAGGTAGTATCACAGGTACACCATTATCAGATACTATAAGAGTCAACGCTCCAAATATTGATGTCGATGGTTCATATTTTATTAGAAGACAACTCAAAACAAAGAATGGTGAAGCAGTAGACGTACAAAATTCATATTCAAAAGGACAAGAAGTTTATGTCGCATCTAATAGTTTACCTCACTGGCAGATAAACCCACAAAAAAGAATAAGAACTTTCTCTACAGCAGGTATAACAACTGATACAAGTCAATTTACTGTAAATGACCACAACTATAATGATGGTGAATTAGTTTACTACACATCTGATTCCGTAAAACTTACAAATCTCCTTGAGAATCAACCATACTATGTCAAGAAGATTGATCAGAATACACTAGCACTTGCATACACCCCTGAAAACGTCCGTAGAGGGCAGTATATCACTTCGGTGGTAGGATCTGATCTATCAGGTATTACAACCCATTTCTTGACCCCTCAGTTGGTTTATAACACATCTGTAGCTGGTCAAAGAATTTTACGTAAGTTTCCTGTGCCTGAGTATAGCACAGAAAAAGAAAAGACAGAGCAGGGTGGTATAGGTTTATTTGCTAATGGTGTTGAGATTTACTCATACAAATCTACTGATAAGGTTTATTACGGTTCTCTAAGAACTGTTGATGTTCTCAATACTGGATCTGGGTATGACGTTATCAACAGACCAAGACTCTCTGTGTCTCAGTCGGGTCATAGTGGTATAGGTGCATCAGTCGTATCACAAGTATCGGGAAGCATCACAGATGTCCTTGTAGACACACCAGGTGTTGATTATCAAGAAGATCCTAATGTAACCATTCTTGGTGGTAATAATACTTCTGCTGTATTGAGACCTAAAATGAAATTTACACCACAAGTGGTTGAATTTGATTCTACCACGACTGGTGGTGTTGTTGATACATCTCTAAACAAATTTGTATTCAAAACTCCTCATGGATTGAAACCTGGCGAAGAGATCATATACAGTACAAATAATACAGACGCTATTGGTATTGGAACTACACCTGCTAAACTAATTGATAATGCATCATATTTTGTCAATTACATCAATGAACATGAAATACATTTAGCAGATAATAATTCTGACGCATTATTAGGGACTGGTGTAATTCCTATATCTGGTAGTGGTGCTGGTACACATCAATTCAAAACATTCATTTTTAGAAAAAAAGTAGATAAAATTCTTGTTGAGAATAATAGTGTATTCCATAACAGATTGGTTTCTACAATTTCAGGAATCAACACATATACAGATACAATCCATATTGATAATCATGGTTTTGAATCTGGTGAGATTGTAAAATACACACAAGGTGCAGGTGCGATTGGTGGGATGACAAATGAGAAAGAATACTTTATAATTAAACTAACAGATAACTCATTCAGAGTATCGATATCAACCAGTTTATTAGATTATGTCAATCTTACATCTACAGGTAGCGGAGGACAAACTTTTCAGGATCCTCCTATTAACATTAGAATTGAAGGAAGACAAGGAATTACAACTGCCAACGCAACCGCTACACCCGTCATTAGGGGAAGCATTGACGCAGTTCATGTCTCTAGAATTGGTTCTGAGTACGGTTCTACGGTTATAAATGATAACTTCAAACCTAGTATCGATACACAGGAGGGTAAAAATGCCTTCCTACAACCGTTTATTGTAAATGGTCGTGTAGATCAAATCATCATCAAGTATGGTGGAGAAAATTTCTTTAGTACACCAGACATCACGATAACTGGTGATGGTATAGGTGCTAAAGCAAAAGCAGTCGTATCTGGTGGGCAGATAGTATCAATCGAAATGATTGAGAAAGGTGCTGGATATACACAACCTAATACTACTGTATCAGCAAAAACACCAGGTTCAGGTGCGATATATTCTGCGAATATAGATAACTGGACTGTAAATCAAGTAGCGAGATATGCGAAGAGTGGTGATATGTCACAGGATGACGGTTTCTATGAAACCGCAACATCACTGGGCAACCCTTATGTAAACTACTTTGTTCCTCGTAACCTACGTGATTTCTTCAATGATAAGGGAGTTGAACACTCACCTATCTTAGGATATGCGTATGATGGTCATCCAATATACGGACCTCTTTGCTTCAAAAACGCAGATGGTACAGGTGGTATCACATACTTACAGTCAAGTTACAAACCACTGACTAGGGTAGACGGACCTCCAACATCTCAGTACCCATCAGGATTTTTCATAGAGGATTATACTTATGTTGAAGGATTGGGCGATCTTGACGAGCATAATGGCAGATTTGCAATTACTCCTGATTATCCAAACGGAATTTATGCATACTACACAACAGTCGAGATTGGAATTAACGGAAACACTAATAGTCCTTTTTTCAATGTCAGAGAACCTCAATTCCCATATGTAATTGGTGACACATATAATTCAAAATATGATTCATTCAATAGTGATTTAACATCTAATCAGGATCTTGATCCAGTAGCACTTGGATTAGTTAGAAATACAAGACCACATAAAACAAAGAACTACGAGTTTATATCAAACTCAAATAAGAATACAAAAGAAACAAGTAAAATAGTATCTGTTCAATCGGGTTCTATTGATGATATCACTATTGTAAGAGATGGTGAGAACTATAATGTAGGAGATAAACTTGTTTTTGATAATACAGATACAAAAGGATTTGGTGCTGTTGGTGAGATTTCTGAAGTTATAGGACCAGGCATATCTTCAATTTCATCAGAAATAATTGATTATACAAATATCAAATTTATTTCTGATGGTAAACTAGCAACTGGTATATTCACAGGTGCTCATGGTCTTTCAAATTCTATAGATGTAATAATACATGGTGCTTCAGATACTTTCGATGGAAATCATAAAATCAAAGTAAGAGAGGTAAGTTCTGGTTTAGGAACTGCTATGTTGAGTGTGGGTCTTACAACGAGTGTAAGAATGCAAGAGTCAGTCAATAAATTCGGTATCAATGATATTCTAAAAATAGAATCTGAAGAGTTTATTATCTTTGGTATTGACACTCTACATAATGAACTTGATTTACTTCGTGCCCAAAATGGCACAGTTGCAGCAGCACATACCTATGGCACTTCAGTCGTAAGATTAGAAAAAGAATTCAAGTTTACACCTAAGAATAATACTTTGGTAGAAGGTGAGGTAGCACAATATTTCAGAGGTGATGGTGACGTAGGAGTTGGTCTTACCTTTGGTGTAGGTATTGGATCTACAGTATCAACACTTGATTTTGGCGATCAGTTCATACCAAATAGAACAATCTTTTTACCAAGACATCTATTCAGAGATGGTGAGAAAGTAACCTACTCACCTGGTGCTGGTACTTCACTTACATATCAAACAGATGCAATGAAGCGTGTGGCTGGTGGATTCAAACGTCCATTACCACCCGATGTATTCATCAAAATTATTGACGCTAACAAAGTTGGTATAGTAACAACACTGTCAGGCATTAGTTCAGACTTACAGCAAGTCATGTTTGATGATGCTACAGGAATTGGTAACACTCACTCATTCGTATCACAAAGAAGCAATGTAAATGGTGATTTACAGATTAATGAGGTTACTGTACATACTCTCTTACCACATACCCTAAAAGCAAAAGATACTATTGATCTAACAGTAGTCTCAGCTGCTACTATCACTGTGGTTGCAACTTACAGTGATAATACAAGATTTGTAAGTGTGGGTTCATCTATCAATCCTCCTATAAGTGTAACCACTGGTGACATATTAACTTTTGATTTGTCTTCAACAACACTTGCTGATGTTAACTTAGATTTCTATGAGGATCAAAACTTCAAAAAAGAATTTGTTGGATCTGGTAAGTCTGCAATCGAGATCACAAGTTCTGGTGTACCTGGTGATGCTCTTGCAACTAAGACTGTAAGATTTACTAAGGAAGTTCCTGATGTATTGTATTACAATTTTTCAAGTAAAGACAACAGTAAAATTATTGAAATAGATGATCAAATATCTGACTATGGTAAGATAACTGTAAATGATAGTAAGTATAATATAAGAACTGGAATCAGCACTGTTACATCAACAACTTTCAAGTATAATCTTTCTGTAATACCAGAAAGAGTTGGTTATACAACGATATCAGATATAAGATACACTACAACTTCAAAGACTGTCACAGGTCCTCTTGGTAGAATTCTTTTGACCTCTGGTGGCTCATCTTATAAAGATATACCAAGAGTATCAGTTGCTTCAACCACAGGTTCTTCATCCGATCTCAAGGCAAAATCAAATAATATTGGATTTATTGATAAAGTAAATGTTATAGACTTTGGTTTTGACTATCCGTCAGATAGAACCTTGAAACCACAGGCAGCAATGCCACAGGTCTTCTTCTTGAAAGATAACTTTGCTGTTGATTCTGTTGGTATAACCTCAACAGGAAACAATTATCTTACTGCACCCAACCTTGTTCTATTCAACTCTAAAACAAATACAGTAAATGAACAGGCACAATTTGTTCCTGAGATGACAGGTGGTAGTGTAAATAATGTCAAGATAATCAAGAGTGGTGGTAACCTATCAGCTGGAGATGGTAAATTACTTGCAGTTGATAATACGAATGGTGTTGGTATTATAAGTGCAACTTATTCTGAACCCCTGAAAACAGTTACACTAAGACTAAAAACTCCATCCCCTCTTGGATTTGGATCAATGAGTTTCCCATTCTCTATAGGAGATAAAGTATTTGTAGAAAACTTGGGTGTAACCACAGGTAATGGATATAATTCTGTTGATTACGATTATCAATATTTCACTTTGACAGGTGTTACAACAAATCCAGGTCAAGTCAATCAAGCACTAATATCATATTCAGTGCCTTCAGCACCTGGTGTTCACGATAGTGGTAATTATGGCACAGTTGCAAATAAAAAAGATATTGCACAATTTGATTTGTCACTTATCGAAAGTGTTTTCGTCAATAATGAAATTATTTACAGTGGTAAGAACGAAGCAAGAGTTATTCTTGGTGATGGTAAAACTACAAATGTACTGAGGGTTGATAGTGTAGTTGGATTCAATACAGGTGATCAAATAATAGGTAAGATATCAAACGGTGGTGGTACTATTGAAAGTATTCAAAGTTATAGTGGTGACTTTGATACTGGTGTTTCTGTAGAAAAAATATATGGATGGGAGAAAGATACAGGTAAACTAAATCAGTTCAATCAAAGAATACAGGATAGTGATTACTATCAGAACTTTGCATACTCTCTTAAGAGTTTTGTTGGTATAAGTTCATGGAGTGAACCAGTTGATTCATTAGCACATATTGGTGGATTCAAGAAACACTCTGATCATATTATAACCTCTGCTCCTATAGGAATTGGAACAACTGCAACAATTACTGCAGTAGGAACTGCTGGCACATCTGTAATCTTGATAGACAATGAAGCGAAAGTTTATGAAAGACATGATCATGATACAGGATATGAATTACCTAATGAGGTAGAAAATATTAGTGATGAGGTTGTATTCAAACATAGTAGGTTTGGTGATTCACTTTTATGTAAAACTAATAGAGTTCTTGAAATAGATGACATCAGCCCACAGTTCTATAGTGACCCTGACAAAATAAGAGAAGTTGAAATTGATACTTTTGATTCTTCATCATTCTCTGCTGTAAAATATTATGCACAAGTTGTTCTTGATTCTTCTCTCGGTGTAACATACAATGCAACTCAGTATTGTGAATTCATAGTTACACATGATAATACTAAAGTTTACATCAACCAGTATTCAGATTTATCTGATGCTTTTGATTTAGGTGAATTTACCGCAACAATATCAGGCAAAACAATATCAGTTTCATTTACACCATACAATGCATCATTTACTTATGATGTGACTTTCCATAAAGAAGGTATACCAAATAGTGTGAGTGCGGGTACAACTGCTTTTGCTCATATCGAAAAGACTGGTATCTCATCTGCATACGCTGCATCAGGGTCTCCATCCACTGTAGTATTCTTTGAGGTAGATGCAACTAAATTCCAAAGTGGTGATGTTCTTGTTGTACACAATGGATCTGGTCAAAAGGAAATAGAAGAGTACAGTTTCTTATGTAATGGTGCAAATAGTATTGATTTCACAGACTATACAAACATAGGATCTGGCACAACGCAAGGTAATTTTGATATTGACATGTCAAGTAATATCATTCAATTCAAGTATACACCTGTTGCAGGTATCGGAGTAACGATACAAACACTGACAACACTTGTTGGTATTGCTACCACAGTGTCATCTGTATCAAGCAATATAATGAGTCTTGATATAGGTGATAGTGAATTGAATGCAACTAGAACTACTATTGGATCAGCTGCATCTCCATCTGCAACTATTGTTTCTACTAAGGCATACAGTAATTACACGTCAATGCGATATACGGTTGAAATAGAGAATACAACTGATAATGAGCGATCAGTATTCAAAGTTTCCGCTAACTCATTTGGGGGTAATGCAAACTTTGCAAAATACAATAACATTTCTAATGCTTCTGATCAAAAACGTGATATACGTAACACTGAACTTATATTGAGTGCTGGAAATGTTGTAATGACATTTTTACCTTTAGCAAACAAGTCTTATGTTGTCAGGACAAGTGAAATTAGAATTGATAAACCAGATAATATACCTAACGATACCTCAATAACTCTCTAAATATACCCATGTCATTTACCTTATCGTCAATCAATAAGACCTTCAACTCAGAGTCAGAAAGTTTTCAACAAACTTTCAATCTGACACATAAGGGTGACTCTATTTTTAGGAAGAGATTTGATGGGTCAAGTACATCAGTTGTTATAGCAGCTTCTGATACTATTGTCATACCTAATCATTTTTTTATAACAGGTGAGGAATTAGTATATGATGCAACTAATTGTAGTGCGATAGGAATCCAACATGGTGTGAATGGTGTGGGAGCAGCGACAACCATGCCACTATCAGTTTTTGCAATAAAGAAAGGTGAGAATGAACTACAATTAGCAACGAGTAAAGCAAATGCTAAATCTGGTGCTGCGATAGGAATTACGACTGTGGGTATTGGACTTACACATTCATTTACTGCACAGAAAAGAAATACAAAAGCAATTATAGCGATTGATAATGTCATACAATCACCTCTGTACACAAGAGTAGGTGCTGCTACCACAGTTGTACAAGTACAGAATAGAGAGGTGCTTTTAGGAGATGCTTCTTTCTTGAAAGCATATGATCTAATTCAGATAGATGATGAGATCATGAGAATTCAAGTGGTGGGATATAATGGAAATGCAAATAACTTGCTAGTTGATCGTGAATGGATGGGAACTATAAAGAATGCTCACAATCCAAACACAACGGTGCAGTTGAAATTAGGTGATTATAATATTATAAACGATAGGATAACTTTTTCTGACGTACCCTTTGGTGGTAATAAAGAAACTGTAGGTGTTTCATCAGAGAACTTTACAGGAAGTAGTTTTTATGCTTTATCAGAATTACTACCTACTGGCACAAAAGTCAAAATAAGATCCCTAAACCCTCCATCTCCTTTACTCGCCAATAATGATTTTTTCATAATTCAAGATGCACCTAATACATACAGATTTGCTGAGACAAAAGGTGAAGCACTCGTTGGTATTGGTATAACTCTTATCAATGCAGGTATTGGTACGCATCAATTAATATTATCAGACATACCGATTGGATCTGGATTTCAGGGTAGAACATTTATTAGATCTGATTATGATGGTAACTTGATATTGGATGATATATCGGGCAACTTTACAGGTATAGGCAAATCCTTTACACTAACTTCAGATGGATCAAATACAACTGGTATCACCAGTGATTTTGGTGCAATACTTATAAACAATATCTTCCAAAAACCAGATATTGATTATGACTTTATTAGTAGTTCAAGTCCTGGTATTACATCAGTAAGATTTACTGGTAATGCTAATAAAGATTATGTTTCTGAATCTTACAGTGTTGCAGATGTCAATGCAAACAATCTTCCAAGAAAAGGTATAATTATATCTATCGGAAACACACAAGGTTATGGATACCAAGATCAAAGAGCAGGTATTGCGACAGCAGTGGTGTCAGGACTTGGCACGGTTACAGTGTCTATGGCATTTACGGGTTCAGGATATACTAACGGACCTTCGACATATCAAGTATATGTAAGAGGTGGTAGTCCTACCACAGGTGCTGCTGGAACGTTTACGGTCAGAGCAGGTCATATAGAAAATATATTCATGAACACAGTTGGTGTTGGATATACTTGGACTGATGTACCTAAGATTGATTTTGATCATCCAGTGCCATATGATGATCTCAAATTAGTAAGTTCAGGAACAGGTATTGGTGCATCAGTTTCTGTGTCCGTTGGAGTTGGTCTTAGTATAATAAGTAGCAATCTTATAAACACTGGATATGGATATACTGCTGGAGAGCAACTTCAAGTTGTTGGTATACCAACTAACGTAGGTATAGGAACCACATTCCAACATGCGACATTTACCATAAGTGAGACACAGGATGATGAATTTGCTGGATGGGTATTTGGTAAAATGCAGGTTCTTGATAATTTCTCTCATGAATTCAATGACAGGAGACGTGTATTTACACTGACTGAAGATAGTGAACCTATTAGTATTGAATCTGATACTGGTAGTTTGATTGATTTAGATCAAGTATTAATGATATTCCTCGATGATGTATTACAGAAACCAAATGAGGCATACACATTCAATGGAGGAACTCAAATAGAATTCAAAGAAGCACCTAGAGCAGGGTCTTCTTTACAAGTTCTTTTCTATAGAGGAACTGACGCTGATATATCACTCTTGACTGCACCTGAAAGCATCAAGAAAGGTGATAAGATACAAATACTAAAAACACCATCTAATCCTTCGTTCTTGAGTCAAGATCAAAGAATTATTACAGATACAATTGCAAGAGATACTCTTCAAACAAACGTTTACAAAGGACAGGGTATAACAGGTGCTAATGGATCAACTATAAGACCAATTGTTTGGAGTAAGCAACAAGACGATATTATTGTGAACGGTGAAGTAGTTTCTAAATCTAGAACAGTATATGCTGGAAGAATATTCCCTGTGTGTAAGGCAATTAGAAGCATTGCTTCAAATCACACATCAGTTTACGCTGATGCTGGTAGTCTTGGATTTAGAAAAACTGAAGAACCTGATGATGCAGAATTCAATGTAAGAATTATTGACACTCAAAATAATACTGGGTTTGGTTCTACTACTTTTGTCATGCCAATAAAAGATATTGAGGGTATAGGATGTTCGGGTGATGAAGGTCACATTGTCGGTATAGGTGTATCTGCACAGGCAATCACATTTGAATTTTTCATACCTAAAAATTCACCACTCAGAGAAAATCAATTTGGTTCTATTACTAAAACAGGAATAGGAACTGGTGATTACTTTATCGTCAGTCGTTCAAATGTTGGTGCAGTTGGTGGTGGTGTCACAGCATTATCACAAACAAGAGCATCTACAGTTGGTATGGGTAACTCATTTATAGACGGTGTTTATCAAGTGGGTCACATACAACCACTCGCAGGTATAGGTGAGACTATGCGAGTTATAGCAAACGTTGAAACTAATCATCAACTAAACTTCACAGGTCTTACATCAGGTGTAGGTGCGTTCTATGGTGAGTTTAGTTGGGCGAAATTTACCACAGGGGCGATTGGAACATCATTCACAGTGAATACACTTGAGGGTCTGACTGGACTTTCAACTGCTCCAGAAATTCAAAGAACGAATAAATTACTTCTTGACTACACATAAATAAACAACAAAAGTCTAATAGTATAATGCCAGCGATCATTACTGATCAGATACGAGTCTTGAATGCGTCAAACTTTGTTAGCGGAATAGGAAACGCAAGCAATAGTTATTACGTTTTTATTGGTTTGCCAAATGCTACAGAGAAAGCTTCGGATTGGAATACAAGCACCCCATCCCCGATTGATAATTTCGATCAGCATGATGACATCTATGATACTCTAATATCTGCTAAAAAAATCAATTCATCTGATGTACTAAGAGTAGTCTCAAAAATTACTTGGTCTTCAGGAACAATTTACGAGATGTATAGACATGACTATAGCATCAATAAATTGACACCTCAAACAAGTGCATCTAACTTGTACAATTCTAATTACTATGTGATAAACAAAGATTTCAGAGTATATCTTTGTATATCAAATGGTGCTAGTCCTTCAAATGGTGGTAATGGAATCGTTTCGCTGGACGAACCAGTACATACCGATCTAGAACCAAGATTAGAATCTGATGGATATGTTTGGAAGTATTTGTATACTATTAAACCAAGTGATATTGTAAAATTTGATAGTGCAGATTTCATACCTCTTCCATCTGATTGGTCAATCAACACAGATGTGGCAGATGTAAGAAATAATGCTGTCGATGGTAAGATTGAGACTGTTATTATTGAAGATGTTGGTAGTGCAAACTATCAATTTACTGGCACAAAAAATAATGTTCCTATAAAAGGTGATGGTTCAGGTGCTCTTGCTTCTGTTACCTTTATTGATGGTAAACCTTCCTCTGTTCAGGTGACTGATGGTGGAAGTGGATACTCTTTTGCTACTTTAGACTTAGACTCTGTTGTAACTGGTGCAGGTGCATCATTCTCAGTTATCATACCTCCTTCAGGTGGTCACGGTGCTGATGTATACAGAGAGTTGGGATCAAATAAAGTTTTGATCTACTCAAGAATAGAAAATAGTGATATAACAAACCCAGATTTCCCAACAGGAAACCAGTTTGCTCGTATTGGAATAGTCAAAAATCCACAAGTATTTGATAGTACAACTGTACTGGATACACCATCTGCATCAGGTCTGTATGGACTTAGATTGGCAGGTGCTGCTACGACAACCATTTCAGTAAAAACTGACGGACAAATAACACAAACAATCAGTGCAGGTACAACTGCTATAGGAAAGATTGTAGGATACGATGCGGTAACAAAAACCTTACAATATTGGCAAGATAGATCACTTGCTACTGTAGGTGCTGGAAACTCAGTTCCCCGCTTCGGTTACAGTCTAAATAGGTTCACGGCCTCACCAGGTACAGGTGGTAACACTAACATTGTTGTTGATACTACAACTGGTACTGAGACATTATCTATTGACACCTCATTCACAGGTGTATCAGTGGATGTAAGTAACAAAAAATACTATTTTGGTCAGTCATACACAAGCGGTCTTGCCAACCCTGAGATCAAAAAATACTCTGGAGATATTGTATACATTGACAATAGACCTGAAGTTACAAGGGCAACTAACCAACGTGAAGATATTAAAATCGTCTTAGAATTCTAACGATGCCACAGAACACCAACCTAAACGTCAGTCCATATTTTGATGACTTTGACTCAGCAAAAAACTTTAGCAGAGTCTTATTCAAACCTGGCACACCAGTTCAAGCAAGAGAACTAACCACACTACAGTCTATCCTACAAGGACAGATTGAGAAGTTTGGTAAGCATGTTTTCAAAGAGGGATCAATGGTGATTCCTGGTAAATTCAACTACGATCCAGCATATACGTTTGTCAAAATTGAGTCTACATTTTTTGGTGTTCCTGTAGAATCATATTACGATAAACTTATTGGTCTTAGAATAAAGGGAAAAGAATCTGGTGTCAAGGCAAAAGTTCTTCAAGTATTATCTTCAATCGAATCAGTAACAAATAGTACAACTTTATACATCAAGTTTGAAAGTACTTCTGATGATTTACAAAATCAATATTTTGCTGATGGTGAAAATTTAGTTACTCTTACAGATTTCACATACGGATCTACCACCATTACAAGTGGAAGTGATTTTGCTACTTGTATTCTTTCTAATGCCACTGGTACATCTAGTGCATTTACAATGAATAGAGGTGTATATTTTGCCCGTGGTGCATTTGTGGAGGTACAAAATGAAACGCTTATTCTTGATCAGTATTCCAACTCTCCCTCATACAGAGTAGGTTTCTTTGTCAACGAGGATCTTGTCACTGCTGTTGATGATAATAGTCTATACGATAATGCTGCTGGATTCTCCAATTTTACTGCTCCAGGTGCTGATAGACTCAAGATTAGTTTATCACTTACTAAGAAAGGTCTAACAGATTTTCAAGATGAAAACTTTATTGAGTTGTTTAGAACTGATGAAGGTGAAACAAAACTAATTGTAGATAGAACTGTATATAATCATCTTGCTGATGAATTTGCCAGAAGAACCTATGATGAAAGTGGTAATTACTTTGTAACTAAGTTCGATTTGGAAGCGAAAGAATCATTGAATGATAGGTTTGATTATTTTGGAACATACTATGGTAATCAAAAAACAGAAGAAGGTAATAGTCCAAGTAAAGATCTATTGAACATAAGAGTAGGTCCAGGTAAAGCATACGTAAGAGGTTTTGAGGTACAAACATCTGGTCACGCTTACTTAGATGTAAAGAAACCAAGAACCACACAAGAAATTGAAAACTCTGCAGTTCCATTTCAAGCAGGTAATAGACTAAGAGTCAATAATGTATTGAGTGCAGCAAGAATAAATCTTGCTGCTGCTACTTCCGATTATGTTGATCTTAGAAGTGCTAGATTAGGATCTACTAAATCATCTGCTGCAGGTAGTAGTATAGGAAGAGCAAGGATATATGATTACAAACTTCAAAACGCTGGATATACAGGTGATACATCAGTATATGAATTATATTTGATGGACATCCAGACAGATACGCAGTTAGTTCTTAATCAAGCACATACTATAAATGTTCCTGCAATTGTTGAAGGTGCATCAAGTGGTGCTAAAGGTTACATAAGAAGTGCTGTCAGTAATTCTACAACAGTTACCTTGAATCAAACACAAGGTAAGTTTATTATTGATGAAGCAATCATCATCAATGGTGTTCAAGATGGTAGAATAATTACCTCTGTGACTGAGTATGACCTTGCGGATGTAAAATCAGTAAGATCGACTGCAGCAAGTAGAACTTTTGCTGCTGATGTGGTATTAGAAACTAAAAAAGATTTCGGTGGAAGATCGTTTAGTATTACGAATGGGGGTGCGGTAACAAGTGGTACAACTGGTTGGGTACCTGAGTTCAAAGTTGGTGATGTAGTTTCATATAAGATAGCTGCTAATAATGACATCACATATAATGTGGTTGATGCTATAAGCACATCTGGTAATACCATAACTCTTGTCGCTGCACCTGATACTGTTTCTGGAGTATGTCACAAGGCATTACCAAGTTCCACTGTTACTGTAAGTGGTTTGCAAATATTGTCATCTAAGATAAAAGAATCTACAGCTGGGTTCTTGTATGCACAGATGCCCAATACCAACATAGAGTCAGTTGACTTGACAGATTCAACTCTCTTCTTGAGAAAGGAAGATACTTCTCAGAGTACTGATGGTAATGGTCAATTAACTCTTCCTTCATTGACTGGAACTGATTTAGTGTATGCTCCATTTGATGAAGAGAGATATAATGTAACTTATAATGATGGATCAGTACAAGCACTTACATCTGATCAAGTTGTTATTGCTGCTGGTAGTAAATCAGTTACAATTTCTGGATTGACAGCAAGTCAATCAGGTAATGTTGTAGTACAAAGTACACATCAAAAGAGTAAGGTAAAATCAAAGCAAAAGTCTCTTACAAGAAATGCAATTACACTTATAACAAAATCAAATAGATCATATTCTGGTGTAAGTTCATCAATCACTGATGGTCTAACACCAAGTGATGTATTTGGTCTTAGAGTTCAAGATAGAGAAATATCTCTTGGAGTACCTGATGTTGTCAGAGTGACTGCAGTATTTGAATCTTCAGGATCTGGTGCCCCAACAGTTCCCACTCTAACTTTAGCATCCTTCAACGGACCTGCAGGTAATAACTCAGATCTTGTTATTGGTGAAGTCGGTGTAGGTAAGAGTTCTGGTGCTTCTGCACTTATTCTTGATAGAAAAGCTGCAAACAAAGTGGAGGTTATTTTTACAAATGGCAATAAGTTCCAAGATACTGAAGAAGTTACGTTCTCAGAGAGTGGCGTTACTGCAAATCTTTCTTCTTCTTCTGCTGGTGATCCTAACATCAGAAACAATTTTATTCTGGATTCAGGTCAGCGAGCTGAATTTTATGATTTTGGTAGATTAGTAAGAAAAGCAAACTTCCCAGAACCACAGGGTCAACTGAAGGTTTACTTTGATCATTATGTTATAAACTCAGAAGACTCTGGTGATATACTTACTGCAAGTAGTTATCCACAGCAATATTACGATATCTCACCAGCATTTGAAGATATTAGAAACGTTGATACTATTGATGCACGACCAAGAGTCGCTCCATATTCGGGTTCAAGGTGCCCATTTGAATTTGATGCAAGAGATTTTAGTGCAGGTGGTCAATCAGCATCTGTATTAGTTTCTGATGAGAATATAACTTTTGATTATAATTTCTATCTTGGTAGAATTGATAGATTATATGTCAATAGGGATGCAACATTCACAATAAAGGAAGGTGTACCTGCTGAGAATCCAGTAGAACCAGATCCAATAAATGAGTCATTTGAATTAGCAAGAATTGAATATGCACCTTACGTTTATAACGCAACAAAGGATGTCAAGTTAGAATTCCGTGCCAATAAACGCTATACTATGAAGGATATTGGTAAGTTAGAAACTAGAATAGCAAACGTAGAAGAAGTAACAGCACTATCATTACTAGAATCGAAGACAGAAAGTCTTGTGATAAAAGACCCTGCCACAGGTTTAGATAGATTCAAGAATGGTTTTGTTGTTGACCCATTCAATTCATTTGAAGTAGCTGATAAAACAATTGATTCACTCAAATATGATATCAAAGAAGGTAAGTTAGTAGCAAGAAAATTCCATGATAGTATTGATCTTCTTCTAGGATCAGAGTCAATTGTTGGAACAAATGGTGCTGCAGACCCTACTGTAGACGCTCGTTTTACTGATGATCTAGGTTCTCCTAATATTAGAAAGACTGGTGATTATGTAACTCTAGATTATAATGAGGTTGTAGATAGAGAACAACCATTCGCAACAAGAGTTGAGAGTGTAAACCCTTATGCTTTCAGAGATTGGGGTGGTGTAATGACACTCAATCCAGACTCAGATATATTTGTCAATAGAGTATTCTTTACTGAAGATGGTGGAATAGGATTTAGTAATGACTTTATTTCTGAGACAGAACCTGTTCCTCTAATGAGAGAGCAGAACATTGCTTTCACAGCGTCAAGATTGAAACCCAATACTAATATGTTGACATATTGGTCTGGTATTGACATGATTGAAAACAATGTACGCACCATACCAAAACTTCTAGAAGTTACTCCGATACAGGGTGCTTTCCAAATAGGTGAAACTGTACGTGGACTAGCGATGTCTACACAAAATAATAGTCAGAGTGCTGACATTAGATTCCGTGTATGTCAACCTAATCATAAGTTTGGTCCGTTCAATGATCCAATAATTACATATCCATCTAATCCATATACTCCATCTCTAGGCATATCATCTTCTTATACAGAAACTTCTACTATCCTCAATGTAGATATGGATAGTTTGAATCAAAAATCTGATGGAAATTACTTTGGATTCGTAACAACAGGAATGAGACTTGTTGGTGAAACAAGTGGTGCAGAGGCAGACATAACTCAAATAAGACTTATTTCTGATGAGTTTGGTGCACTTCTAGGTTGCTATTATATTCCAGAGGGAACATTCCAAAATGGTACTAACACTGCTTCTGTAACAAGCATAAGACCACAAGATGTAATAACAGGTCAAAACTTCACATCTGCAGGTGCAGATCATTTCTCTGAAGGGTTTGAGGTCACTGAGACAACAATTACTAGAGTAGAACCAGCACCTCCTGTAATTCCACCTCCTGTCATTATTCATCATACAGAGGTTATTGAGAGAACTACTGAAAGAGTTATTGTTCAACCTGCTAGAGAAAATGATGATGATCCATTAGCACAAAGTTTCTATGTTGAAGAAGATACAGGTATATTCTTGACATCTGTAGATTTCTACTTCCTAACAAAATCTGAATCATTACCAGTTGATGTGAGGATAGTATCTGTGGAGAATGGATATCCAACCACTAAAGTTTTGAAACATGCGAGAGTCATTTTGACTCCTGATCAGGTAAATGTATCAACAGATGGTACAGTTCCTACAAACTTCAAATTTACTAATCCAGTATATTGTGTGAAAGGTGAGTATGCATTTGTGATTGGATCTGCTGATGCAGACTATCAGGCATGGATATGTCAGATAGGTGAAGAAGATATATCAACTTCTGCTTCTCCCGAATTAGGTAAGATCATCGTATCAAAACAACCTACTCAGGGTTCATTATTCAAAGGTCAAAATGGATCTACTTGGACTGCTTCTCAGTTAGAAGATCTCAAGTACATAGCATATAAGGCAGAGTTCACAACAGAGGTTGGAACACTAAGATTCTTCAATCCTGATTTGGGGACTAATGCATCTAGAAATAGATTGGCACCAAATCCAATTGAAACATTCTCTAAGAGAGTAACTGTAGGATTGAACTCATCTATAGTTGGTGGTTCTGGTTCTGTAGTACATGTGGGATCACAAGTCAAACAGAACAACACCAGTTCAACTGGTTTTGTATCTAATCTTCTTGCACACATTGGTGGTGGTAATTCTGGAACCTCACTTCTTATTACAAATGAGGGTACAGGATATGAAGATGGTACTGCTCAAGCAATCTCTTTCAATGCTGTGACAGGTAATGGAACTGGTGCAACTGGTATTGCCACAGTTTCTGGTGGAGTTATTACACAAATTACAGTCAACAGCACTGGATCAGGATATAGAGTTGGAGATACTCTGACTGGTGCGATTGGTGCTAGAGGTTTAGGAAAGAACTTATTAGTAACTGTTGGTGTAACAACAGGTGTGAACGCTATTGAACTTACAAATGTTTCTGGAACTGATTTCAACACAACTGATTTGATACAAGTTCAAGATACTAATCTTGGTTATGGAGTTACAATACCAAGCATAATTCCAGCATCAGTAACAACTAATAGTGGTAAATTTGATGGTAAGCACTTCAGGGTTACCCATGCAAATCATAACTTACACTCTGGTCAAAACAGGGTTGCCATCTCAGGTATTACTGGAGACGCTGTTCCTACAACATTGACAGTGGGATATGCAGTCATTGATACAAGTCAAATCAGTGTTGGTAGTAGTTTAGGATTCAACTTCTTTGAGGGTTCACAGGTTACTGCAAGTAATCCTGGTTATGCCTTAATTGGAGAGGAGATAATAAGTTACACAGAGATTGGTAACAATACATTAAGTGGTAGTATAACCAGAGGTATTGATAATACATTTACACGTACATATATTGTAGGTGATCCAATACAAAAGTATGAATTATCTGGTGTATCTCTAAGAAAAATTAATACAGAGCACAGTCTTGCTGATGTGTCTAGTAATATTGTTGGTAAGATAACTCTTGATGACTATCATGCTAGAATCACGGGTGATGTTTTATTCAATAGAGACAAGCATGGTGGTGGAGAATCTGGTAAAGGTTCATCTAATATTCAATTTGAATCAATTGAACCAACACTAAACTTCAGTTCTCCTGAAAATACTAAGGTTGAAGCAAATCTAAGAACATGTAGTGGAACAAGTATTGGTGGCAATGAAACCTCATTTATTGATAAAGGTTATGCACCACTATCTCTTACTAAAGAAACAAAATACAAAGCACCTAGATTAGTTGCATCTCTTGTCAATGAGGCAAATCAGAATGCATTGAAACAATTACCTGGCGGTAAATCACTTACAATGGATGTTGCATTGAGCACATCAGATAAGAATGTATCTCCTGTTGTCAATGTATTCAACAGTTCATTGAATACTAAATCATCAAGAGTTAACAGACCTGTTGGAAATTACATTAGTGACAGAAGATCTAACTTACTTGAAGATCCTCATGATCAGGCATATGTTACTAAACTAATCAAACTAGAAAACCCTGCTACAAGTCTCAAAGTTATATTTGGTGCAAATGTAACTGGATCTGGTGATGTTAGAGTATTGTATAGATTACAAAGAGTTGATGGTGGTGGTGAAACTGACAAAGTGTTTGAGTTGATGCCTGGTTTTGAAAACTTAGACTCTGGTGGATTCCTAATAAATGGTAAGAATAATAATGGTAAATCTGACAGAAAGATACCTGCAAGTTTAGAAGGTCAGTTCAATGACTATACATTTACTGCAGAAAACTTACCTACTTACAATGGATTCCAAGTCAAAGTTGTATTCTCATCAAGTAACCAAGCACAAGCACCTGAATTACTTGACTTTAGGGCGATAGCATTGGCATAATATATACATTAGATGGTAAAGAATTATGGTCAATGCATGGTCACTTGCAGCAGAAGTATTGGAGGGCACACTAGATGAGACATTCCCAATCAAAAAGAATCAAGGTGGAGGATCACCCAAATCTGAAGAGGGATGCGAAGACGAAGGCGATAATAAACACTGACAGTAGTGCTTACAATAGATATCTCAATGAAAGAGAAGTAAGAAACACTCAACAAGATGAGATTGATTCTCTTCGTCTTCAGATTGAAGAGTTGAAAAATATGATACGTAATAAATAACTCTGATACAAGTAGGTACATATGGCAGTTCCTGTCGTTAATATTGAAATTGAGCAGGGAACTGACTTTGAAACTCAGTTCGATATAACCCAAACTGATGGGTCAGCGTTGAATCTGACTAATAGATCACTGTCTGCAAAAATGCGTAAGCACCATACGTCTTCAGGTAGTATTGGTTTTGGAATTACATTCGGAACAACACCAGAAGACGGAGAAATTACTATTTCTTTGACAGATACACAAAGTGGTATTGTAACTGCTGGTAGATATAACTATGATATTATCATCACTAATGATGTCACTGGTAAAAAAGAAAAAGTTATTAGTGGTCAGGCTTTAGTAAACCCAACCATAAGCTAATGGGATACAAAGTTTCACTGGCAAGTTCATCATCTCTCAACGTAAAGTTGGGAACTGGATCGTCTTTGAAAGTACAACAAGGAGGAGGAGGCACAGGAGCTGTGGCACAGAATTTATCAGAACTAAACGACGTAGATCAACAAGGAATCGGTAATAGATTCGTGCTTGTTTATGATGCAGTTACATCTGCATTTAAATTCGTAAACCCTGATGAGGTGGTGAATGCTGCTGCTGGTGGTGCTTCTGTTCAAGGTGGTTCACCTGGTCCTGAAGGTTTCTCGTCCGAAACTATAGATGAATTAGACGTTGCTCTAGACAATAAAATTGACCTAGATGCAGGGGATTTTTGATAAATATATTTTGACTGTGAAGCAGTCATAATACCTATGATTATGTGAAAATAAACTAAAAGAATTTTAAACAGCTAATATGGCTTCTCCAATCCTGAAGTTTAAGAGGGGTAATTTTTCTAACTTACCTGGTTTACAAGCTGGTGAACCTGCTCTTACAGTCGATAAGTTTGATCTATACGTTGGTATAGACTCAACAACATCAAATAATAAGTTTATAGGTTCACAGCGTTTTTGGACAGTAGAAACAGCAACAACAGGTTCTGGTGTAAACCTTGTTGAAGGTTCCAACAACGGTAGTAACTACATTACTCTAAAGGCACCTGCAAATATAGCTGGTAATCAATCATATGAATTCCCTTCTGCTGCAGTAAACGGTGGATTTTTAAGAAGTAATGCAAGTGGAACATTAACTTGGGATACAGGATCTGGATTCAACGCTGGTTCATTACCACTTAGTGCATTAGATATAGATGGTGGCACAGATATAGGAGCAGATATTGTAGATGCTGACTTGTTCATCGTTGACGATGGTGCAGGTGGCACAAATAGAAAAACTACTGCTTCAAGGATGAAGTCATACTTCCTTGGTGGTGGTGCAGGTGCAAACTTTACAGCGATCAATGTAAGTGGTATAACAACTGCAGGGCAACTCGACGCAACAACCCTAAAAGTTTCTGGTATATCTACATTTACAGGAGTTATAAACGGTAACCTTACAGGTAACGTAACAGGTAATACAAACGGTACACACACTGGATCTCTATCAGGAGCAACAGCAGGTACACTTCCAGCATTAGCAATTGACCTTGATGGTGCAACTGATATTGGAGGTGCAATCGCAGACGCTGACTTGTTCCTAGTTGATGACGGTGCAGGTGGTGCTAACAAAAAGACTGCTGCTTCAAGAATCAAATCATATGTTTTAGGTGGTGGTGCAGGTGCTAATTTCGCATCTATCAAAGTATCGGGTATCACAACAGCAGGTCAACTAGATGCTACAACACTCAAAGTTTCTGGTATTTCAACATTCACTGGAACTGTTGATATCAACGGAGCGATTGATGCTGATGGTGGTGCTAACATAGCAGGTGGTGAGACAGTTCTTTCTTCTGCTACAGTTTCAGATCTCACTGACAACAGAGTTGTTATTGCAGGTTCATCTGGTGCACTTGAGGATTCAGGAAATCTAACATTTGATGGTACTACACTAGCGGTTACAGGTGCTGCTACAGTAGACAATCTTTCATTGAATGGAAATACTGTAACAACAACTTCAGGCAACCTCACACTTGATTCTGCAGGTGGTACGACAACGATTGCTGATGATACCATAATTTCTGGTAACTTGACAGTCAATGGTACCCAGACAGTTGTAAATTCCACTACAATGTCAGTGGATGACAAGAACTTAGAATTAGGTACAGGTGCTGCTGATGACGCTGCTGCAAATGGTGGTGGTATCACAATAGTATCGGGAGATGGTAATAAGACATTCCAATTTGAAGCAACAGGTGATAACTTAGGATCTTCTGAGAACCTAAACATTGCATCTGGTAAAGCATATAAGATCAATAATACATCAGTTCTAAATGCAACGACTCTTGGATCTGCTGTTGTAAACAGTTCTCTTACATCTGTTGGAACTCTAACTGCACTTACAGTTTCGGGTGCGACAAACATTGACGCTACTACACAATCAACCAGTAATACTACTGGTGCTTTGATTGTTGATGGTGGTGTTGGTGTTGCCAAGAACGTACACGTTGGTGGTACATTAGATGTTGACGGACAACTTACAAGTGCTGCACCTCTAAGAAACTCAACTGGTGCTGGACTTATAGCTGGTGTTGGTGCTATCAAGAACACTGGTTCTGCAGGTCTTGTTACTGCATTCAAGTTCACTGGTAATGGTATTGACACTTACACAGTTGCAGATGGTATTGCACACGTTGCCACAACTGGTGTTGCTGCAACTACATTTACCACATCTCAAACAACAACTGCGACTCAAGGTCAGACTGCATTTACAGTTACTGCTGGATATTCAAACGGATTTGTAGATGTATACCAAAACGGTGTTCGTCTAATTACAGGCACTGACTACACTCAAACAAACTCAAACACAATTACTCTTGCTGCAGGAGCAACAGTAGGTGATGAGATTGAGACAGTTGCATGGAAGTCATTAGGTGATATTGTAAACATCAACTCAGTCAACGTTGTTGAAAACCTCAAGGTAACTGGTATAACCACATCAGGTGGAGTCACATTATCCAGTGGTGCATTTACTGGATCTGGTAGTGGACTCACATCTGGAACAGTTCCAATTTCATCTCTTGATATTGATGGAGGAACTGCTACCACAACACTTGCCGATGCTGACCTATTCATCGTTGATGATGGTGCAGGTGGTACAAACAGAAAAGTTACATTCGAGAAACTATCTGATTCTATCTTAGGTGGATCTGGTGGTGCTACATTCGCTGCTGTAAATGTTACAGGTATCACAACAGTTGGTGGTGTATTCGATGCTAATGGTGGAGCAAACATCTCTGGTGGAGAAACAGTTCTATCATCCGCTACAGTATCTGATCTTACAGATAACAGAGTCGTAATTGCTGGTTCATCTGGTGCCTTAGAAGATTCAGGAAATCTAACATTCAATGGATCTACTCTTGCTGTTACTGGTAACGTAACTGCAAATAACGGTGCAACAATTACTGGAGCAGAGACAACACTCTCCTCTGCTACAGTTAGTGACCTAACAGACAACAGAGTTGTTATTGCAGGTACATCTGGTGCTCTAGAAGATAGCAATAACCTACAATTTGACGGATCTACATTAGCAGTTACAGGTAATATTACTGCTTCTGCAAACGTCACAGTTAGTGGTAACCTAACAGTCAACGGTACAACTTCACAGATCAATACCACAAACACAACCATTGAAGACACCATGTTGGAACTTCAAAAGGTTGATGGAGGTAATCTAAGTTCTGATACTAACAAAGACGTTGGTATTGTAATGAACTACTACAGTGGATCTGCTAAAAAAGCAGCGTTCTACTGGGATGATAGTACTGCAAGGTTTGTTGTTTCTGCAGTTGCCACAGAAAGTTCAGGTGTTATGACAAACTCCACATCAGGTGGATTTGAGATTGGATCATTATACCTAAACGATTGTGCAGGTACATCACAAGTCATAAGTTGTTCAGGAACAACTCGTTCTTTAGAAAATATAAATGTAGATGGGGGCACGTTCTGATAGCTAAATAACCCAGTTATAAAATTATTATGAACGAAGAGGTTAATGCTCTTCTGAGGGTTTATCAGAGCAAAGTAAGTCAACTGACTGCAATGAATATTTCTCTTGAAGCAAAACTTCAAGTGTTGAACGCTCAAATAGAAGCACTCTCCTCCCCTCAAGAGGAATTCAAAGATGCTTCAATACCAAAACCAAAATCAACTGCTAAGAAGTGATTTCTGACGAGCAGTTGATTTTTTATGTCGCAATACCTGGTAGTGGGTGGGCAAAACTGTCTCTGCTACTAGGTTGTTGTGCTAAACTAAATCTCAATAAATCTGACAGAAGAGGAGATAGGGAGGAGACAGGTAAGCAAGGAGACACAGGATGTGTGCATCATAAGGGAGCATTTTGGGATCCTGGTATGGAGTTTGGTGACGGTTTTGATGATCTAGAAAAAAATCATACTAAGGAATCTTTCAAGGCTGAGTGTCTGAGACCATTCACTGAAATCAATGATCAGAACTATCTTATTAGATCACATTTCTTTGCAGAGACTAAGAACCTGAATTGGTTGAAAAAGAATTTTCCCAACAATAAAATAATCTTGGTACTAAGAGACACTAAGTTATGTTGGGAGGGATGGAATACTGCCATGAATTTTACTGGCCGATATCCATCATACAAAGCTTGGATGAAATATACATTCATTAGAGATCATCCTGAAAATTATGATA
>CESQ01177436.1_pt1 | contig 39662 bp, 37 predicted proteins | sample 361401 | NCBI WGS metagenome assembly CESQ01 (sample SAMEA2622119, study PRJEB7988) | marine metagenome | isolation source: saline water (ENVO:00002010), including | reverse complement strand
TCCTTAAATTATGAAAATGGCCATCCTTCTAGACAAAATTCAAATAAACATTTAAATAGTTTAAGGTATCATTTCGAACATTCAGATAATTAAAAACGTATTGTAATCGACTAGACGGCTTCGCCCCTAAATAGAAGCCGACTTTACTACCCCTTTAAAAAGTAAAACACCCATTCACACAAAAAATAACCCGGTTGAGATTGTATGCCATATTGATCAAATTATATTCTTGATTCACGATTCGCGAATTGCAAATAAAATTCATAAAAAGTATTGTATTATTGTGAATATATACTAGTTTCGGTCATTTAAACATCATCACGAAACTGATGGAATACATAGAGATAAAACCATACAAAGAATTAGAACCCTTTATTCATTCTTATTGGGAACTGAAAGGGGAAGAATTGGACAGACAATGGGAGCGAATTTTCCCAGATGGTTGTGTAGGATTAGTAATGAACTTGGGAGCAAGCTGTTTGACCGACAATGGCACTGTATCTATGGAATTCGGAAAAACCTATGTGGTTGGCGCAATGACTTCTTTTAAAGACAGTTTTATCGATAGCAACACACATCTATTAGGAGTTTGTCTCAAAGCTGCAACTTTTGCCAATTTTTATAATTATGCAGCACAGAATGAACTGATAGATAACACCATTGAATTTGAAAAACCCAATTCATTTAATATTGATAAAATTCTTGCCAAACGTTCCAATTATCTTAACCAATATTTTTTAGACAGAATTAAAAGCAAAGTGATTCAACTACAATCTATAATCAATGATATTCATTCTTCAAATGGGAAATTGAGTATTTCAGAACTTTCAAAGCGGAATCATATATCCGTACGGCAATTGGAAAGAAAGTTTAAATCGCAAATAGGAATTTCACCAAAAGAATACTCAAACATTATTCGCTTTCAAAATGCTTTGAACATAATTAAAAATTCATGTGAAAAACGCAGTTTATTAGATATTGCATTTGAGTGTGGTTATTATGACCATTCACATCTCAATAATGAAATCAAGCGAAATACAGGACTTTCACCATCGCTACTTTAAAATGTCGCATTTTTACAAAGCCTAAATGCTTGTCTAAAATTAATTTTGAAAAAAATTAAAATTTAAACCAAATGCGAAAAATATCACTTTTCATTGCCACAAGTTTAGACGGCTACATAGCAAAACCTAATGACGATTTGAGTTTCTTAAAACTCGTAGAAAAAGAAGGTGAAGACTATGGCTATAAAGAATTTACAGATACAATTGACACTTTGATTATTGGTAGAAAAACCTATGATTATGTCCTTAAGGAAATTGGCTCATCATTTTATGACAATGGTCAAAGGGACGTATATGTTATCACAAGAACCCCGAAACCAAGTGTTGGCAGAACTACCTTTTACACAGGAAAAATGAGTGATTTGGTAGAGCAACTTAAATCAGAAAATGGGAAAAACATATATTGTGATGGTGGTGCAGAAGTAATTAATGAACTTTTAAAATATGACTTGATTGATGAGTTTATTATCTCGGTCGTTCCTGTTTTGTTAGGTAATGGTACAAGATTATTTAAAGATGGCAGAGATGAACAACTCCTTGAACTTATGAAAGTAAAATCATTTGATACAGGATTAGCTCAACTGCATTACAAACGAAAAAGAAATACAAAGTGAGTCACCATCAATAGGCATAAAATACAGCGTAGACAGTTTTTTCCCGCCTCTCGTAAAAGTTCGTGATTAACAACGCACTGTTTAAACACCCTTACTCCTCCCCTTTACAAAGAAAAACACCCCTTTCAGAAAGAAAATACCCCGGTTCAGAAAGTTTTTAGCCCAGTTCAGAAAAAACAGCTATTTTACATTATTGATTGTCAAAAAAATGTATTTACTTTGACTCCAATCAATTTTTAAAATTATACGATTATGCGCGGAAAAACAGGAGAGAAATGTATAAAGTCGGGAGTTTACTTTTGCGAGAAACACCCTAGTTCAACCATTAATATTCAGCACGGAGACACCTTCCCTCCTTGTCAGAGTGATAACGACCATGGGGCGACCTGGGTTCTATCAAATTAACACCAATTTCAACAAACACCAAATCATTATGAATACAAAAGTAATTCTCGGACTTATACTTGGAGCAATCGTTATGTACCTAGTTTATCCCAATCTACCGGATGACTATAAAAATAATGAGAAAGACCTACCAATCGACTATGCAAAAGTAGAGCAAAAAAGTGGTATCATGATCTTTATGGAAAGTAATCCCGTAGATAAGGACGCTTTTAAAGAAGTTGGGAGAATAAATAATGGACTACTTGAAAAAGCCATTGAAGATATATTATCCAAAGACAAACATTGGACGGAAAAAGCTTTGGGTATATTCCAAGGAGCATCTTATCATGAAAAATTAAACAGTACACTTCAGCTGGTAACACAAGACTATGATAAACCGGATGCCATTATCTTAAGAAATGGATTTAAAGAATGCATTGTTTTGAAACTAAGATAGGAAATGGGAATATTTTTAGGATGGTTCTTTTTTAGCATTATTGTTGGCTTCATTGGCATAGGAAGAAGAATAGGTTTCCTGGGAGCATTTGGGCTATCACTGTTGTTAAGTCCTTTAATCGGGATAATTATTACATTGGCTTCCAAAAATGAAGCAGATGAAGCCTATAAAGCTAAAATATTGAATGCTCAACAGAGCCAACAAGAAGCCTTGAATAAGCTTTCTCAATCGAAACAGGCTAGTTTTTCTACGCAATCAATTGCAGATGAACTAGAGAAATTAAAAAAATTAAGAAATGAGAATTTAATTTCTGAAGATGAGTTTAAAAGGTTACGAGCCAGGTTGATCAACTCATAAAAAGCTCTCATGTCGAACTCCGATATGTACACCTTTAGAAAAAGAATAGATAAAAAAGTCCCTTACCTTTTTCGCTTCCAGTTTTCAATGGTCTGAATTTCTCCTAACTTATGTTTAACCACAGCATATGTCGCTTCATGCCGCTTAAAGCCCTCTATCTTTTCTTCAGCCGTTTCAATATCACTTAATGCACTCTCCAGCAACTCCACGGCTTCTTCTTTAGACGAAAGGTCATACAACATATTTAATCCCTCCAAATAATCCGGCAAGCAATCGGTTGAATCTTTTGCCCACTTGGCTATGCCCATGTTAAAACACAAGCCCGGATGATTAGCAATTTCCTGAGCTTTTTGGGTATAAATCATCGATTGTTCATATTGTCCACTTTCAAACAAGACCCATCCGGTATTCGAATAATTCAGCCATTCATTTGCCTTCTTTTGGTTCTCAATTTTAGCTTGTTTGTTCTCCTTGATCGCTTCAATGAAATCATCAATGGACTCACCTAAATCTTCTAAGGCTTGTTCTCCTTCTGACTTATCCCCTACCATTGCAGATACTTCTATATTCAAGGTAATTCCATCCAGTGAGTTTGGGTTCTCAAAACATAGGTATACCGTTTCAGCAGTACCTTGCGTTACTTTAACTACTCCTTCGGTGTAGTTCTCTCGTGAAAAATCGGGAAAATAATGGTATGCTTCTCCATTATTAAATTTCATGGCATTATCAAAGTCTGTTACCCTAATATTGGTACGTGCATTTCCCTCAGGCACAACAATGGACTCCATTACCATTGACAAAGTACCTGATTGATCAAACAAATCAAGCAATTGAGGAAATAAGTTTAGGCTTTTATTGCTTTTTTCTTGTGTTGCAGAAAAAGAATAATACCACTCCTTGGTATTGGGTGGTAATTCCACTGCTAAATAAGTTGTATTGTCTCCATGTCCAAAATCTGTTCTCGTTGTGCTATTTAGGTAAAACTGTTGCGTAGCGTGTAACTGCTGGATGGAATAGTTCTGAGCATGGGTAACCGTACAGCCCACAGCCAATAAAATTAAAGTTATGAAGCGCTTTTTCATCTTATTATGAGTTTTAAAGGGTCTAATATAGAAATATTTAAATTAACTCAATAAATAAATGACAATGCTTAAAAGAAAAAACAGCCGGTTCAGAAAGAAAATACCCCGGTTCAGAAAGTTTTTAGCCCAGTTCAGAAAAAACATCTGTTTTACACTGCTGATTGTCATAAAATTGTGGTTTATTTGTTTAAAATTATATATCAAAAAGTATTGTTATACAATTCTTAAAGATAACTTAAACTACATGAATTATGATAATCGAATCTACAACTAAGACCTTTGATGATTACGACACACAAAGTTTCGTGACAACTACAAAACTTTTAAAAACTCTAGAAAAAAGAATTGAATTTAAAGATAAATTAATTTCAACTTTTAAAGTAGAAGAGGATAAGCCGCAAGTGATTAAAATTGGGAATTCAAAATCGTTAATAGATTCTATCCTTGAGGTAGACTCCAAATGTCATAAAGTAGATATTAATGCTCAAATCAAAGACATCCATTTGAAGAAAATGTTAGAAGCAGAAAAAGCTGAATTTGAAATATTCAATATAAGTGATGAGTATATTTTGAAGAATAATCAATCTGATTTATTAATTGGAGAAACGACTTATACTGCAAAAAGTGATTTATTAGACTACTATAGTTTCAGTAAATTTGCGAACTATTGTAGAGATAAGGACTTCAGCGACTTAATAGATACAATTAAAGAATATCTCTTTAGTAAAAACTCCGCCAATACAGACCAAAAAAGCTTACGTTTAGTTCATAAATTTGAAGATGATAAATACTATATCAGAGCACTAACCTCAACTAACGGTTATCAGGATTTTGGTATTAATTTCTCAGTATTTGTTGCACTAGTTGCTTTGGCTGATTATGTTGAAAAATCAAATAATGAGATTTACATCAACAAATATAAAGTAGATGACTCTCACATATATGTTTCATTCGCATTACGTAATGAGTTTAAAGTCAATGAAAAAATCACACTTTCTTTTAACCTAGTTTTAGAAAATGATGAAATAAAGAGGAATGCTGTATCATTTAATGGCATATTTAAATTAAGGTGGGAAGAGAGTGATAAAAAAAGTGAAATATATTTAAAGCCTACAGGAGTCAAAAAAGAGGACAAAAATCATCCCGTGGATTTATTAACATACCAGCACAGAGGAAATGTTCAAGGAGTATTCGATAAAATACAAAAATTGCCCGACTTAATTGACTTCTTTATAAGTCAAGTAAGTGAGGATGCTAAAAGAATTTCTAGAATTTCTCATCCTGATGACATCAGGAAATTTATTAGAGATAAAGTAAAAAACTCAAGAAAAGCTGAATTTCAAACATATAAAAAAGATATTTTAAATAAGCTAATGAGTGTTTCCGTAACAAACACTTTTAAACTTTTTGAACTTTTGAGAGAAGTAGAAGATTTATTTGAACACGATGATATAGTATCTATAAACTTCTGGAGAACAAAACTCTATGAATCACTAATTGAAAAGAAGTAAAAGTGTCGCCGACTGCCAAGAACATTACAAATATCGTTTCCCCATCCAGAAAGAAAATACCCCTGTTCAGAAAGTTTTTAGCCCGGTTCAGAAAAACAGTTGCTTTACATTATTGATTGTCAAAAAAATGTATTTACTTTGTTTGAGCTTGAAAAAACAAATCGATCAATCCAAAAATTAAACACATACAAACACTTATTAAATGATTACAAGCGTTTAATATTTTTTAACCAGCTGGCACCACTTAATCAATGAATTTAAAATCAATCATTTAAATCAATTTAACAATAAATATTGTATCAGCAATTGCAGTTATATGAATGTTGGCAACAATGCAGGCGGAGAGTCTGCTAAACTGAAGAAATGTGTAATTAATTTAAAAAATATGAAAGTAATATCATTTATTAACATGAAAGGTGGAGTTGGTAAAACAACTTCAACAATAGAAATAGGAGCATTACTTGCAAAAGAACATAATAAGAAAGTACTTATTATTGATATTGACCCTCAAACTAATTCAACCCTTTCTTTAATTTCATTGGAAAAGTGGGAAGAATTGAAGGATCGCTCTACAATTGCTGATGTCTTAGGTATGAATAAAGGTATGTCTTCAAGAGATGAAGAATTCGATATAAATGATGCAATAGTTAGAAATGTTGGAGGCGTTAATAATTTAGACTTAATACCATCTCACTTAGAGTTAACATTTTTAGATTTGGATTTAGTCTCAGTACCCGCTAGAGAAAGTGTTTTGAAAAATAAGCTTGAAGGTTTATCTACTGAATACGATTATATATTAATAGACTGTCCTCCGAATTTAACTTTAGCTCCTCAAAATGCCTTAATAATTAGCGATTATATAATTGTTCCTGTTGTTCCGGAAATATTTCCTTCAATTGGATTACCATTATTGGTCAATCGTGTTCATAAATGGAAAAGAAGCTTTAAAGAGTGTAATGTTGAGTTTCTTGGAGTTGTATTTACGAAAGTTGATGGTCGTTATTCAATGCATTCGCAACAAATGGATGCATTACGCAGAAAGGATGTTATTGATTGCTTCTCTACCGTTATTCCACAAAATGCGGACTTGGGAAAAGCTGCAGCAAGTAATCAACCAGCTACAATGACTCATCCAGCCTGTAATGGTGTTGAGTCGTACAGAACATTAGTTAAAGAAATTTTACGAAAAATAAACTCATAATGGGAAATCAAATATTAAACGAATTAGAGAAAATACAGAAAGAAATTTCTATTTATGAGCGTAAAGGGCTAGACTCATCATCGCTAAAAATTTTCATTAAAAATTTCAAAGAATTCATGACGCTCAATGAAGATATTTTTAATGAACCAAAACCTATTCCATTTGAGGAAAAACTATCGATTATTGAGAAATTTCTTGAAGATAAAAAGGCATTTCCAACTATTGGTTCTGTTATTGAATTTGCAAACAATAAATTAGATTTAGGTTTTAAAGACCAAAAAGAATCGCGTAAAATAACAATATCAAGAATAATAGGGCGAATAAAATCAAAACCGGAATTAAAAGACAAACTAAAAAAAGCAGTTTTAGAGATTCGCAATGAAAAAGTGCATACGACTAAAACATCAAAAAATAAGAAAGAAGTAATTAGTGCGGAGACATTTAGTAAATGGGCAGATATCATTAAAAATATTTAATTATGGATTCGCAGATTCTTTTAAATGCAAAACGGGATATACCAGAATATTTTAATGAATTTAAGAAGTTTTGGGACTCTACAACTGAATTTTATACAGATGAAGACTTAAAAGTTTGTTATTTGTCTACCTTATTATTCAAAAACTTGAAAATTTCATTAAATCATATTGGGTTAAATGGAAATGATGAAATTTTAAATGAATTACATGAGGATATTAACGCCTCATTTTTTCATTCATATTTTGGCAACTATCGTTCTGCATACATGCACTTAAGAAGTGTAATTGAACTATCATTGCAACTCATATATTTTCTTCAGCATGAAGTTGAATATAATCAATGGAAAGAAGCGGATTTTGTAATTAAACATGATGTTCTGACAAAATATCTAAAGAAACATCCAGTTCTAAAAAATCAAAAATGTGAAAATCTTATTAATGAAATTACAGGTTATTGGATAAATTTTTCCAAACACATACATGCCGAAGCACCGGTGTTTTTTCAAACCCAAAGAGAGTCATCAGCTTCAAAGGAAATTACGAGAGAAGATTTTGGGAAATGGAAATCGAATCATCTAAAAACGACTTATCTCATAAATAAATTATTCATATTCTTTTTTAGAGATAAAGTGAATAGTTTTCCTACTCAAAATAGAGATTTACTAATGAAAAGGATAAAAGAATCAGATGTTGAAGCAATGAATAAAATGTAATAAAACACATGTTGCCAATCGAGTAAACAGCTCCGCCCCTAAAACAGGAACAGAGTTGTCTATTCATTAACAATTAAAACTTCCCTTCTTCTCTATCATAAAGCCCCCTTTCTCAATAGACACCTATAAATAAATGCTTCCAAAAAATTAAAAATTTGATTATTTAAAATAATATTTAGATATTTGTCTAAATAACTAAATAAATGAATTACCTTTTTAAAGCACTTAATGATGAAACCAGAAGACAGATTATCGAGCTGTTAAAAGAAAAAGATTTGAATGCCGGAGAAATTGCAGATCATTTTAATATATCGAAACCGAGCATTTCTCATCATCTGGAAATTTTAAAACGGGCTGATTTAATTAGCAGTGAAAAAAAAGGACAATTTATAGAATACTCACTAAATACAAGCATATTAGAAGATTTACTTAACTGGATTTTAACCTTAAAAAAATGAGATTATGAACTTAAAAAAAGAATTACCGCTTATTGGAATTGTTATTTTACCATTTACCTATTTAGCTTATGTATGGAATAATTTGCCCAATAAAGTTCCTATCCATTGGAATTTAAAAGGAGAAATTGACCGCTATGGAGATAAGTCGGAACTGATATTAATTCCTATTCTATTGCCCCTACTCACCTATCTAATTTTTTTGATCGTTCCTAAAATTGACCCGAAGAACAAACTGAATAAAATGGGTAACAAGCTTAACACAATCAAGTTTCTAACAACGGCTTTTATGTCCATATTGGCTCTATTCATTATTTATTCTGCAAAAAATCAAACTTTCACTAATCCAAATTATATCGTTTTATTAATTGGCTCATTATACTTAATTCTTGGAAACTACTTTAAAACAATCAAAGCCAACTACTTCATTGGCATTAGAACCCCTTGGACACTTGAGAATGAAACAGTTTGGAAGGAAACCCACAAACTAGGCGGAAAAATGTGGTTCATTGGTGGTCTTCTTATTATAATTTCAAGTTTACTACTTGAAAACCAATTAAATTTCACCATATTGTTAATCATCACTTCAATTATAACAATCGTTCCCGTAGTCTATTCCTACCTAAAGTTTCAAAACCTAAAAAAGCAGACAAAATGAAAGTAAAATATCTTTTTCTAATCATTTCAACGACTTTCTCATTTACTTTATACGCTCAGATCAATAGACCTCAAGAACCTAAAGCGCCCTTTAAGTATACTGCTGAAAATGTAAAATTTAAAAACAATTTTACAGACAGTATTACTCTTGCAGGAACGCTAACTTATCCGAAAGAGGGCACTAATTTTCCGGCTGTAATATTAATAAGTGGTAGTGGTCCACAAGATAGAAACTCTGAAATAATGAATCATAAGCCATTTTTAGTAATTGCAGATTACCTAACTAAAAATGGAATTGTTGTTTTGCGACTTGACGATAGAGGCACAGGCGAATCAGAGGGTAATTATAATGAAACAGGACTTAATGGCTTTGTAAACGACACCAAGAGTGCTCTTGAATTTTTAAAAAGTCGAAAAGAAGTTAATCATACTAAAATTGGGCTGATAGGTCATAGTATGGGTGGCGTAATTGCCCCAATTGTAGCAAGTGAAAATCCTGATATTTCTTTTATTGTTCTTCTTGCCGGCTCCGGCATTAGAGGCGATCAATTAATGCTCTTACAAAAAGAAAAAATAGAACGAAAAATGGGTGTTCCCGAGCTTGGAATTATTCAAGGACAAAATAATATGAAAGGTGCTTATGATATTATTTTAAAATCAGACAACAACAAAGTCCAACTACAAGTAGAACTTAAAGATTACTTTACTGGTAAGTTTGGAGGAATGCTAGCCGAAAATCAGATTCAAAGTATATCAGAACAGCTGTCGTTTCCTTGGTTAACAGACCTTATAAAGTTTGATCCTCAAACATCTTTAAGTAAAACCAACTGTCCGGTTCTCGCTCTTAATGGGGCGAATGACTTGCAAGTACCTGCAAAAGAAAATCTGGAAAATATCGAAAGAATTTTGAAAGAAAGTGGCAATAAAGAGGTTGAAGTCATTGAATTTGAAAATTTAAATCACTTGTTTCAAGAAAGCGAAACAGGATTACCAAATGAATACGCAACTATAGAGCAGACTTTTTCTCCAAAAGTTTTGGAAACAATGACTAGATGGATAAAAAAACAAACTGAATAAACAGCAATGTAACTATTCAGAAAATTCTTAGTAGTTATATTTTTGCAGCGCAAAAAATGATTCCATCTTTCCGCTTTTAATTTTTCCATTTCAAAAGTCTCCACACACTACCTAAGGCAAGCAAGGATTTCGCTGACTGTAGCAAAATAGAATTATAAAACTTCTTAGAAACATGGACGTATTCTTTTCTCACATCTTTTGCGTATACCGATATCTATCGGCAAAAGATTCGTTTCTAGTTTCTTGTTTCAAGTTTTTAGTTTACTCATTCATCCTCATACCTCAAATGCTTCACCGACTCTCCGGATTCTCTCAATTCCAATAAGGCATCAATGCCAATTTGAAGGTGGTGGTTAACAAAGTGCTTGGTTACTTTTTGGTCGCTTTCAGCAGTTTTTACACCATCCGGAATCATGGGATTGTCAGACACCAAAAGCAAAGCACCATGAGGAATCTTATTCATAAAACCTACGGAGAAAATAGTGGCGGTCTCCATGTCAATCGCCATGGCTCGAATCTGACGCAAGTAATCTTTAAAGGCTTCATCGTGCTCCCAAACTCTTCTGTTAGTCGTATAAACTGTTCCTGTCCAATAATCCAATTCATGTTTTTTGATCATGGAAGAAACGGAGCGCTGTAATCGGAAAGAGGGCAATGCCGGAACTTCGGGTGGCATGTAGTCGTTGCTTGTCCCCTCGCCTCTTATGGCCGCAATGGGCAAGATCACATCGCCAATTTGGGTTTTCTTTTTTAATCCGCCGCATTTGCCCAAAAACAAAACCGCTTTTGGCATTATGGCAGAAAGTAGATCCATCACCGTGGCAGCCATGGCACTTCCCATTCCAAAATTGATAATGGTAATTCCATTCGCTGTAGCCGATTGCATGGGGTGATTTTGTCCATTTACCTCAACCTTAAATTCATCGGCAAACATGCGCACATAATTGCCGAAATTGGTCAACAGTACATATTCTCCAAATTCCTCAATCGGCACACCGGTATATCGGGGCAACCAATTCTTTACAATCTCCTCTTTCGTCTTCAAATTACTCTCCTTTTTTCTCTTCAGCTGTATTTTTCACCAAAGTCATTTCTTCAATTAAGTGAGTAGCTCCGGCAAATTTGTCTACAATAAACAAAACATAGCGAACATCCACTGAAATATTTCTACATTGATTAATGTCGTAAGTAATGTCACTCATTGTTCCCTCCCAGTTACGGTCGAAATTTAGTCCAATCAATTCACCATTGGCATTAATCACCGGACTACCGGAATTTCCCCCTGTGGTGTGGTTAGAAGCCGTAAAACAAACCGGCATGTGTCCATTTTCATCGGCATACTGTCCGTAATCTTCATTTTCGATTAACTGAATCAAATTGTCAGGTAAGTCAAAATCATCACTTCCCGGATCGTACTTTTCGATGATTCCTTCGGTAGTCGTAAAAAATTCGTAATTCACGGCATCTCTGGGTTCGTAATTATCTACTTTACCATAAGCCAAACGCAGGGTACTGTTCGCATCCGGATAATATCTGCCCGGAACAAATTCCCTTAAAGCAGCTACGTAAATTTTACTCAAAGAGTCAATCTCGTCCGACAAACGACCGTATTCAGGACGTATTTGATTATCGTAAATATCCCAAAAAGCTAAGGTTAGCTGAAAGATGGGATCTTTCTCAATTTTCTTAGCATCTTTTGCAGAGTAATCAGCAATAAACTCCTCTATATCTTTGCGTTTAGTAAAAATCGACTCATCATGCATTTCTTTTACATAACTGTCTAATTTACTTTGATTACTTTTCAAAGATTTGGGAACAAATTGCTCAGGCAATTCTGTTTGATACTTTTTAAATAGTACTTGAGCCAATTCCATGTCGGTAGCATAATCGTAATCTTTAAAGTGGGTTTCTATGCGTTTTTTTAATTTCTCCAATTGCTCTTCAGTTGGCTCCTCTGATTTTACCAAATCTCTAAATGCAGAAGCTAAGCCAATCGCCTCCACTTTACGGTAGGGAATTTCTATAAAGTAACTTCTCGCTTGCTCGTAATCTTCAATGGCAGTGTATCGTTTTTCAAATTCGTTCATCAAGTTGTCGTACTTCGGCTTTCCCGCCGTTGCTTTCACAAAAAGATCTTCTTGCTCTTTTTTCATGGAAATGGCATTGGCTTTTTCCAAACCGCGATTTTCTCCCAACCACTTTTTCCAATAGTTGGCGATGCTTGCATATTTAGAAGCGTACTTAATGCGCACCTCATCACTAGCGTCCATGTGCTTGTCCATAACCTCTAGTGCCTTCTCGCGAATGTCGATTCTTCTAGGATTAATTACCTCTTTAATTTGTTGAATGGCATAAGAAGTTAAATATTCTTGTGTTCTTCCGGGAAAACCGTAAACCATTGTAAAGTCGCCTTTCTTAATTCCATTTAAAGAAATGGGAAAATGATGACGCGGTTTAAAAGGCACATTATCTTCGCTGTATTCTGCAGGTTTATTGTCTTTGTCGGCATAAATTCTGAAAAGCGAAAAATCCCCGGTATGTCTTGGCCACATCCAGTTATCAGTATCTCCACCAAATTTACCAATTGAAGAAGGTGGCGCACCTACTAAACGAACATCTTTAAAGGTTTCAGTAATGAACATATAATATTCATTTCCATAGTAAAAAGGCTTAATAACAGCATCATAATGCGTACCTTCTGTTGCTAATTTAGCAGTCGAATCAATGGCCTTTTTTATGGCTTTCTCACGCTCTTCCTTTGTTAAGTCAGCTGAGATAGAGTTTAGTATTTCATCAGTTACATCTTCTATTCTTATGATAAAAGTAGCGGTTAAACCCGGATTTTTAAATTCCTCTGAATGATTGTTCGCCCAATAGCCGTTTGTTAAATAATCATTCTCAACCGATGAGTGCGATTGAATTCTTCCATAGCCGCAATGGTGATTCGTTAAAATCAAACCCTGATCAGAAATCATTTCTCCGGTACAAAAGCCGCCGAAGGAAATCACAGCATCTTTTAGACTAGAGTTGTTTACACTATAAATATCTTCAGCCGAAAGCTTTAAGCCCATGGATTTCATTTCCGACTCATTTAAGCTTTTCAACAATTGGGGCAACCACATGCCCTCTTTGGCAGTTAGAGTTCCAAAACTAATTAAGGTAAAAGCGATTACTGCTATAATTCTATTCATCATTAAAATTTTTCTAAAAACATTCGATTTTGAAAGGCTAAAATAAGAAGAATCGCAGTAGTAATTTAAACCATTCGTGTATTTTAAAAAAGGTTACAAAAATATTCCCCCAAACAATTGTTGAAAGTTTTCGTAATTCTTAAGAAATCATCAATTCGTAGGTTCATAAATTTGCATAAGGAAAAAACAATTTATATTGAAATAATCTATGAGAACTTTTGTGCCTTTTGAAAAGATTGGGAATCAGAAAGCCATTGTAGTTGATGCACTTCACCCCAACGCTTTGGTCCTTTCGCACTGGAAAGACGGTAATATACATCCTGAAATTGCAGCAGACACCTCCGGTGAAATTGTATTGAATGCTCTAAAAAAAGATTTTAACGGATTAGAAAGCAAAATAGTAAGTGCCAATCATTTTGATATTGATGGTTTTGTAGGTGTATTTGCGCTTTGTTACCCCGAGCTGGCAAAGGCGTATGACGAAGTTCTTAGAGAAATGGCAATTATTGGCGATTTTAGAGAGTACAAAGTCAATTCAAAAACCGCAGAGCTTGCGCTTAAACTTTGTTGTTGGGTAAACAGCAGAGAGAAAGAAAACTTTTACAGACCTTTTGGCGAAAAAGCAGAAGCAAAACTTTGTGACAATAAGTTCCAATACTTTCTTAAATTATTTCCTAGCGTATTAGAAAATCCTGAAAAATTTAGAGCAGATTGGGTAAAAGAGTACGAACACACTTTAAGTGGTATTGAAAAACTCAATGAAAAATGTCAATTGACGGAACGTAAAGATCTAGGCATTGTGATTCAAAAGTGCCAAAGCCCTTCTCATTATTATGCCCAGTTTTCTCACTCAAAAGGATTCGATGGTGTGTTGAGCATTTACGATGACAATCGATATGAGTTTGAGTACAAATACACCACTTGGGTAGATATTGTTTCTCGCCCTAGTTTACCTAGAGTTAACTTAAAACCGCTAGCTAAAGAACTCAACCAAATTGAAAAGTCGGACTATGTTTGGGAAGTAGACCATATTACCGATACCGGTCCGATTTTGCGTTTGGAGAAAGACAAGATTAGCAAAGCAGACCGCTTTGACAGTCCAAGCAATAGAGCAATTTATTCCTCCTCTATTCCGGAAGACCAATTTACCGAACTGCTTACCTCCTATTTAGAAAATGCTTACCAAGACATAGATGCCAAGCGATTCTGGACGTGGGATGAAATTAAGCAAGTGAATAAAAGAGTTTTTGCTTAGCAACCCCTTCTTTTTCAGCCTATATTTTTGATTTATAAAATTTATTACTACATTTGTAGTATATAAACTACAAAAATGGTAGAACTAACAAAAGCTGAATTTGAATTAATGCAAAAGCTATGGAGCTTAAAAAAAGCATATTTAAATGAAGTTGTAGATGCTTATGGAGATGATGGTCCGGCTTATACAACCGTATCGACATTGCTAAGTAGAATGTGCGCTAAAAACTATGTAGGTTTTATAAAACATGGAAGAGACAAACATTACTATCCAAAGATTAAGAAAAGTGACTACAGTAAATCACAACTAAAAAAAGTGATCAACAACTTTTTTAATGGTTCTAAAATACAGTTTGCCAATTATTTTACACAAAAAACGGACTTAAGTGCTGAAGAGTTAAAATCGCTTCAAGAGATTATTCAAAAGGAAATTGAACGTAAAGAAAAAGAAAATGATTGAATACTTTATCCATTCCACTTTATTTTTAGGCACAGTGTACCTTATCTACCAACTTATGCTTAAAAACACTAAAGCATTTCAATTCAACAGAATATTCTTATTAACGACCTTTTTGCTTACATTAATTCTACCTTTAATAGAATTTGAAATACAGGCGAATGATGAATTGGGTTTGCCTTTAGGAGAGTCTACCAATTTCTTTAAAGATAAACAGAAAGCAATTGAAAATCAAAAAACAGTTGAAGTTGTTGATACTAGTCATAGTCCTCTTTTAAGCTTTCAGAATATTTATTTATTGGGCTTACTTCTGCTATCAGCTCGTTTTATATTCAGATTATTTAATCTTATCCAATTAATTAATAAAAAAGGCACTAAAAAGAACGGGCTGGTTTTTATTTCAACTAAAGAAGAAACAGTATTTAGCTTCTTCAACTACATTTTCATTCCAAAAAAAGATATTGAGTCGACTATTCCTGCTGAATTAATTGAACATGAAAAAGTACATGCTATACAATTGCATAGTCTAGATCTTATTATCTCAGAGCTGGCTAGTATAATTGCTTGGATTAATCCTTTTGTTTGGATGATGAAAAGATCAATTGAGCAAAATCACGAGTTTATCGCTGATGATAAAGTGGGAAAAGAAAAAGAAGCATATTGTTCTATTTTGTTGAATTCTTCCAAAGGAAAGCAACTTCCCATGAGTAGTGGATTTAGCTATCAAAGTTTAAAAAAACGCATAAAAATGATTTATCGAAACAAACCTTCAAAACAAAAAATCATGAAAAAAGTATCAATAGCACTCACTATAACAATTATAGCAGTTGTATTTAGCTCCTTTCAAAATATCCACTTAATCAAACCGTATACTGTAATCATTGATGCCGGACATGGAGGGAAAGACAAAGGAGCAATAAGTGAAACAGTTTATGAAGCTGACTTGAGTTTATTATACGCCCAATTAATTAGCAAAAAACTAGAAGCTAAAGGAATAAAAGTAATCCAACTAAGAGAAAATGATCAGTTTATAGAACTAAATGAAAGGGTAAGATTAGCTAATCAATACAATGCTGACTTGCTTTTATCCCTTCACCTTAACTATATACCACCGAGTCAATTCCCAAACAAAAAAGGGATGGAACTCTATATCTCAAACAAATACATTCAAGGAAGTGACACCAACTACAGGTATAAGAAAATAATGAATTTAGCTTCAGTATTAAACCAAAACTACGAGGGAGAGTTAAAAGTGCTACCTGCTCCTTTTACCATACTAAGGGAAAGCAATTGCGCATCAGCATTAATTGAGTTGGGATTTATATCCAACGAAGAAGAAAAGGCTAAATTAGTCAGCCAAGATTATCAAGATGAGCTCTCTACACTTATTGCAGAGTCTATTGTAAATTCATTGGATTAAGCACTTTTCACCACCTCTTCTTTAAACTGTAAATCAAACAGTTTTTTGTAGTGTCCGTTTTGTGCTAAAAGTTCTTGATGGTTGCCTTGTTCAATAATTCTGCCGGCTTCAAGTACAATAATTTTATCTGCTTTTTGAATGGTAGACAAACGATGCGCAATAACAATCGACGTTCTTCCTTCTGTTAAAACATCCGTTGCTTTTTGAATCATTTGTTCAGATTCCGTATCAATGCTGGAAGTTGCTTCATCTAAAATCAATATACTGGGGTCGTGCACATAAGCTCTTATAAAGGAAATTAATTGCCGCTGCCCGACCGAAAGCATTCCGCCGCGTTCTTTTACATCGTAATGATAAGCAGCAGGTAGTTTACTGATAAAGTCATGTGCTCCCACTTTTTTCGCAGCTTCAATTACTTTTTCCTCCGGAATGTCGGAATTATTTAAGGTAATGTTGTTGTATATACTATCTGAAAAAAGGAAAACATCTTGCAACACCACGGCCATTCTACTCCTCAACTCACTAATGTCGTAATCTCTAATTGAAACACCATCTACTATAATATCCCCCTTTTGAAATTCATAAAAGCGACCTAATAAATTAATCGTAGATGTTTTTCCGGATCCGGTTGCTCCGACGAATGCAATTGTCTCTCCCGCTTTAGCAGTAAAACTAATGTCTTTTAATACATATTCATCTTCATTGTATGCAAACCATACATTCTTAAATTCAATTTCTCCTTCCAATTTTGGCTTGCTAAAACTTCCTTTATTTTCTATAAATGAATCCGTATCTAATACTTTAAACACTCGCTCAGAGCTAACCATGCCCATTTGCAAAGTATTAAAGCGGTCAGCTAATTGGCGAATTGGGCGATACATCATATAAATGTACATGATAAAAGCCATTAAATTACCCAAAGTAGTGTAGCCGGCTAAAACACCTTTTGTGCCCCACCACACTAAAAGTGCCAAGGAAGCTGCTGAGAGCATTTCTACCACCGGAAAAAAGATGGAATACGCCCAAACTGTTTGAATGTGCGCATTCCTATGCAATTTGTTCATTTTCTCAAAACGGCTCATTTCAACTTTCTCTCGATTAAAAATCTGAATGATTTTCATTCCGGTTACTCGCTCTTGAACAAATGCATTCAATCTGGAAATTTGTGTTCTAACATCCTGAAAAGCTTTCTTGATTACTTTCTTAAAAATGTTTGTTGCTATAATTAATATAGGAATTGGAATCAAAGTAATTAGCGTAAGCAACCAATCCACTGAAACCATAAAACCAACAACCGCAACTAACTTTAGTATATCGCCGATAATTACCAACACCCCTTGCGAAAAAATATTAGCAATTGTTTCAATGTCGGAAACTGTTCGAGTAACTAATGTTCCTATAGCCGTGCGATCAAAATACTTTAAGCGAAAAGACATGATGTGCTTGTAGAGCTGAACTCGTAAATCTTTAATGATGGTTTGTCCCAACCAGTTTGCCCAATAAGTTTGGTAAAACTGAACAATGGCTTCTAAAATTAAAACACCAATCATTATTAAAGTCAGCTTCAACACTCCGTCGGCATTGAAGTTTTTTACTTCTTCATCAATGGTGTACTGAATTAACCAAGGACGAAGCGGACCTAGAATTGCCAGAACAATTACCAAAAATGCCGTTACAATAAAGGTATTTTTATAAGGTCTTACATAACGCATTATGCGTTTAAAAAGTGCCGTATCCCAAGCTTTTCCGCTTACATTACTCATGGGTGCAAAAGTAGTTTATTTCGCAATCAAATGTTGAATTAATTAAGAAGTCTTATGGTTTTGTAAGTCTTGAATGAAACCTTCCTCCGGATACTCAATTTTACACAAATAAAGTCCTGATGCAGGTACTGAAGCACCGGCATCTGAGCGATTCTTGGCGGCTAAAATGGCTGATACATCTTCCACTCTTCTTTTTCCAATACCTACTTCAATTAAAGTACCCACAACTGCTCGCACCATATTTCTCAAAAAGCGGTTTGCTCTTATTTCAAAAATAAGAAAGTCACCCTCTTCTTTCCATTCTGCATGAGTAAGCTCACATACGTTTGTAAATGTTTGAGTATGGACTTTACTAAATGAAGTAAAGTCTTTTTTCCCAACTAAGTATGTAGCAGCTCTATTCATTTTATCAACATTCAAATCGCGATTAAAAAAGTAAGCTCTATTTAACCAAAATGGATTCTTTTTACGACAAATAATGTATCGATAAGTGCGACTAGTGGCATCGAACCTGGCGTGAAAATCGGCTTTTACTTCTCTTAAGTCGAATACAGCTATTGTTTTTGGAAGGAGTGAGTTTAGTCGATGAATAAAAGTTCGCTTATCCCACTTTTGGTCGGTATCAAAATGAAAAACCATTTCTTCGGCATGTACACCGGTGTCGGTTCTTCCGGCACCCACAATCTCCACTTTTCTTTGTTCTAGGGTTTGCAGTGCTTGCTCAATTTCCTCCTGAACGCTATTGGCATTGGGCTGAACTTGCCAACCGTGAAATGGAGTTCCGTCAAACATTAAATATACGAAGTAGCGTTTCATTAAAATTCAATTAAATCAACTACTTGTTTTTTCATTAAGCGAAGTGTCTCTTGATCAACAACTGAATCCTTGTCGATTAAATCGTATAAACGAGAAACCGGCAACTTAAACGGCATCACATTCACTTGCAGATAGTGTAAAATGTCGGTTAAGTGATCCATTCCTCTTAAATTTCCGGCTCTTCCTGCTGAAACTCCAATTAATGCGGCTTTTTTCCCTTTAAAAATAGCCGGTTCAATCGCATCTAAAAATAATTTCAAAATGCCGGGAATACTTCCATTGTATTCCGGTACAACAAACAAGAGTTTATCTGCTGGTTCTATAAGTTGTTCTGAAAGATTCGCAAAAGCGGAAGTTTTATATTCGTAAACGCTTTGCAGTGAAAGTGGACTTGGCAACTCATCTAAATAAAACAACTGACAAGCTTCTCCGGCTTCTTCAAAAAAAACTTGACATTGTTTGGCGAAAAGCGCCGTTAAATTTCCTTCTCGGTTACTGGCTGATATAATGGTTGTCATCTTATAATTAACAAAATTGTGTAAAAAATTTAGTGTAAAAATTAGCTCAAAGCCTTCAAAAAAATGTACTTTTATCTAAATCCTATAAATAACTTTTTGCAAAGAAAGCAATTTAATCTCAAGCTTGTAGACTTATGGAAATAAAGTATTATGGACATTCTTGCTTTGAAATAGTAAGCAATTCAAATCGAATTTTGTTCGACCCTTTTATCAGCCCAAATGAATTGGCAAAAAATATAAATGTAGATGAAGTGGAATGCAATTATATGCTGATCAGCCATGGTCATCAAGATCATGTAGCTGATGCTGAAAGCATAGCAAAAAGATGCAATCCTACTATCGTTTCCAACTTTGAAATCGTTAGCTGGTTTCAAGATAAAGGCTTTGAAAAGGTTCAGCCGATGAACCACGGCGGAAACTGGAAGTTTGACTTTGGGAGAGTAAAGTATGTAAATGCAGTTCATTCATCCGTTTTACCCGATGGAACCTACGGAGGTAATCCCGGAGGGTTTATTATTGAAGTGGGTGGAAAAAGAATTTATTATGCCGGAGACACTGCGCTTCACATGGATATGAAATTAATTGGAGAGTTTGACCGTCCGGATATTGCTATTTTGCCAATTGGTGATAACTTTACCATGGGAATTGACGATGCAATTAGAGCTTCTGATTTTATTCAGTGCGACCATGTAATTGGTATGCATTACGACACTTTTCCCTACATTAAACTAAAACATGAAGAAGCCATAGCTAAATTTAAAGCAGCAGGAAAAAACTTGACTTTAATGGAAATTGGCAGCTCCATTAAATATTAATATTTATACACACAGAATAGCGAAAGAAAATTATGGGTAAAATTATTGCAGTAGCCAATCAAAAAGGAGGCGTGGGAAAAACAACGACCGCTATCAACTTAGCCGCCGCTTTAGGCGTTTTGGAGCGCAAAGTGCTTTTAGTTGACGCCGATCCTCAGGCAAATGCCACTTCAGGCGTGGGAATTGATCCAAAAAATGTAAAAACGAGTATTTACGAATGTATCGTTAATGAAATAGAGCCAAAAGACATTGTTTTGGAAACCGGCACTCCTAATTTAGATCTACTTCCTGCTCACATCGACTTAGTAGGTGCAGAAATTGAAATGATTAGCATGCCCAGCCGTGAGAAAATGATGCGTGCAGCCTTAAATAAAATCAAAGACGACTACGACTTTATTATAATCGACTGCTCCCCTTCACTAGGATTAATTACCGTAAATGCATTAAGTGCAGCGGACTCTGTAATTATTCCTGTACAATGTGAATACTTTGCATTAGAAGGTTTAGGAAAGTTATTGAACACCATTAAGATTGTTCAATCACGACTAAACCCCGACTTGAGCATTGAAGGATTATTACTTACTATGTACGATATTCGTTTGCGACTATCTAACCAGGTGGTGGAAGAAGTAAAAACACATTTTCAGCAAATGGTTTTCGATACCATCATACAGCGAAACACCAAATTAGGAGAAGCTCCAAGTCACGGTGAAACGATTATAATGCACGATGCAAGTAGCAAGGGAGCTATTAATTATCTTAATTTAGCCCGCGAAATTCTCCAAAAAAACGACTTAACTCAAATTAATGAGTCTGAGAAAATAATTGATGTAGAAGAAGAATGACAAAAAAACCAGCATTAGGAAGAGGATTAAGCGCCCTTTTACAGGACGATAAAACGGATATTACACAGAAAGAAGCAACTGAATCATCTGCGAAAACAGCCGGTTCAGTTGCAGAAATTGAAATTAGTAAGATTGAAGCCAATCCTTTTCAACCCAGAACAAAGTTTGAGGAAGAAGCTTTAGAAGAGCTTGCACAATCAATTAAAGAATTGGGAATTATCCAGCCCGTTACGGTTCGTAAGTTGGGCTACGATACCTATCAATTGATTTCAGGTGAGCGACGTTTCAGAGCTTCGCAAATGGCCGGTCTGGATAGAATTCCTGCTTATGTTCGCATAGCCAACGACCAAAGTATGCTGGAGATGGCTTTGGTAGAAAACATTCAACGTGCTAATTTAGACGCTATTGAAGTAGCCATAAGTTACCAACGTTTGATTGATGAATGTAAATTAACACAAGAAGAGCTTAGCCAAAGGGTTGGAAAAAAACGAAGTACCATATCTAACTACTTAAGACTTTTAAAATTACCTGCTGATATTCAAGAAGGTATTCGCGATGGTAAAATATCTATGGGACATGCCAGAGCATTAATTAATATTGAAAACCCTGAAGATCAATTGGCTGTTTTTGAGCAAATATTAAACGAGACACTTTCTGTTCGAAAAACAGAAGAGTTAGCCAAAAACAAAAAAGAGGAAAAGCCCAAAAAACATCCTTCATCGGTAATGCCGCTTTCGCTTTTAGACAAAAAAATTAAAGCCAACTTATCGGAGCATTTTAAAGTAAATGTAAAATTTCAACGCAAAGAAGAAGATAAAGGTAGGATTGTTATTCCTTTTAGCTCAGAGGATGAGTTAGACAAAATTCTTAAAGCCATGAAGCTTTAGTCTCAAAAATTGAGAATTCTTTACGAAGGAGTGAATCGTTTTTAAAATGAAAATTCAACTTAAACTTATTTTATTTGCCGTAGCCATTGCATTTTCATCAACAGTGTTTGCTCAAAAAACGGACACTTTGCGCTTGGATGAATCTGAAGTAAAACACTCCCCTACAAAAGCAACTATTATGTCTTTGGCATTGCCCGGACTTGGACAAGCTTATAATAAGAAATATTGGAAGATCCCTTTGGTTTACGCAGCCATTGGAGTGCCACTTTATGTTGCATTGGATCAACAATCAATGTTTAATGAATTTAAATCAGCTTACTTAAAAAGAGTTGATGATGACCCTTCAACTGTAGATGATAAATATGCCGGAGTTTACACCGATGATAATTTGGAAAACCTAATTGACTTTCATCGAAAAAACAGGGATTTATTTTTTGTACTAACCGGTTTAGCATACGTATTAAATGTTGTAGATGCAGCAGTAGACGCCCACCTTTACCACTTTGAGGTAAGTGATGATTTAAGCGGCGTTTTTAAACCTGACTTTCAATATTTAGCTCCACAGCAAACATTTATACCGTCAGTTACGCTGAGTTTAAAGTTTGGTAGTAAAAAACCACTGAGAAATTTTTAACCGTTCATCAAAAAAAGTTTAGTCCTCACAAAGCTTTCAACTACTTTTACAAATATGAAATTAGCAATAATCGGATACGGAAAAATGGGAAAAGTCATTGAAAAAGTGGCTTTGAATCGTGGACATGAGATTGTTCTAAAGATTGACCAAGATAATGTTGACTTATTGCAAAAAGGCGAGTTAAACGGCGCTGAAGCAGCTATTGAATTCAGCCGTCCTGAAAGTGCAGTTGACAATATTTTAGCTTGCTTTCAGCATAATTTACCTGTTGCCGTTGGCACTACCGGATGGTATGAGCATTGGGAGAAAGTAAAGAGCGAATGCGAAAGTAAAAAAGGAGCAATTGTAGCTGCCACAAACTTTAGTGTAGGAGTTAATTTATTTTTTGAGCTCAACAAAAAGCTCGCTGAGCTAATGAGCAAGAGAGATGAATACACCGCAAAGGTTGAAGAAACTCATCATACAGAAAAGTTAGACAGTCCGAGTGGTACTGCCATTACCATTGCCGAAGGACTGATTGAAAAACACTCGCTCTACCAAAATTGGGAAAATCAACAAACCGAAAAGAATACCACTTTAGATATTATCTCTTATAGAGAAGCCGGAGTTCCCGGTACGCATACAGTAACTTACGATTCACCTATTGATCAAATTTCCATTTCTCACAAGGCAAAAAATAGAGAAGGTTTTGCTCTAGGAGCTGTCTTGGCGGCTGAATTCTTAAATGGAAAAACAGGAATCTATCAAATGAAAGATGTACTAAACTTTTAACTATGACCGCAGCAATAATAACGCTCACTTTATATTTTGTCCTATCTCATTTTGGACTTTATCTCATTTTTAAGAAAGCAAATTTACCAGCTTGGAAAGCCTTAGTTCCTTTTTATGGAACTTACATTTCTATTCGGTTAATTCAAAAGCCGGTGTGGTGGATTGCCGTTTACTATATTCCATTTGTTGGTTTTATCGTTTGGGTAGGCATTATTGTTGAGCTACTTAAACACATGGGCATTTTATCTTATTGGGAGCATGCTCTAGGAGTTGTTTTTACTCCATTTTACTTGGCCTACATTGGCTTAAGTGACCAATATCAATGGAAAGGACATCAGTTTGTTCAAGATTATCAAAAATCAAAAAGTAGAGAGTGGGCAGATGCCATTTCCTTTGCGGTAATTGCCGCTACACTTATTCGCGCCATATACATAGAAGCATTTACCATCCCAACCTCTTCAATGGAGAAAACACTTTTAGTCGGCGATTTTCTTTTTGTAAGTAAGGTGAATTACGGAAGTAGAATTCCCAATACGCCAATTTTCTTTCCCTTTGCTCACCATACTTTACCATTAACAGAAAGCACAAAATCATATTCGGAACTAATTGAGTTGCCTTATGCTCGTTTACCAAAATTTCAGCCGGTTAAACGAAACGAAATGGTGGTCTTTAACTTTCCTGCCGGAGATACGGTAGTTGTTCAACATCAAAACCAAACCTATTATCAAATGATTCGCGATTATGGTCGTAAAAAGATTTGGAATCAGTTTGATGTGATCACCAGACCGGTAGACAAACGCGAAAACTACATTAAAAGATGCGTGGCTTTACCGGGAGATCAGTTGCAAATAAAAGATGCCGTTTTATTTGTCAATGGCAAAAAAGCTTTCCGTCCAGAAGGAATGCAATTGAGTTATTTAGTTAAAACCAATGGAGGAGGCTTTAACAGAGAAGACTTTTTAGACAGAGACATCACCGAAGTGCGAAATACACAGGTTCCCAATTTATTTGAAATGCATCTTACCGATGAAAACTTAGAATATATCAAATCTTTAAGGCAAGTTGAAAAGGTAGAGTTAGCATCAAAAAAGCTGGGATTTTACGATGATGGTCGCTATATGAAGAACCCTATTTTCCCAAATACGGATACCACCTCTTGGACAGAAGACAATTTTGGACCAATCAATATACCCTTCAAAGGAGAAGTTGTTGATTTAAGTTTAGAGAATTTGCCGATTTACGAGCACATCATTCGAAATTATGAGGGTCATGAGCTATCAGTTAAAGACGGAAAAATATACATTGACGGAGAAGAGCGAAATCAATACACCATAGAAATGGACTACTATTGGATGATGGGCGACAACCGACATAACTCACAAGATAGCCGTTTTTGGGGCTTTGTTCCAGAAGATCATGTTGTTGGAAAAGCAGTATTTGTTTGGCTTTCCATTGACCCAAACAGAAGTTGGGGCGATTTAAATAAAATCAGATGGGATCGTTTATTCAAATTAGTTCATTCCGAAGATGGAGCTTATCAAAAAGCTGAACGAAACTAGTGCTTATTTGTTCTAATAAGCCATTAACAAAACGTAATTTTGTAGCCGCAAACAGAAAGCATGGCAGAAAAGGTAATCCCCTACAAAGACAAGCAAGGAAGTAAAAAAGAGCAAGTAGCAGAAATGTTTGACAACATTTCTCATCGCTATGATTTTTTAAACCATTTTTTATCCCTTGGAATTGATAAACTTTGGCGAAAGAAAGCAGTAAAAATTCTCAGTGAAAAATCGCCTAAAAAAATTTTAGATGTAGCTACCGGCACAGCTGATTTTGCTATTGAAAGCTTAAAGCTAAATCCCGAAAAAATTTACGGTATTGACATCAGCGAAGGAATGCTGGCCAAGGGAAGAGAAAAAATTAACAAGGATAGTAAACAAGAGATCATTGAATTAAAAAAAGGAGACTCTGAAAATATCCCTTTTGAAGATGAAAGTTTTGACGCCATTACTGTAGCCTTTGGAGTGAGGAATTTTGAGAACCTAGAAAAAGGACTAAGTGAAATGAAGAGGGTTTTAAAAACTGGAGGACGTGCAGTAATTTTAGAGTTTTCTAAGCCCAAAGCATTCCCAATAAAACAGTTGTACAACTTTTATTTTCACAACTTACTGCCTTCCATCGGTAAATTGGTTTCCAAAGATGCATCAGCATACACCTACTTACCGGAATCAGTAGAAGCTTTTCCTGAGGGCAAAGATTTTGAAGATATTTTAGCAAAATTAAACTATCGTTTACTTCCTTCTCATCCTTTAATGTTTGGGATTGCGACGATTTACGTAGTCGAGAAATAAATGTGTAATTTCAACGTTCGCTAAGCGAAATGAAAAAGAACTTAACCATTATCTTTATTTTGTTTTTTAGCTTTAGTGCTTTTGCACAAAAACCTAAAGTGAAAAACTTACAGCAATTCGATCAGAAGAAAATTCACTTTGGCTTTTCCTTGGGGATCAACTCTGCTCACATGTCGGTTCATCGTAAGCCTTATAATAGCTTGCGGGATAGTTTAGCGAGTATTAATGTCGTTAGTCAAAGTGGTTTTAATTTAGGAATCGTTTCAGAATTCCATATTCATAAATTTTTAGGTGTTCGATTTGTGCCTACCCTGGTTTTTGGTCAGCGTAATTTCGACTACTTGTTTATCGACCCGCAAGGTGATGCTTATCTTGAATCAAAAATTGTTGAGTCCACTTATTTAGACTTCCCTGTTTTATTCAAGTATCGTTCAGCTCGACTAAATAATTTTGCTGCTTACATCATTGCCGGAGCTAAATACACTATCGACTTAGCCTCTAACGAGGATGTAGATAATAGAGACATCCCGGAATCCATTGTAAAATTGAAGAGAAACACCGCTTCAGCAGAAGTAGGCGTTGGAACAGACTTTTTTTTACCTTATTTTAAATTTGCCATAGAGTTAAAAATGGCATACAGCTTGGATGATGCCTTAATCCACGACAACACCGAGCTTTCGAATCCGGTGGAAAAAATGCTGCCTAAAATGTTTTTTGTAACATTCTTGTTTGAGGGTTAAGCTTCTAAGTAAATTCCCTATTTTTTTTTAATGTAACTTTTACTACAAATTAAAATGTTTGTTAATATGACATTTGCAGTAAACCATCACACTATGAAAACACTACTTAAAATCAAACTATTAAGTCTAATTTTAACATTAGGTTTAAATTATACTTTGGCACAAAGCTTTACCACTACAAAAAATGGGAAGTGGAGTAATAATAAAAGTTGGGAAAACCAAAATACACCCGGCTCATACTGGGGAAGTACTGATACGGTTTTTATTCGTCACAACATTGACCTTGATGACAATATTGGCTTTGCCGGAGTAATTATTATTGAAAACGGAGGTAAGCTAATAGGTACAAATAGAGACTTATCAATTTATAACGGAGGTAGTATCATTTCAAATGGCAAAATTGATGTTAAAAGCTTGACTTTAAATAGCAGTACAACAGCATATTTTTATGAAGAAGTTGAATTGAAGGACGACTTAACTATTGGACAAGGTGCTACAGCAAACTTTGATAAAAGTGTAACTGTTGATGGAAAGTTGCAAGTCAATAGCGGAACTGTAAGTTTTCAATCTACAACAAACATTGGCAATCACTTTGAGAACAATAACGGAACGGTAATTTTTAACGATGATGTTAACATTTCCGGGCACTTTACTGCAAACAATTCAAATGCAAAAGTGACAGCGCAAAAGAATTTAACGGTTAATGGGCATTTAACTCTAAATAGCGGAGCAGAACTCATCATTAATCAATCCTCTCAGACTCAAATTAAAAATCAATTGAGAGTAAACAGTAACTCAAGCATAACAAACAATGGTAAAATAACTGTTGAAAATCATGGAGTAAATAATGGTGGTACAATTGAAAATATAGGACAAATAATTTTTGAAAAACAGTTTACTCAAAACAGTGGTTTAGTTGACAATGATGGCGTTATTATAATACACGATCGTTTTACTTTAAATGGAGGTGCAAACATTATTGGTGATGGACTATTGAGAATGGACAATATGACTATTTACGGATCGCTAGTTGGCAATGATGTTTGTAATCTAAATGATGACAATACACCTCAAATTAATGGAAATGGTAGCATCAGCCAAAGTACAACCTACTGTCAACAGTCGCTTTCTGCTGCTTTGCCAATAGAGTTAGATTACTTTAATGTCGAGAAAGGGTTTGACAATCAAGTAAATTTTAATTGGAGAACTTTAAGTGAAATAAATAATAACATCTTTGAAGTTGAATACAGCGCAAACGGAGAGGTCTTTTACCCTATATTAAGAATTAACGGTGCAGGTAACTCAAACCAAGCCATCGAATATAGTGAATTATTCACATTTCAGAATGGCTCTCCAAGTGGTTATTACCGATTAAAACAAACTGATTTTGATGGGAAATACAGTTACTCAGATATTGTTTACCTCCAACTAAAGCAAAAAGAAACTAAAGTTGTATCCGTATACCCAAACCCTACAGACGGAAGAAGACTATTTGTAGAGCTTCAAAACTTGAAGGCCAATGAATATGTGATTGATTTATTAAATAGTAGTGGTGTATTAATAGTAAACAAAACAGTTTTAATTGGCGAAGAAGACATTTACTTTGAAACAGAGCTTTTACATGGTAAGCAACTGGATCATGGACTGTATTATCTAAGAATTAGTAGCTCTAAAGAGAGGTATATGGAAAAGATTATTGTTGAGTAAGCTCTAATTTTAAAATATTTATATCGAACAATTTTTTTCATACTTTTGTCGACTTAATAAAATAAAAAGATTAATCCCCGTTTACTTAATCTTTATCTACATTATGGCAAAAGTTAGTCAAGCAAAACACCTTCTTTTATTCCTCTTAGTCGTATTCAGTTTTTTACTTGTAAGAGCTACAACCTATACAACCATTAGCAATGGCAATTGGTCTAATCCAAACACTTGGGATGCCAATGGCTCTCCCGGAACTTATTGGGGAGCTGATGATCAAGTTATAATTGCTCACGATGTTCACTTGAATCAATCAATTGGCTATGCCGGATCAATGACTATTCAAAGTAGTGCTTTTTTATATACCACTTCAAATAATCTAGCTGTTTATAATGGTGGTTCAATTAATGCTCAAGGAAAACTACAATTAAATTCATATACATTAAACGGAAATACTTCTGCCATTCATGCAAGTGAAGTTGACTTAAACGGTAGCTTTACAATTGGAAGTAACTCTACCGCCACTTTTAATGATACAGTATCAATTAATGGCAACTTTACAAATAATAATGGCACTGTTATTTTTAATAATTCACTCGATATAGACGGATTTCTAAGAAACAACAATGGCCAATTAACCTTAAATGGAGAAACATCAGTCAATGGTGACTTAGCTAACAATAACTCATCTGCGGATATTTATGTAAATAATGAATTAAATGTAAATGGTAATATGCAAAACAATAGTGGAGCTAGACTTCACATTGACAATACAGCAACAATTAACCTAAACGGAAACTTTAGCAACAACTCCTCAAGTACAGTTAATATTGACGGTCGATTTAACATTGGTGGAAATATGGCAAATAATGGTGGAACTGTAAACGCTGATGGAGTAGTTGATGTTTCTGGTAACCTCACTCAAAACGGTGGCGTATATAACAATAATGGAGTTACTTTAGTAGAAGGTACAACAACCGTTAACGGTCCCGGCCCCATGAATGGAACAGGACTACTAAGAACCAACAATTTAATCAACTATGGCTCCATTGCAGGTACAATCGATATTTGCAATATTGATGATACTCAAATGCCGCCTCAAATTGGTGGAGGTAATTATGATCCAACGGTTACTTACTGTAACCAATCCTTGTCAGCTGCATTACCTGTAGAACTAAAATTTTTCGATGCTATTGCTGATAATGGTAGTATACTTTTTAAATGGCAAACTTTAAGCGAAATAAACAATGATAAGTTTGTAATTGAATTTAGTAAAGAAGGGAATAACTTTATTTCTATAGCCGAAATAAAAGGCGCAGGGAACTCTACAAAAAAAATTGATTATCAATACAAGTACACTTCTAAAAACCAACACCAATCTAGTGGGTATTTTAGATTAAAGCAATACGATTTTGATGGTAAGTTTAAAACCTATGCACCGATATTTATACAACACTCCAGTCTTTCTGAGCAAATAAATGTTTATCCAAATCCGGCAAAAACTCAGCTATTCGTTGAATTTGAAAGCGTTGAAGGTGGAGAATACCACATAGCACTTCATGACAGCAAAGGCAAATTAATTATTTCCAGAATTGAAGAAATTAGTGATGAGACACTCTATTTTGAAGCCGAAATTCTAAAACAACAAAAGCTCAAGCCGGGCTTCTACTTTCTAAGAGTAAGTTCCCAATCTGATCGATATATCCAAAAAATAATAATTGAGTAATCATAATTTCTATCTATTTACTTAAAGGCGAGTGTTTACTCGCCTTTTTTATCTTTTAAAATACTGAAAAACAAAAAATTACCAAACTAAAGCTGGAATAGGTGATAATAATAGTAAAAAAACTAGGTGATTTACCTAACTTTGCTAGGTGATTTCCGTAGAAGAAGTCATTAAGCAAAAAAACGAAAATGAAAAAAAACTACTTCCTTCTACCGCTAACCTTACTGACAGCTACTCTATTTGCACAAAACACTACAACTTCAGATGGACTTTGGAACACTGCTGCTAATTGGTCAAATGGAGTACCTACTCCAACCGAATTAGTCAACGTGAATAATGATATGACTCTAAATAGAGACCTTCAAATTGATAATGGTGGAGAGTATTACATTTTTGGCAGTGCAATCGACCCAGTTGGTGGCAACACTTACGCTATTCAAGTTCAAGGAAGCGGAATCTTAGATATAAGCGGGAAGGTTGAGATTCAAGGTAACTTTAATGCTCAAAACAATAGTCAATTTTATCTAAGAAGCGGCGATACATTAATTGTAGGTGGGGATGCCAATTTTCAAAACAACTCGGAGTTAACCATTGAAACCGGTGCTGTATTTCTAATTAAAGGAAACTTAAACCTTCAAAATAACAACGCCACACTGTTGAATGGTAACATGTACGTTGAAGGGGATGTAGAAGCTAAAAACAAAGCTACAATTGATGGAACCGGATCATTTCAGTCTGACGGGCAGGTAGTTATAGGTAACAAATCTTCTCTTTTTGGAAGTACTTCATATTGCCCAGGCACATGCGAATACGGCAGCGGTGCAGGACTTCCAATTGAGCTAAAAAGTTTTGAAGCAAGCCTAAACGAAAACAACAAAAAGTTAGTTGAAGTAAAATGGACGACACTTTCTGAAATCAACAACATCTATTTTATCATTGAGTATTCTACTGATGGCAAAAACTTTAATGAAGTAGACCAAGTAGAAGGTGCAGGAAATAGCAATAGGGAGTTAAACTACAGTCGTGTAATTCAATTAGAAAACATTGGCTCTGAAAATTACTTCCGCTTAAAACAAGTTGACTATGATGGTTCATCAAAAACTTTTAATGCCGTTTCTCTTCAAAAAAGCAACAGCACTAGTAAGTTTTCCAATAAAGCAGACGCAACCATTTATCCCAACCCTTCCAATGGAAATCAATTAAAAGTTTCCTTAGAAAACTTTGAAGCCGGTCAGTATGACTTAGCTTTAACGTGAGTTCGATATAAAAAAAGTATACTTTTTTAAAGAAAATAGCAGAATTTTTAGTATTTTAATAGTCTGAATGATAAATAAATAACTAAAAATTCTGCTATGAAATACTCACATAAAATTACCGAAATTTACTTCATTATAGACGAATTCTGCAAAGAACTTGAAAAGACTAAGGAGGGACACCTTCTTTCTCAAGAAAATGGCTTAAAAAGAAGAAATAGGAAATTTAAGTTAACTGACAGTGAGGTAATTTGCATTCTAACTCTGTTTCATTTAAGTGGTTTTAGAAAACTAAAGACTTTTTATATCTACTTCGTTAAAATTCACTTAAAGAGTGAGTTCCCTGAAACAGTATCTTATAATCGTTTTGTTGAGCTCCAACAAAAAGCATTATTACCAATGGCTTTGTTTTTAAAAACATGTTGTCTAGGAGACTGTACAGGAATATCTTTCATTGATTCTACTCCTTTAAGAGTGTGTCATATTAAACGAGAAAAACAACATAAAACCTTTAAAGACATTGCACAAAAAGGACAATGTTCAATTGGCTGGTTCTTTGGCTTTAAGCTTCACTTAATTTCAAACGACAAAGGTGAAATTTTAGATTTTATGTTAACCCCGGGAAATGTTGACGATCGTGAGCCGCTAAAAGATAAAAACTTTCATAATCGCGTTTTTGGAAAGCTCTTTGGAGATAAGGGGTATATTAGCAAGGATCTATTTGAACAGCTGTTTGTAGATGGCGTTCATTTAGTTACAAAAATTAGAAAGAACATGAAAAATTGCTTGATGCTCATGAATGACAAGATAATGCTTAGGAAAAGAGTTATTATAGAGTCAATTAATGATTTTTTAAAGAATGAATGTAACATAGAGCATACAAGACACAGAAGTTTTAACAACTTTGTAACAAACATGTTATCATCACTAATTGCATATTCTTTTTTTGATAAAAAGCCTTCGATTTTCAAAGTAGATGAGGAAAAGTGGCTTGCCGCTTAAATCGAACTCACGTTAGCTTTAATAAATGCTAACGGACAAGTGCTCATTAACAGCACTGTTCAATTAAGCGAAAATAATCAAGACAGTTATTTTGATTTGCTAAACGGAACTCAATTGAGCAAGGGAATTTACTTTGTAAGAATACAATACAATGGTGAATTAATCACTAAAAAGTTAATTGTAAACTAATATAAAACATACTCCAGTAAAAAAGCCGGCTAAGTTAGCCGGCTTTTTTTGTGACCTTGCAGGGATTCGAACCCCGAACCTCCGCATCCGTAGTGCGGTGCTCTATCCAGTTAAGCTACAAGGCCAAATTGGAGTGCAAAAGTAATTAAATTTCTTCCTTTTAAAAGCAATTTTTTTTAATTTATTTTCATCACCTCATGATACAGTTTCTCGTACATGGGGAGCACTTTATTAATATCAAACTTCTGGGCTTGTTTAAAAGCATTTTGTTTAAACTGACTCAAAGTCTCATCATTCGCCAATATCTTAAGTCCGTTCTTCGCCATATCTTCTACATCACCAACATCGCTTAAATAACCTGAAAAGCCGTTTTCATTCACCTCAGGGATACCGCCTGTATTTGAAGAAATAACGGGAACCCCGGCAGACATCGCTTCTAATGCTGCTAAACCAAAACTCTCAAACTCCGAAGGAAGTAAAAACAAATCCATTGCTGACAGTACTCGCTCAGTATCAATCAACTTACCTAAAACCAACAAGTCAGAGCCAAACCCTTTTGCTCGGGCTGTAGCTTCGGCCTCATGGCGCTCAGGACCGTCACCAATTAAAATAAGACGAGAAGGAATTTTTTGATGAATCCGCTCGAAAACCTCAATTACATCCGGTATGCGTTTTACCTTTCTAAAATTAGATACATGAGCAATTAAGCACTCACCATTAGGTGCCAACTGTGATTTTAACTCTTTATCTACTTCTGCTTTTTCTCTCCCTTTTAAACATACAAAATTGGGGATTACATCAATTTCACGTACTACATTAAAATGCTCATAAGTATCCGCTTTTAAGCTTTCAGAAACAGCCGTAACTCCATCGGATTGATTGATCGCAAAGGTAATCACCGGTTCAAAAGAACTATCTTTGCCCAAAAGTGTAATGTCAGTTCCGTGCAAAGTCGTAATGAATGGAATCCGAATGCCTTCTTCTTCTAATATTTTTTGCGCCATATAAGCTGCTGATGCATGAGGAATCGCATAATGAACATGTAAAATATCCAGTTTTTCATGCTTAACCACATCAACTAATTTACTCGACAATACTAGCTCATAAGGTGGATAATCAAACAATGGATAGTCGGAAACATTTACTTCATGGAAATGAATATTCTCCGTAAACCGATCTAATCGAACAGGTTGCTGATAGGTTATAAAATGGACATGATGACCTTTATACGCCAATGCTTTTCCCAATTCGGTGGCCACTACTCCACTACCTCCAAAAGTTGGATAACAAACTATTCCTATATTCATCGTTTATCTTCGGTTAAAGAAGCTTTAGCAGCTCGAAATTTTGCATTAGCTACTGCTTCATAAATTTTTTCTTGAATTCTCGTTCTTATGTTTAAGCTTACTAATTTGCCATTAGATGCATCGGGATAAACACGGTTGGATAAGAAAATATACACTAACTCCTCTTCCGGATCTGCCCAAGCGTAAGTTCCGGTAAAGCCGGAATGCCCAAAACTTTCAAATGAAATGCATTCACAAGTTGGTCCAACCTCTCCGTGATATTGTGGTTTGTCAAAGCCGGCTCCACGTCTATTTTCCTTTGGATTACTTACAATACTGTCTTCGCAAAACTGACATTCTGTATACTCTTCAACAACCGCTTTCTTCAAGTATTCTTGATCAGCGTAAGCACCTCCTTGCAAATACATTTGCATTAGCTTCGCCAAATCATTGGCATTGCCAAAAAGTCCTGCATGACCACCAACTCCTCCTAGCATGGCAGCACCCGGATCATGGACATCTCCATGTACCAATTGCTTCCTAAATATTTGGTCATTCTCTGTGGGAATAATTTCATCTAATGGAAACTTCTTCCTTGGTAGAAATGTCGTTCTATGCATTCCTAAGTCTTGATAAAAATGCCTTTGAACATATTCGTTGATTGGCAGATTAGTAACTTCCTCTACCATTAATTTTAAAAGATAATAGCCGATATCGCTGTATTTGTATTCTTTATTGGATGAAACTTTTGCCCTGTATAAAATACGGTAGTAAATGCTGTCAACATAAGCTTTGTTCATATACATATTTTCCGCTACTCGCACTGAAAAATTCTTTGTTGAATCTTTACTGTATAAATCAAATCTCGGCATTCCATGATGAAGTGTCTTTACATAAAAAGGAATCCATGCAGGAAGTCCTGCTTGATGTGCCAGAATATCTCGCAATACTAAGTCAGCATAATCAGTACCCCTTACCAACTTTAAATGTTTCCCCAATTTGTCATCTAAAGAGATTTTTCCTTGGCTTTCTAAATGCATTATTGCCAATAAAGAAGAAGCAACTTTGGTAACAGAGGCCAAATCATATAAATCTTCTGTTTCAACTGACCTAATACCTTCATAAGTATGTTTTCCAAAGTTTTTGTTGTAAATTACTTTGCCTTCTTTTGCTACTAAAACTTGTGCTCCCGGATAAGCTTTTTCACGAATTCCTTCCAAAACAATAGAGTCTATTAAAGCCATGTCCTCACAACTAATACCAACATCTTGCGGCATCGTATATTTTAATCGAAAAGGATTCTCGCTCAATAATCCATCACCGGCTTTCATTTTTGAAGAAACGCTAACAGGTAATTTCCCATCGGCTTTAATACCTCCAAAAATTAATTGAGCAGAAAGTTCTTGTGAAGCTTCGCTATTCTGATAAGAAAGAATTAAGCCTTGAGCGAAATCTGCTCCTAAAAAATCTTGGAGTGAATAGGCGTTAGCAAAAACATCTAAAATTATGTTCTTTTTTAAACGAAGTATATTGATAAAGTTTTTAAACTCATTGTCGATTTCAAATTTCACCCAAGGATGTTTGTTTGATTTATGCAAACTAACAATTACCTGATCGTAAGTTAAAAGCGTATCCATTAGTGCTTTTTGCTTTGAAACTGGTAATGCAGTAAAATGCATCGTATCAACTTTTGCATAAAGATTTAGCGCTTGCTGAAAAGCTTGGTAAGAAACTCCTTCTTCAGCTAATGCTAATGAAACTATGCGTTTACCTTTTAAGGCTTTTATCGGCAAAATCTCATTTTCATTGCGAATTAAGGTGAGGCTTTTCTCCACTAACTTTCTCTTTAAGTAAGTGTAATCCGGCTTGTTTAAGTCTTCATATAAATTAGACAACTCTACTGGTTTTTCACGATGTAAACCCAACCATTCTTTAGCTTTAAGAACCTTATAAGCAGATTGGTGAATTTGTTCTTCACTAATTTGTCCATTTTGAATAGCTAGCTTAATTGCCTCAACAGCTTTAGGAACATCTTTCGAAAGGAGTAAAATATCGTTTCCTGCCTGAATGGCTTGTAAGTCGACCTCTTCTGACTTTTGGTAGCGAGCAACTCCTCCCATATTCAAACCATCAGTAAAAATTAAGCCGTTGTAGTTCAACTTTTGCTTGAGTAAAGTGTCTACCACCGCTGCTGATAAGGAAGAAGCTTTGTTGCTTTCAGCAATGTAGGCCGGCAAATGAAGATGAGCCGTCATTATACTTCCTACTCCACCGGAAATTAATCGTTTAAAGGGGTAAAGTTCTAAGCTATCGATTCGCTCCTTGCTATGGTTGACTAAAGGTAAGCTCACATGAGAGTCTGTATCCGTATCTCCGTGTCCCGGAAAATGTTTTGCACAAGCCAGTACTCTTCCCGCTTGAAGTCCACGCATATAAGCCAAGCCCTTTTCAGCTACTTTGTATTTATCCTCTCCAAAAGAGCGCGCATTAATGACCGGGTTTTCAGGATTATTATTTACATCTACTACCGGAGCAAAATTCACATGTACTCCCAATCTTCTAAATTGCTCAGCAATTTGTTTGCCCATTTGAAAAATGAGCTCATCATCTTGAACAGCTCCTAGTGTCATTTGCCAAGGGTAGCGAATCGTGCTGTCAATACGCATGCTAAGCCCCCACTCTCCATCCATGGCAATCATTAGTGGAATGGCAGAACTGTCTTGAAATAAATTGGTTAATTGTGCTTGTTTGTAAGGAGTTCCTTGAAAGAAAGTGAGTCCTCCGATATGGTATTTTTTAATTTGCTCTAAAACTTCTTGTGTATGCTCTTCATCTTTATTTGAATAAGCTGCCACATTAAACAACTGTCCAATTTTTTGCTCCAGGCTCATTGTTTTAATCAAGGAATCAGCCCAAGGTGTTGGAATACTCAAAAAAGCAGCTTGAGTTTCACTTTGAGGAGGTCGGAAAGAAAAGATGCTTAAAACTAGAAAGGTAAATATAATTAATTGCTTCATTTTATAACTGTCAACTTTTTGCTAAAATAGAGAAAGGAACTTCACAAAAATGATGCAAATGTCGGACTTATAAACAGCCTGACGTTAGTGAGTAATGTTTTTTAACAGCCATTAATTTACCTAAAGTTATCGATAGATAGCTAAAACAACTTGTTTTCAAGGTACTGCCTTTACTTTTTTCCATTGATGAAAAAAGTAAACAAAAAAATCTAGGCCTGTTTCCTAATTTAAGTCTTCCGCTCCTAAATGGCGATGATTTCAGTGATCTCCAAAGACTTCCTTTGGAGCTTCTTCAATCATTAGCCCCATTTAGTTTGTTCCAAACTTAAATCATGAAAATGGCCATCTTTCTATAATATAGTTCAACCTATATTGAAACTTGTACTAGATATCATTCTTAGACCTGACTATGTTAAAAAAAGCCGACTTCGTATAAAACTCAGCCGGCTTTTCAACCAATAAAACTAACCTTATGAAAAAATATAAAACGTTAGGCGGACTTCATTTTTTGTCCCAAACTATTCCAATTACCGCCATTGTATACTCTTGTAAAACCTTTAGACTCTAAAATTCTTTTAGCTGTTCCGCTTCTCGCTCCGGAAACACAACATGTTAAAATAGGTTTATTCTTATCTTTTAGTTGACTTACTTTTTGCTCTAATTGTTCAAGCGGAATATTCATGGCTTTTTCATAATGACCGCCATTAAACTCCATCGGACTTCTTACGTCCAAAACAATAGCGCCTTCTTCTTTTAGTGTATTGTAGTCTATATCATTGCCAAAACCCATGGCATTTCTAAACATTTCAAACATTGTCTAACTATTTTTAAATTATGAAACAAAATTACAGGCGCTATTCTCAATTATAAGTATCTTTAGTTACAGAAGTATAAATATTAGTCTATTTTTATATTTTTAATGCTCAAATAGTTACTTTTGCCCACTAATTTTTTTCCGATGATTATCAAAAAGTTGCTACCTCTTATTGTATTCATCCTGTTTTTCGGGCAGCTTAGCGCAGAAAACATTCATTTTTCAAACGACAGCTTACTTGATATAGTTCTTAAAGAAAAACTTGATCAAGCTCCGGTAAACGTTGATTTTTCTGCTGTTTTTTTTGATGTAGAGTCAAAATTTCCCAACAACATTGAAAATGCAAATGCCTATGAAAAGTTCATTCTAAAAGGCATGCAGTTCTACAATGAAGCTAATTACATAGCTGCGCTTGACATTTTTAATCAACTAGCCGACCAAGAGATTTTTAGAACAAAGGACGAAGAAATGCTGACCAATTATTATTTAGGCATTAGCTTTAACCGACTTGGCAACACTCCCCTTGCCCTTTACTATTTAGAGAAAATGATAGGCGATTTAGAGAATCATCCTATTTCTAAACAAAAACTGCATCAGTTGTACTCTTCCTACTCAAGCATGTTGTTAAATCAAGATCGAGTAAATGAAAGTTTAGCATTCTTTCTGAAGTGCTTAAGGATTTCTGAAGAACTAAACGACTCTCTTTTACTTTGTCGATCACTCAACAACCTAGGTGTTATTTATCGAGTAAAAAATGAGTATGACTCGGCACTTTACTACTTTAATCAAGTAAAAAAGCAGGAGTTTAAGAAACACCAGCAAATACTCCACGCTTTTGCTTTTGGCAATGCTGCTTCTGTGCTGCAAATGAAAGGCGACACTATTGCGAGCATTCCATTACTTAAGAAAGAAATAAAACTATTGAGCGAAGCCAATTCAAATGAAGGTTTATTCAACTCATTTATGCTTTTGGGAAATGCGTTTAAAAGTATAAGTGAAATTGATTCAGCTAATTACTTTTACAGTCAGGCAATAAAAGTAGCTGACGAAACGAAGCATAGAGCCGGAAAAGTAAAAGCCTACGAAGCTATATTGGCTTTAAAGTTAAAAGACAAACGTTTTCAGTCCATTTACTCTTACTACAACAACTATCTAAATGCCAAGTCAGAGCGAGAAAAAGAAATGCTTGTCAATAATAGAAAGTCAATAGAACAATTAGGTCGTATTGTAAACATTAGTCGCAAGAGCTTGATGAAAAAGAATGAAGTAAAAACCGTTGTTTTAGAAAAACAGCGCTTAATTTACTTGCTCATCAGTTTATGTTTGATCGTTCTTTTGCTATTTGTAATTATTTTTTACAATGCACGCAGCAGAAAAAAAATGCAGCAAAAAAACGCAGAACTAGCTGAGAAAAACGAAGCCCTAAAAGAGTCCTTTGTAACCATCTCCAAAACGAATCGTCAGAATGAACTTTTGCTAAGAGAAGTACATCACCGAGTAAAAAATAATCTGCAAATGCTCATTAGTATGTTTAATTTGCAAAAAGAAAACTTAGAAGACGAGCGCATGATTGCCGTTTTTACTCAAGCTCAAGATCGTTTACAGAGCATCGCTTTAGTACATCAAAACATCTATCAAAACAACGATTTCGAATCTATTGACTTAAACAAATACATTGACCGATTAATTGAAAGCTTATCTTTTAATACTGAAAAAGAAATTGAAATAAGTCAACAAGTTGATGCTGTAGAATTAAACATTTCGAGAATAATTCCCATTGGTTTAATTATTTGCGAATTAATTACCAATAGTTTAAAACATGCAAAATCTGACAAACAACATACTCGAATAAATATATCGGCAAAGGTTAAAGACAACACGCTTGTTGTAGCATACAACGACAATGGAATTTTAAAGGATCGAAGTTTGAATGAAAAAAAGGAGAACTCAATAGGCATTACACTAATTGAGCTATTTGCTGAGCAATTAGAGGCAAAACTCCTTTTTAATCATCTGGAAGCGGTTAAAGGCTTTCATTGCAGAATTGAAATTCCAATAAATTAAAGCACTGATTACAGCTAATAAAACTAACAACTTAACCTACTTTTTTCAATGTACTTCCTTTACTTTTTTCCATTCCCGATAGCAATCGGGAGAAAAAAGTAAA
>CESQ01076347.1_pt1 | contig 39712 bp, 15 predicted proteins | sample 361401 | NCBI WGS metagenome assembly CESQ01 (sample SAMEA2622119, study PRJEB7988) | marine metagenome | isolation source: saline water (ENVO:00002010), including | reverse complement strand
AGTAATTAACTGTTCATTATTTGAAAATGTATCTTGATTTAATGCAGCACCACCAGATTCAATATACTTTACATATATTGTAATGTAGCTTTTGTCAGATTCAGCAGCAGATATACTATAAAGGACTTTGGCTTTAACACCAGAAGTCAAACCTGTAATAATTTTACCTGTAAGTTGACTACGATAATTCTCAACATCAGCACCAAGAAAACTTTCTTGAAGCATGATACAGTCAACATTTAAGTCATAACCAACCTGACCTGGTATGACCATTGCACCATCTTTAAAGGTATGAGAACCAATGTTCTCAACCTGATTTTGCATGATGCTTTGCATCGTGGATAGTTCTCTTGCCTGTATAGGAAATCCAGGTCGGAACAGCACTCGATAAAAGTTTTTACTTTTATCAAAGTCGTCGTAATACGGGGTGACGTTTAAGTTAGTATTTTGTGCCATTCGTTTAGAATTCTATTACGATTTTAATATCTTCTACTTGGTCGTTTGCACGACTGATTGATCTTCTATTATCTATGTAAACAACCTGACCGCTATTTGACTTAATCTCTGGTTTTGCGTAACCGTTATTAAATCTCATACCGAGGTCATATTCGGTGTTATTAATAGTTCTAGAAGATGAGTTTGGAACTGCAGGGAAGTTTACATCTGGTTGCCCAGCTGCACCTGAAGTTGCACCACTTATAGGGTTGGAACCATCAAACTCGTTTTGTGTACCAGTAACTTCTGGGAAAATCCCATCAACAGCATTTTGATAGTACTTTAATAGTTTAGTAGTCGAGTTCCAGGATATAACTCTCGCACGAGCAGTGACGTTTGCACCACCAACAACTCTAGTTTGAGTGATAATTTCATCTGGGACATAATTACCTTGGAATGTAGGAGAGAATATAACTGCTTTAGTAGCAGAAACTGTAAGGTCTGATATCAACTCAGTTGTACCAAACTTAAGAGGATTGGTAATTAAACCAATTCTTCTGTAGTCGTTATCAACTGGGAAATCTCCAGCACCTTCATCATATGATAGTTTGGCGTTAATCATGGTTCTGAAAGCACCAATTTCAACCACTGCATCACTTCCATGACCACCAGGAGGTGGAATGATAACATCAACCTGCCCACCAGTACCAGTACCAATACCTGTAATATTATCAACAGATATTTTAGCAAAAGTATAACCAGTACCACCACTAGTAACAGTAGCAGAAATAATCTTACCTCCGTCTATAACAACGCTAAGACGACCACCAGTACCATCACCGTTGATAGAAACGTTATCATACGTTCCATTATTATAACCTGTACCTGCAGCAGTAATAACTACTGTATCAATTTCACCTTCAACAGCATTAGTTTTCACTGCAGCGTTAGTGAAAACTGGCATATAATCGTTCGAGAAGAACTTAAGAACAGATGCAACAGGAATAGTATACATGTACTTCCATCTATAACCATCACCAGTAGTAATGATTGAAGTAGATGTACCAGTAGGTTCAACAGTCGAGGGTTTTCCGTTAGGATCGCTAGGAGACGTTCCGTTATAGATGCACTTATATACTTGATACTGAGAGTTTACAACGTAAAAGTCAGAATCATACAGTTTAGTAGCACCAGATGCAGCAGTTTTAGTTGGTGAATAATCATGACGATACATGTCATAGGTGAAACCTAATCCACCAGTAGTTTGTTCTGGGGAAACCCAGTCAATCCTACGAACAACCTGTACGGTATCAGCAGCAAGTACTCTTTTCAGAGAGATCATATCATCATATGATCCAGAGAATTCCGAAAATGAATCTACCGCTTGCGGTGGAGAGTTTTCGTTATCCCACGATTGTGGTCTTCCAATGAACAGATATACCCTATCACGATTGGCACCAGCTGCCGTATCGGATTGAGTCGCATCTGGACCTTCAAGTGCCTTAATGAATTTTTTTGCTGAAAAAATCCTAAATTGATCAGTTAATAGAGCTGCCATGTCCTAGTGACTATTGTCCTCTTGTTTATTTATGTCGTTACGCACGAACCTGTGTTTGATACTCAATTCTTTTAATTCTATAAGAAGCACCACCAGTACCTGTGCAGAGTTCTCCACCCAATACTGCCTGTGCTATAGCACCGCTTGAAGTGCTATTAAATTTACCATCTAGTATATTATTAGAACTATCCGTAAATAAAACATATGGATGATCATAATACTGACTATCTATAGTTTTCTTATATCCATAACCACCATTAGTTATATTGATTGATGCAACTTGGTCTCCTGCAATCGTCATTACTGCAGTACCAGTTGCCTGTATATCACCCATAGGACCACCCCAGTTTATCGTTTCCGCATTTCTGGTTTCACTTGTAGGTGATAATAGTCCTTGTATTTCTAAAAGCGGAATTGCACTATAGTTAGTTCCTGGATTTTGAATGATAAAATCAATTATACTGGAATTGTGAGAGAACTCATAAAGTAAACCATTAACTCCAACATTTATATTACCAGTGTTAAATGGTGTTACTGCTTTAAGAACCAATATTTGATTTGTAGTATCCCAAGAAACAACTGTTCCTTGAACTCCAGATATAGAACCAGTAACAATTTCATTAACGTTATAACTACCACCATTACCAGTGGCGTTATCAAGATATAATGTAGTAAGTGCAGTATGTTCTACACCATCACTCAATCCACCTGCAGTTGATATAGTCGCATACTTAAATGGTATATCACCATCTTTAATACTATCTCCAACTTGGAATAAAGTTGTATTCTGACCACCCAATGTTTCTTCAATACCGTAAAGTGAACTAAAGATACCACCATCTAATTGTATCTGATTTTCATAATCTGTTGATGTATTTACTAAGTCAGGAATACCATCACCTATTGATGTAGGCAAAATATCTTGGAATGCTTTATCCTGTAAAGTCGAAATAGGTACTGTTAAAGTTGTTATTACACTATTTTGTAAATCAAGAATAGTGTGTGGTTGATATGCTGAATTAGCACTATCAGCAACACCACCATCAAACTGTACAATAGCATCTTCTGTAGATGGAATACCAGCATCAATAAATGCTAATTCATCAACTTCAAATGTAACAAGTAACTCTCTAGTAGAAGAATCCCAATCATATACTTTAGCAATCTTGTTACCAGCATTTTCAACTCTTCTAATAACACGGTCACCTACCTTGAATTTGTAGTTTGAACTACCATCTTCTGCGTTCTGTCCAGCATCAAGTATAACTCTCTGGTCGTAATTAAAATTAACACCTCTAGTTATACCAGAGAATTTACCAGCTGCTTTACTTGTATATGATATAGTTTCCTTATTAATAATAAGTTTTCCAGAACCAGGATATGCATCAGTAGAATCAACAAATACTGTTGTATCCGATGCAGTCATATCCTTAACAAGACCAGTAAGATAATTTGCACCTGAGTTATATGCCTGTCTTGCTCTAGTCTTACGTTTAAGATTAACGAGTTTTGTGAATATAACAGATGGTTGAGAAGTATATCCTTTACCTTGATCAGTAACTGTTATAGAACTAATAGAACCTTGAGAAATAGTTGCAATTGCTTTTGCACCTAAACCTCCACCACCATTGATTAAAATGTAAGGAGGTTCTTGATAATATTCACCACTATCTACAACAGATATTGAAGTAACCTTACCTAAAGTATCAATCGCAGCAGCACCTTCTGCACCAGATCCACCACCACCTTCAAAGATTAATGTTGGGGGAGATGCATATTGCCTACCACCACTAAGTAGTGAAAGACCCGTAATTGTTTGAACTGTTGGACTTCCTGTAGCACCTGTTCCTGTACCACCTAAAATTCTTGCAGTTGCAGAACCAAAATAGTTATCACCCTTTTGGGTCATCTTAACGTAAGCAATCGTACCTGGATTATCGGTACTTAAAACAACCTCACCTTCTGCACCAGCAGGGAATACATTGTTTGCTTCAGGAGGTGTATCGCCTTCAAATAAAGGAACTCCGTAAAATCTTGGACCAATAACATAAGGAAAAACAGGAGTACCTGCACCATCCTCTGTCATAAAGTAAGCATACGTTCCATTTGGATACTCAGGAGTTACTCCAAACTTACCATTATGCTCATCTAAAGTTCCAACAGGTTGCACATATTTCCAATTACTAGTAGTGCCACTTGTATGTACAGGTTGTGATCCACCACTACTAATAGCAGCAGTTGCTTCATAAATTATTCCAGATGAGTTTCTTACAGTAGCATATTGAGCATAAGCAGTACCACTATCCCAAGTAGATGAATTATCCCAAATATTATCCTGAACTACATCACCAAGAATATAACCTTCCTGAACAGTTCTTACACCAACAGATGCCGTTGTTTCAGCAAATGTATATAATGCAGTGATAGAATTTGAAGGTACTGTAAACCTTAATTCTCTTGCAGTAGCTGTATCAAATCCAGCTAAGTATTCAGTATATGTTTTTTCTACACTTTCTAAGTAATACTTAACTCCTGTAGTGTAAACGTACGATGCAGTACCTGCTACACCAGCATGCCAACCATCTTCAGTAGATGATATTAGTAGTGCTTCATTATCATTACTAGCATCATTTTGCTGGAAGACATATGTTTTCCCTCTCTTCAAATCTAAGAATGGTGGAGTAGTACCACCAAATAAGAACTTACCACTAGAAACAGTTACAACAAATGTTTCTGTAGATGCTGTAATTACCTCTGGTCTACCACCATCAAGTTCCCCAGTTGTTTTAAATCTAAATCCAGATACTTCTTTAGCAACAGTACCAGTAGAGGTATATCCATAAGGTCCGTAAATAGGATATCCATCAAATGACATACCAACAATCTTGGAATGTCCATCAGCATGTCTTGAATAATCAGGACCAGTTGCAAAAAAGTCAGTTACGTAATAATCATTAGCTAATGGGTCGTCATCGATCTCTGCCTCAAACGTAATATATCCCTCATCTCCAGCATATCCAGACATATATCTGTGATGCTTACAAAAATAATAAATGCGATTAGTATTTTCATCAGCATTCATTATCAATAATGGTTGGAACTCATTCTCATAATCCGCAGCAGGATAATCTAAAGAAGTGCTGTTGTAATAAAGAGTACCACCATTTAATGTACCATCAGCAGTTATGCTAAACTGCATAGGGTGTCCTTGAGTATGAGTACCAGTTATACCATTACTGCTATCTGATTGGTTCCAAATAATTAAATAATTTCTTTGAACCTTAATATTTTGTGGTGCAAAGTAATATGTTCCTGAAATAAATGGACCAAATTCATCAGAATCTGTACCAAAATCGATATAAAAAATACCGTTGGGTAATAATGTAGGGACTGTATTAATTTTAAATCCAAATCCTGTTGATCCTAAAACTAAATCTTGATCATTAAAAGTTCCACTTGTTTGTCTAAGATATATTCTAGTAATATTATTACTACCATCTCTAACAATTTTTGCAACTTCACCTCTACCATTTCCACTAATTACATCAACAGTTCTTCCTACTTCAATAGTTCCTATAGATTCATCAATATTAGTAACTGTTAACATGATATTATCAAATTCTACTTTGACATACCATGTAAATTGGATTAAGTTACCAAATTCAAAAGTACCATTTTTAAGTGCAAATTCATTAAGAACTCTACTTGATTGATAATAACTAATATTATTCTCAACTACAGCATCATATGTTGTATTATTCTTTACGTAACTGTTCTTTACACTATCAAGAGCAAATCCTGGAAATGGATTACCATCTGGACCCCATTCTGGAGTATGTAATAAACCACCATTCGCTAAAATACCTGTAACCTTATCTGGTTGTGCTTCTCTAGTACCAGGATTAGGAACGTCTTTACCACCTCTATAAATGAAAGTCTGATCAAATGCCCTATCAACTAAAGGACCACCACCAGGAACCCTCTCAGCCTGTGTAGGAGTGGGTTTGGGATGGTTATCAGATTGTATCCTTAATCTATCAGTCTTTTGTGGTGGTGTAGCAGTATTTAAAGCAAATAAACCAGTAGTAGGGGAATTTGGATGTGATTGCCAAACCTTATTAATATCAAATGAATCTACTACATTGGGAGTTTCTGCTTGAGGATAAATTCCCAATCTTAAAGGATCGTATCCCTTACCTCTATTAAGAACACGTACATGGATTATTCTACCAGAATCCTGATCTATAATAGGATATAATAATGCTTCTTGAGTCGGAGTACCACAACCCGTCACCGTCAACCTTGGAGGGTCTGCTGATGTATATCCAGTACCTCCGTTGACTACTTTGACTGCACGAACACCAAATACTTCATCAAAAATTGGTTCGATTACAGCACCACTTCCAGAAACAGTTCTTGCCATTTATTAACTCACAACGTTAATTTGTCCTTGCATCGCAGCATGGATTGTACATTGATAGTAAAGTGTGCTTGGAGCATTCATAGGTACAGTCCAATAAAGAACCGCAGTTCCACTACCAGATTGACCATCTGTATATGGAGTACCACTCAATCCTTGAGTACTTTGTATTCTAAAAGGATGTGCAGTAGATTGTATAGTATTGTCAAATGCATAAGTAAATCCTCTTTGAACATACAAAGTAGGATCACTTTGAGGAGATGCAAAACCAGGTCCATTGATAGTATAATCAGATGAACCACTTGCATTTACTTCCCACCATATAATTGGACTTCTAGTTACAATCCAACCAGTTCCATTATAGAATAATGAATCACCTTGTACTACACTAGAAGTATCAGTATCTGTTAAAGCAGCAAGTGTAGTTGTTAAAGTTCCAGAGAAGTTGATTGTACAAGTATCTCCAGAAATTGCAGTAGTTATATTTGTGCCACCTGCAATAGTTAATGTGTCTGTCTGACTATTTGCTGTTGTTGTACCAGTATCACCTACAATAGATGACCAAAGGTTAATAGAAGAAATACCAGCAGAATCATCTCCAGGTTTCCACTTACTAGCAGTAGAATCCCATTTCAAAACTTGGTTATTAGTAGGAGCAGCCGTTGTAGTATCAACGTCTGATAAAAGATCAACACTAGAATATTCTGTTGCAACCTTTGCCCTAACATCACCAGCACCGCCAGCAGTAATATTAATGTTTACATATGGATTGTCATCACCATCTACAGTAAAGAAATATCCCGTGTATGTCGCTGCAGCAGGAGCTGCACCAACACTAGCATACTCATTCTTATACTTTACCTTTGTTGGTAAATCTATTGTTCCATCACTACCTTCAAATGTGTTAGTAACACCACCATTAGATATTGTTACATCTCCAGTCCCATTAGGAGCAATTACTATATTGCCATTGGTACTAGAAATAATGGAATTTCCATTAACATCTAAAGCTGATGTTAAATTGGAATAATCCGACGGGAGAAAACTAGAACCATTATAACGCAACACCTGACCAACAGCAGGGTTAGTAACGCTGAGGGTTAATGTTGTACCGTTACCAATAGCACTGTAAATCTCATTAAAGTTATCATTTATCTTGTCACCACCAACTCTCAGAGTATCCCCTGTATTGTCGTTTGCTGCAGTACCAAGACCTAGAGATTGTTTAGCCATTACTCGCTACTTTTTTAGTTATTTATTAGTGTTTGATTATCCTATTTCAGGATCGACGAATTCTTCTCCATAAGCACTTAAGTCAGGAGCAGTCCAATCGTCAGGGACTGAGGTTTCAACTGCGATACCTGGAGTTTCATATCCAGATCCAGGATTACTTATTTCAACACCACCAACACCAACTAGTGCCTTGATAGAACCCTCAAAACCAGAGATCGAGTCAATTCTTACTGTTGGTCTAGAAGTATATCCAGATCCACCAGCAGTAACTTGGACTGTATCTATGAACCCTTGGGTTATTGCTGCTGATCCTTGAGCATCCTTACCAAAGACTGATCCAAGATAGTCGAAGGTGATTAAGGAGTTTGATGATTCAATAACAGCAACTTCTCTGGAGTCTGTCTCACCTTGGATGTCAATAAAGTCACCTGGTTCGACTGGAGGTACAACCTCAGCAGCATCAACGTCTGCCTCAGAACCAACGTAGGAGAAGGCAACGAATGTCGATCCCACACGAGGAATTTCAGAGAAGATAATTCTAGAACCAACAATTTCAAAACCAATTCCAGGTTCCTGAAGAACACCGTTAAGCGAAACAAGAATATTGTTTTCTGGACGTATGGTAGAAGATTGAACACCTTCTGTTAGTGTTAGTGAGTAGAATACATCATTACGTTTAAGGTTGAATGACTGACGTAAGGAGTCGAACTCGAAGGATATATCATCCAACTGTCTCAACTTACCTACGTAGAACCCTGTAAATGATGCTCCTAGATCTGGTGCTTCTGTAAACTGTATAGTGTCTGAGAACGCTGTATATGCGTTTGCAGCACCTGGAGGTTGCAGAATACCATTAACGAATACCAATAGGTGTCCAGCAGGATCTGGAAGGTATGAAGTACCATTCTGTTGTGTTAACTTGAATGATGTTGTAGTACCATCAAATCCTTTAAATGCTCTCTTCACACGTGCCTTGAGATCAACCTTAGTCAATATGATTGACTCGTAACTTTCAGGTCCAACAATTGCATCCTTAAGATCAAATGTTCCAACTATGTCTGAAAGATATAATCTCTTATTAACACCACTAACTCTAATATCTTGTACTTGTGCTGCAGCAGCACCAGGTGTCACAACCCTTGTACTTACAGTTGCGTAACCAATTGGATTTGATTCAAGTCCATAATCACCAATGAAGTCACCTAGAGCAAATGATCCAGCGTATTCAGTCACGTATATGTAATTATTATCAAGATCCAATTCAGTTATATAACCAAATGTGTTTGTATCTTGAATACCAGCATTTACCTTATAAATCTTATTTCCAACAGTAAAGTTATTCAATCCACTAACAATAGCAATTTGTAATCTAGTGTATCCAGTAGAAGCAATTCTACTACCAATACCAATATCAAGACCAGCAAATTTAGAAACTTCGATATACTGTCTAGAATTTTCAGGATAAACAACACACGTGGTTTCAAATGTTCCATTTAATGTTTCAGTATCAACTGTCAATGTACCACCAGTATTTGTAAGTACAGCAGCATCAGTCTTAATAAATCCTGTAGGAGTTGCAGTAGCACCACTTGTATATCCTTTGAATGGGATATCATTAACGAATGAACCCTTAAGATCAATAATTTGAATTCTACTTTCTATTGCACTAATTTGAGCAGTTGTTGAGTTTGTAGCACCAACAAGTGTGTCTGTAATTGCCCAAGGACCAGCAGTTACACGTACATCTAAGTACTTGTAGTTTTCATCCTGATGGAATCCGTAAACAACACCAGTAATAGATGGAGCACCTTGTTTAGTGACTACCTCATTCATACTGAACGGACCATCGGTAATATCACCATCAATTCTAAATCTTTGGTATGCTTGTACTACCCTACCCTCGTTCATGGTAATATCTTCTAGTTCTGCATAAGCATCACTAGTTAAACCATATAAGAAGTCTGCAGATTGGAGTCCACCACCAACACCAGCAGGAATGGAACGTGTACCATAGGTTAATGTTGGGATACTAAGTCCATTGACTTGTGCTATTCCTGTGTAATAAGTATCTTGCTTTAATTGCTCACGTAAAAGATTTAAATTAGATCTTACAATACCACTAACAGATCTCTTATCATACTCGGCAGCTGCTGGTATACTAAAGAACTTAAGGAACGTAGAACTTGGACCAGGTGAGGTTAAAGTATCATCTAGTGCCTGAAGAGTATATTCTTCAAGACGATCTAGTGCGTAGTTCTTAATATTAAATTCTGCATCAGCAAAGAATACCTTACCATCTACAGATGTATAAGGATCTAATGCACCTTTATTGAGTTTTGCACCCCAAACATAAGCACCATTACTATTATTACCTGCATATATTTGAGCATTGTTAGTGTCGTTAATGATAATTTCTGCTTGTAAAGCTGAGAAACCAAACGAGAATGTAGCGGTGATATATGCTCTATACCAACCATCACCGTAAGGAACAACTCCATATGCGTCTCCTGTAACACCACCTTGAGGTGTGAATAGAGATCCAATAACTCCATTAGTCAAGTTAAGATCAAAGAATACTCTTTGAACACCAGACTGACCTTCATCTAAATCTAGTTGTATACGACATCTATTAAGTTCACCCGCCTTAATGAATACTGACCATGTATATGTTTGAGTTGACTGGTTAGTAAGAGAACCTTCGTCAAACTTATTATTAGTATCGTCAAACTTAATAACACCATCATCCCATGTATCAGAAGAACTTAAAGTATAATTTCTAATGATTGAGTGTAGATCATTATCTGCGGTAGATACAATCTTTTCGGCAGTAGGAGTTGCATCTGGTGATGTGATAGCATCTTCAGTAATAAACATCTTATTACCAGACCAATCAAGAGTGAATGCTTCTGGATTTGCAAATAAGTTAACTCCAGAAATTTGACCACTAATATTAGAAGTAATCAATCTAGCAGTTGCAAGTGTTTTAACATTTGCTGGATTGTTATAGTAATGATAATCATCACTAACTCCACCAACGCTAATATCAGCAACAGCACCAGAAACTGATCCTTCAATGAGATCTACACCTTTCCACATACTGCCAGTGAAGGTTCCTACAATTAATAAGTTTGTATCAGCAACAAACTCAAGGACTATAGCAGTTCCATTATTATTAGAGCGAACCGTTTCACCCTTAACAAATACACCTATAACATTTTCAATTGTAATTGAACGACCTAACTGATTATCTAATGTGTTGGTTACGATAGTGTCATGAACTAAATCGTCAACAACTTCATCTAAGAATGTATCATAAGTCCATGTTCCAGAACCAAACTGAGAATTTACAAGGTTTGTAATTTCTTGCTTATAATAGTTTCTATTATAAAGAATATTCTTCGCAGCACCTCTACCAGTTTTTCTGCTAGGAGCAAGAATATTAAGAGCAAAATCTACAAGTTCGTTAAATCTTGTTGTAACATGAAGGATATTTGGTGGATTAAATGAATCTTGGAATGCAGATTGAGATGTGAACTGTGCAGCATATTGATCACCAACTGTTGTATGTCCAACGTTGAATAATCTATTTCTAATAGCATAATCACCAAGTTCTTTCAACTGCTCTATAGCATATAGAGTTGGTAGTAATTCTTTCTCAACATAACTGATTGATAATGTAGAAGTTAGATATTTTTCAATAGCAGCAACTGTACTATTATTTCCACCTGTTTGTAAATCAGATATCATACTAACAATGATTAGTTTGAGATCTCTTCGGCAAGTTGCTTCACCAGTAGCACCAGGATAAGTGAATGCTGAATAGTTTATACCATTTAAAGTATATGTAAATTCTGCAGTAACTCTATTTGTTATCTCTTCAGCAATGTAATCTCTGTTGAAGTAAAGTCTATCAGCAGCAACACCGAATGCTTCTTCTGTAGGAGCAATAATATCATTAATTGTATTAACTAAAGTATCAATTGCATCTTGAACATTAGCACAATCACCAGGAACTATGACAGAATTAGTTGTGGCAGATACAAATGTATGTGTATTAGCATTACTGATAGGACCTTGACCACCATTTACATTAACAGTAATTGTTGTTGCTGTTTTTGAAGTAATTGCAAGATTGGTATTGTATGCATAGTCTGCACCAGTTGCTGTATTTGCACCTATTGATCTAGGATATGTTTTATTAACAGCACCAGATCCTGTGTTACATGAGAATGTAAGTCCGTTCTCAGCAAGTTGGATCATTCTACCAACTGCAAGAGTATGAGATCCAATTGTTAGAACTAAATCACCAGTTGTATAATCATAAGTTGCTCCAGTAGGAGTAAATGTTCCTGTAGTAGGATCTTGAGTGATATCCCAGTCACCAACAATAATCTTATCTGTATTTGTACCACTTAAGTTACCAATGATTGCCTGTTTCATATAGAAACCTAGACGTTCATGAGCATATGCAGATTGGAATACTTGTAATCTAATATGTACGAGAACATCATTTGTTCCGAGATACTGTTTAGCAACATTAACAGAGTTGAGGTTACCACCATCTTCAATATCTTTGATTATTTCTTCAGCAATAAGTATCAAGTCTGTCTTACACCTGAGAGTACCATCAGTAGATGTACCATTAGCATTTCTAGGCATATCCAAAGCAAGATCTGGATATCTACTGAGCATATCAGCAGATGCCTTATCAATAATAGGACCGAGGTTAACACGTATTAAGTTTGCAGCATCACGGAACCTATACTGTGTATCAAGATCAATCTGATTAGCGTAGATCTGATCATCTGTACTATTATGATAAGAAACTGGGAATGGAACTTCATAGTATGTTCCTACTTTACCACCAAGGAATTCATAGTCTGGTTTAGACCTAGTTACAGCACCTAGATGATCTACAGGAGTTGCTAAATTAGCAGCATTGAGTGTATCAGTTAAGATATTAATTAAGTTCTCAATGTTTGTTTGAACATCAGTGCAATCAGCAGTATTATGGTTAAGAAGTTTAATGGAATTAGTAATACTAGAAACAAATGTATGTGTTGTTGATATCTTCTTAATAGAACCAGGATCTGCACTTACGAAAGTATGTGTTGATTGTGGTGTATAAGAAACAGCATTTGAAGCAGCAGTTACAAATGTATGAGTATAAGCACCACCAGTACTCAATACTGCTCTAGTAATACCATTTGCAGTAGCAGATACGAATGTATGTGCAGTTAAGTTTGTTGATGGAACTTGATCTAGAACCTGAACATCAAATGTATTAGTTTGTACATTAGAAATTGTTAACCATCTATTAGATACAGGATCAGTTGGGCGTGGATATGAATGATTAGTAGCATTACTATCTTGAGCACATGTGAATGTTAATGAATTATCAGCAATCTTGATATGCTCACCATTAATCATTCCATGACCATTAGATGTAATAGTCATTACACCTGTAGTTGGATTATAAGCAGCAGTACTTGCAGTGTAAGTATTATTAGTGCTTTGGAATGCATGAGTAGTGGTGTTAGAAGATGTACCAACGTTAAGTGTAACTGTATTAGAAGTTACAGAAACAATTGCTACAGCATCATTATATGCTGGATCATCAGCAGTTGCACCACTTTGACCATTTGCACGAGGATAAGAGTGATCAGAAGCTTGACCATCAGCATCACAACGGAATACGAGTGAATTATTAGCAATCTTGAGAGATGTGCCAGATGTAAGACTATGCTCACCAATGGTTAGAACTAAAACACCAGTGGAAGGAGTGAATACAGCGTTAGAAACATCATATCCCTTAATTGGAGATGCACCAACATTAACCGTAATTACACCACTTTGTTTGCGAAGACCTTTAGTTGTAGCAGATTTGAATACATGAGTGGATGTATCTGAAGATACACCGACATTAATATCAAAAGTATCAGTTGCTGCACCAGCAACAGCGAACCATCCACCACTTGCACGATCAAATCCAGTTCTAGGATATGCATGATCTGTGGTATTGCCATCTAGTTCACATCTAAATGTTATTGAATTATCTACAATCTGAACATAATCACCATTAGAGAAACCATGACTAGGAATGGTTATCGTTAACTTACCAATACCAGGACTGTAAGTGGCATTAGTAATTGTATGATGTGTATGTCCTATATGTGTAACAGGGATAGACTTAAGATTACCATATGGGTCTGTTGATCTTGGATATTGCTTATTAGAAGATCCTCCATTCATTGTGCAGTTGAATGTCAAACCAGCATTAGCAATAGTAACACTTGAACCCTTCTTCATACCATGTTGACCAATAGTCAAAGTCATGTTACCTGTCTCAGCATCATAAGTTGCTGCAGAAGGTGTGAATTGAGCGTTAGTACCAGCAGAACCAACATTAACAGTAACTGTTCCTGTTTGACTCTTAAGTGCTCCACTAACTGCAGAAACAAATTGATGCTGAGATGTATCAGAAGAAACACCAACATTTACTCTGAATTGAGTTGTGGTTACATTTCTTACTTCGATCCACTTATCAGCAACTGGATCTGTTGATCTTGGATAATCATGGTTAGTAGCATTACTATCCTTAGCACATGTAAATCTTATTGCATTAACATCAAACTTAACCATGTCACCTTCAGATAATCCATGATTAGCAACTGTCAATAACAATTCGCCTATTACAGGATTATAATCAGCAGCAGTTATTGTATGTGAAGTTGTACCAACAGCAGTGATAGCAACAGGTCTTCCAGAAGCACGAGTATCATGTAATGAACGAGGATATGCTTTAGGAGACTGATTATTATCCATCGTGCAAGAGAATTTCAATGATTCATCTTCAATTAAAACACTGTCACTTGTAGTCAAAGTGTGCTTACCAAGTGTAAGAACCATATTACCGTTTGAAGGATCGTATGTTGCTGCAGTTGGTGTATAAGGTGTATTTTCTTCATTTGCAAGAGACTTACCTACGTTTACAGTAAATGTATTAGTATCATATTTTGTAATTGCTAACGCAGAATTATAAGCAGGATCAGTCTTACGAGGATAAATGTGCTTAGTTGCATTATCATCAATATTGCACTTAAGTGTTAGACCTTCTGGTTTAATTGTAATTGCTTGTCCTTGCTTCTTAATACCATTTGCAATTGCAGACTTAAATGTATGAGTATAAGCACCACCTGTCTTAAGAGCAGATCTTACTACACCACCACTAGTAGCAGATACAAATGTATGTGTATCAGTGTTTGTAGAAGGTGCTGTTTCTAGAACTTGAACATCGAATGTATTAGTAGCTACGTTAGATATTTCTAACCATTTACCACTAGAGAAATCAGTTGCTCTTGGATATGCTTTTTGTGCAGCAGTACCAGATGCTCCATTGAAACCACAACTGAATGTTAATGATTCGTTGGCAATTTGAATGAAATCACCATTTTCAAATCCATGACCATTAATGGTCAATTCCATAACACCTGAAGTTGGGTTATAAGATGCATCAGTTACAGAATATGCTGCTTGAGGAACGAATGTATGTGTATAAACACCACCAACAATTAATGCTCCTTTCTTCGCTTCTACGAAAGCATGAGTTGTTGTGTTGGATGAAATACCAACGTTAATTGTAACTGTTCCATCCTGAACCTTAATTCCATTAGAAGTTGCAGATTGATATGAATGAGCAGTATTACCAAATACAGTTTTTCCTACAAATATATCAAATGAATTGGTTTGACTATTAGTAATTGGAACCCATTGATTAGCAATTGGATCAGTAGTACGTGGATAAGTCTTATTAACTGCACCACCACCCATATCACAACTAAATGTGATTGAATCTGCGTCTAATTTTACTGAAGCAACTGCCCTTTCAATACCATTAGATGTTGCTGAAATGAATGTATGTGAAGATAGATCTTGAGACTTGCCAACATTAACATCAAATGTATTAGTAGTTACGTTAACGATATGTAAGAACTTATTACTTACGGGATCAGTTGAACGAGGATATGTATGAATAGTTGCATCATAATCCTTAGAACAAGTAAATGTTATTGAATCATCTTTAATTCTTATTCTGTCACCATTTGTAAATCCATGACCAGCGATGGTCAATGTTAAAACACCAGTTGAAGGTGTATAAGTTGAATTAGTTACAGTATGCTCAGAAGCACCAGTTAATCCATGACTACTAGAAGTAATGGTTAGAACACCAGTTTCGGGATTGTATGCTCCACCAGAAGCAGTCTTATTAGAAGTTCCAACAGCAGTGATAGAAACAGAAGTATCAAAAGTCTTGTCACGTTTTTGCTTAATACCAGTTGCTGTACCAGATACAAAGATATGAGGATCTAAGTTTGTAGATGGAATAACATCCAATACTTGAACATCAAATGTAGTAGATGCTACGTTAGAAACTTGTATCCACTTACCACTAACAGGGTCAGTTGATCTTGGATAAGTTTTATTGGTTTGATAACCATCAAAGTTGCAATTGAATGTAAGTGAGTCATCATCAAATTTAACCCAATCACCATTTCTCATTCCATGAGCAGATGTGGTAGTGATACTCATAATACCTGTAGTAGGATTATAAGATGTACCAGTAGTTGCCTGATGTGTATCAATTGTTGTTCTTGGATATGCATGCTCAGATACATCACTATCTTGATCACAAGTAAATGTAACAGCTTCATTCAACAATTTAATATTGTCTCCTACAACCAAATCATGAGTTCCAAGTGTAAGAACCATGTTACCATCAGCAGGAGTATAAACTGCATTACTGATATCATGAACCAACTTAGGTGACTTACCTACATCTAAAGTTACAGTATTATCAACATGGATAAGACCACCTGGATATGCAGACTTAAATGTATGTGTGGATTTATCAGGGGAGATGCCAACATTTATTTCAAATGTCTTATCTGTCTTATTAGCAATCTTAAACTGTCTACCAGCATAAGGATCTTTTCCTACTCTTGGATATGCGTGATCGGTATCATTTCCATCTAACTGACAAGTAAATGTCAATGAGTTATCAAGAAGTCTTACCTTATCACCATTTTCAAATCTATGATTGTCATATGTAATTCCATTAGGAACTGCATATTGGAAGATGTGTGCATAATCACCACCTGTGACTATTGCATTTGAATTAGCAGTTACGAATACATGAGTAGAAGTATCTGATGATGTTCCTACGTTAACTGTAATTGTTGTTGAAGTTGTACCAGTAATATAGACGGAAGTCTGATATGCAGGGTCTGGAGTTCCAGTGTTGTTAGATGCTCCACCAGCAGTACCATTTTCACCACTTGATCTTGGGTATGTCTTCTGAGTTGAGTTGCCATCACCATTATAGTTACAAGTAAATGTAAGTGAATTATCAGCAATTCTAATACCATCACCAACAGATAGTGAGTGAGTTCCAATTGCTAGTACTAGATCACCAGTTGCAGGATTGTATGTTGTACCAGCACCAGGAGTAAAGTTAACTGCTGGAGTAGTACCAACATTAACATCAAATGTGTTTGTTGTTATGTTACTTAAACTTAATCTCTTATCACTTTGAGGATCAGTAGATCTTGGATATGAATGATCAGTAGTATGGTCATCCATTGCACAAGTAAATACAATACTGTTATTAACAATCTTAATCTGATCATTAACAGTAAGTCCATGATTAGGAACAGTCAGTGTCATAACACCAGTTGTAGGTACATATGCAGCGTCAGTAACACTAAACTGCTTACCACAAGTAAGAACCATCTTACCTGATGATGGTGTATATGTTGCAAAGGTTATTGTATGACGAGAACCTTCATATAGAATAGGAATAGAATCATTATATACTGGATCAGTTGTTCTAGGATATTTCTTAGTTGTAAAATCATCATCCATATCACAAGTGAATGATAAAGATTCCTTCGCTAATTTAACATTAGTACCTGCTCTTAAACGATGTTCACCAATATCCATTGTTAAGAGACCACTTTCAGCATCATAAGTTGCTGCTGAAGGTTGGAAACCTACGTTAGGTGTTTTACCAACATCAAGTTGGAAAGTATTAGTTTGCTTATTCTGAACACTTAACCAACCTTGACTTGCATGATCAGAAGATCTTGGATAAGTATGAGTGCTTCTGTTCTCATCCATTGAACAAGTGAATGTTAATGAATCATCTTCTAATTGAACCTTATCACCATTAAGTAAACCATGACTGTTACTTGTTATCTCTAAGATACCTGTTGCAGGATTATAAGTTGCTCCTGTTGCTGTAAGTGCAGAAGGACCAACAAAACCATGAGATGATTTTGTTATCTTAAGATCTCCTGTTGCAGCACTATAAACTACATTGGTTGGAGTAATTTCTGTAAATGATGATGTAGTAGAATCGGTGATAGAAGTATCAGTCTTCTGAGTTAATCCATGATCACCTTGAACATCCCATAGAGAGTTAGTAACAATAAAGTCAAGAATTTCATCTAACTTTCCATATGCCCAAACAGTCTCTATAATTTCTTTCTCAACGTTGAGAAGTTGAACATTGTTAACATCTGCTCTATTAACATAGTAACTCGCTGCATCCCATATCTTACTATTACTACCATTCTGAATATCAAATACAATTGCCTTACAAACATCTCTAACATCATCCTCGCAATTAACATTACCACCAATAACTGTAAAGTTAGGGAATTTCTGATTGATTAGATATACAACTTCCTTAGCAATAAAGTCTAAGTTTGAAGTAATCAAATCTCCAGCATTAATGTATCTCTGAGTATTACCAACAAATCCTCTATTTGCTATACCAACATTAACTGTTATTGTAGTAGCAGTTTCTGCTGAGATTGCTAATGTTGCACCATATGCAGGATCAGTTACTCTTGGATAGGTATGATTAGTAGCATTATTATCCTTAGCACAGGTAAATGTCAAAGAGTTTGGTTTAATTGTAATAGTATTAGATGTTGTATAACTGTGTGATCCAATTGTTAATACTAGGTCACCTGTATTTGGATTGTAAGTAGCATCAGTAACATCCTTTTCTACACCACCTGTTATTCTAATAGCATTGTTAGCTGTACCACCAGCCCAAGTATGCTTACCAGCAACTTTACGCACAGTATCAATAATAGAATCATTATTGAAGTATTCACCTGCTGTAAATGATTCTACACCAGACCAATCTTCAACATGTACTCCACCATCTATACCTTCAAAGTGAAGTAGTAATTTTGTATTAGCATCACCTTGGTATATTCCATTAGGAGCAGTAAATGCTGTGGTATAACGAGAAGTATTTGAAATTCTTAATTCATCAACATGACCAGTAAATCCATTAGCACCTGCATAATCAGCACCGATACGAATTGGTTTTGCGATATATGATGAGTTATCAGTAGCAGTCCCTGCCTCAGTACCGTTTATATAAATTTTTGTTGTAGTGGATACTCTGACAATAGCAATATGTACCCAAGTATCAGCAGTTAAAGTGGTACTTGTAGTTACTAAATCAGAACCATTAACATGCCAACGTGGTTGACCAGTTGCCAAATACAATCTACCAGCAACTTCAGTTGCACCTGATGATCTTGTATCAAAAATATCAACATTACCACTTAATGAAGCAGTAGCAGGTCTTATCCATAGATCTACAGTGAACACACCAGAACCAAAAGCAATTTCTGTAGTTGAAGGAGTGCTAATATAATCTGCTGCTGCAAGTTCTAATGAAGTTAAACCAAATTTTTTCTGTGTAGTATCTAATTTAGCATCTTCACTAAAGGTGAATTTGTAATAATCTTCACCATTTGATTGTGTTCTACCTATCTTACCAAGATAAACAATATCACGTGCCTGACTATAACCGATAACTTCTGCCTTTGTATCCCTAGTTCTTATGATCTGACCATTATTAAAGAAACCAGTTCCTTGCTTGTCGTAGAAAGATAGTTTTCTTACTCTTCCATCTTCTGAACTAGTAAAGTCTCCAACATTATTACCATAATTGATCCTATAGTTACGAACATATTCATCCTGAACTATACTTCCTACAGCATTATCATAAGGTATTACATAATTATTGATTAATTCATTTGCAGGGAACTTACTATCAAATGCAGTAAGATTATCAGTGAAATCTACAACATTAACTTGAGATTGAGAAATGTTATCTAGAACAACATTAGGATATGATGAAGAAGTAATTCTGTTAAATAACAATCCAAAGAAAGAAGATCCAGGAGAAATATTAACCTGTCCTATAAACTCATTGGTTGTAGGATCTTGATACGCACTAGTAGATGCAACACTAGCAACAACTCCAGATTTAGAACCAATAATAATATCATTCAACTGAATATCAAATAATCCAGGAGTTGACTTATATGTACCAGCAGTCTTACTTAATGTTAATGCATTAGTAACAGCAATAACAGTGCTATAAACTGGTGTATTTTCTTGTTGTGCTACTGCCTGAGTTCCAACCTGTCCTCTTGATACCCCAAGAGTTGTGGAGTCTGCATTATCAGTAATACTATTGACTAGGAATATCTCAGATCCAAATTGATAATTCTGAGTTGCTACAAAGGTTCCAGCAGTGACTGGTGATAATGAAGCACCTCCATAAGGAATTACCTCAATACTTGTAGTTGAAGGTCCAACTGCATAACGCAATTGTGCTGCTGGAGTTTCTTGACCTGTTGCTAAGTTAATTTGTTCAACTTTTGCAATATCTCCAGTTAAGTTAGTTACATTCTCACCAAATGTAAATAGACCAATATTTGATACAGCAGTATTTGATGCTAAGAGAGCAGAGAACCCTGTTGCACCAACACTAACTAATTCACCTATAACAAAGGTTCCTTCTGTAATATAACCAGAAACAGTATTACCAGTAACGTTAGTTACAATTAATCTTGCATTTGTACTACTACCAACAAGAGGATTTCCAATATTAGGGAAAATACCGCTAATATTAGTAAACTCAAAAGCAACAGTTTGAATTTGAGAAACTGTTATGTTAGCATACTTAACACTTGCAGGTGGTGAAGGTGGTTCACTGAATACAATGGAATCTGACTGAATGTTGAATGATGTCTCTGGGTTTTGTACAACACCGTTAAGAACAATCATTAACTGATTAGCATTAGCAACAACGTTGTTACCATTAACAGTTAGAGGGAATGCAATCTTTTGACCATCAAACAGGTTAGAAATATCATCAATACGTTGTACAACAGAGGTCAAAATGTTCTCTGAAGATGTCAATCTCTTCTGACGGAATAAAACCTCGGTATTATTGAACTCTGTGTATATTGGTTCAACTAAAGCAAAGTTCTGAATATTAGGAACAATTGCTTCCTGTGCAAGTTCAACAGACTTAGTTAACTGGAAGAAGGTATCCTTATTAGGAATTTGACCATATTCATTAAGATTTAACTCACCAAATACCTTAAATGATGCAGGGTGTACGTTTCTAATAAGAATTTCTTTCCAATCACTAATAGAAACTGCAGACTTAACAGCATAAGAGAAGTCCTGATAATAGTAAGAGTCTTGGATTTTTTGAATAATTTCGGATGGTTTACCAACATCATCGATAAACTGACCTGTAGTTTTGGTAATAGAACCAATCTCTAGAACACCACGAGCAACTTTAAGATCACTTATAGTACCAGAAGACTTAGAAATAACACCTGTAATCTTTTGACCATTAGCAAAGGTTCCTGTATAGTCAACAATCTTAAGAATTCTAGGTCCAATCTGCCAACCAGAGTTTGTAGAAACATATCCAGTTGCAGTAGCAACATCTAATGTATCACCCTGATAAACCAATTCACCTTCAAGGAAAGTAGAAGTAATAACATTTGCTTCAGCAGCACCACCAAATGATTCAGTTAATACACTTTGACGACCTTCACCAGCGTTAACGAAGGAAATTGCGTCTCCAAGAGCAGCGTTTGAAGCAGTAATTGCAAGTTTTAACTGATCACCTTCTAAAGAGTTAGTAGCACCAGCAATTGCATAATAGGTAGTAGTTGCGTTAAGACGACCAATAGCACCAGCAGCAAGAGGGAAATCAGCACCATCTCCAGTATCAGTAACTGCTACACTTACTGCAGCACCATTAACAATACCATGAGGATAAGCAAACTGTAATAAACCTAAGTCAAGGTTTACAACATAGTTAAAGGAAGATCTTAAACTAATAGTTGGTGTTGATGAATAACCAGCACCAGGATCTTTAACAACAATATTATCTAATCGACCATTTTTAATACTTGATTCTGCAGTAGCACCAGATCCACCACCACCTGTAATTATTACAGCAGGTGCTAATGAATATCCAGAACCTGGATTAGTTACTGTAATACTAGAAAGAATACTTGTAGAAGTTAACTGAGCATTTAATGGGAATGTAATCTCAGGACGTAAAGTATAGTCATGAGGATAATCATAACCAAAGTTATTGTTCTTAAGTTTCTTAATCTTACCAACTTTATCACCTTTAGTGAAGATAGATGCTTCAGTACCGAAAGGTGGGATAATTACATTTACTTTTGCTCCTGATCCAGTCAATCCAGATCCAAGAATTCCTGCTACTGAATCAATGTCAATAGATGCAGTGGTATATCCTTTACCTGCTGAAGTAATTACAACAGCATTAATTTGACCTGGAATTGTTATACCATCGTCATCTAGACCATCAGCAACAGTAATTTGTACAAGACCACCTTCACCGTCACCAGTAATAGGTACACCATTATAAGTTCCTACAGCATATTCAGTTCCTGGTTCTTCAATGGTTGCTCGTTCAATCTTTCTGGTTGATGAAATACCAGTAACAACAGGTAATTTAGTATAGAAACCACCTGGATTAACAATTCTAATAGCGTTTATAGAACCAACTGCTTTAACTGAACTAGTACTATAAGATGTTTGAGATATAGAAGCATTTCCTTCAGGTTCATTAGCAAGTAGGAATTTGAATGTATCTGGTCCTGAAGTAATTGTCTGTCCTGAAGTAGATGTAATATCAAAAGTTCCTTTATAAGGAGATTCTACAACATCTAAGTAACTACCAGCAACAACAGGGGAATTATCTCCTGTTCTAGATGGATCAAAGTAATATGAAATATTAGTAACAATAGTATCATCAATTTTCAATTTAACAGAAGGACTTGGTTGTCCACCACCTGTAACACCAGGAATACCTATTCTTTCAATAGAGTTGAATGAATACTCTAGTTTGTATAAGTTATCCTTAGAGAAGGATAAGTTACCACCTACAAGAGAAGAGTGACTTAGGTCAAACAAATACTGATGACCATAGTACATTTTAAGAGTTGGTGACTTAACAAAGATACTTACAGTACCTGCAGATGTTGCAGGGTCAGTAATTGCAATAGTTGGTAATTTATATGTAAATTCTAAAGGACTTACTATAGTATCTACAGCAAATGCACCATCATACTCATCATAAACAGTACCACCAACAGTCTGTGATGGGTTACCATCAACATATAATATTTCACCCTTATTCAAATAATGACTTGTTGCTGTGATAACATACACTTCATTAGTATTAGCAACAGCAGTTACTTGAAGTGTCTTATTTAAATTAGCAGTTAACGTAATCTTAGTAACTGCAGTTAGACCTGTAACTTGAGCAGTTGTATATGTTGCATTGAATGAAATATTACTAGCAGCAATATTAACTACAGATCCAACAATAAATGGTGACCCACCAGCAACTTCCTCAATTTTAACTGAATAATCAGCAACTAGGAATGGTTTGAACTTAGCAAATCCATCTAGGTTCTGACCACCACCAGCATTATAACCAGTGCCATCTAAATTATAATCATCTAAATCTATGTCAAAAGTACCAGGAGTGGTATTGTTGACCATTGAGAAAACATAATTTTGTATAATATTAGTATCATTTGGAATTGGTCCTACAATACCATAAGTACTTTGCTCATTAAACTGTTCTGTAACTAATTTTCCAGTATTTAAATCATCTGTCCAAGCATTATTATTAACAGCAAGATATACCTTATTATTAACAGTATCTGTCTTGATTATGTAACCACTATTAACAAATGTACCAGAATCATTATTCAATCTTAATTTCGCACCAACGGTGAAGTTGAATGCCTGATTTACAGTTAATTCTTGAATATTATCAATTTTAATTGTATTTGTAACCTTAAAGAAATAACGATCTTTAACTACAGCAGATACCTTAAGTTTTTGAGAACCTGGTGAAGGTACTGTTGCTGTTCTGGAACTCCATGTATCCTGAGTGTAAGTTAATGTCTCAGTATCTTGAAGAAGTGTTATAGTTGCATCATCATAATCTAATGACTGCAATCCAGCAGATGCTAAAGATATTCCAGTTGTTGTAACAGTTAATACACTTCCAGTTACAGGACTTACAGCAGTTCTAGTAAATCCAATTTGAGTATTGGTTTGAGTACTTTGAGTACCAATCCTTGCAGCATCAGCATCTTTATCAACTTTTAATCCCCAACCAACATAATCGATATAATCATATCTGTTTAGATTAGTAGTGAACCATGAAGTATCATTCCAACTATAACTTAATGCAAAAGTATCAGTTGGAGGTAAGTTCTGAATATCATTAGGAACTGTTGGTACAACTGCTCCATTTCTAAGTCTAATATTATCAATATAGAATTGTCCTTGTCTTTCTTTCTTAAAGTCTCCAGCACCAGTACCCCAACCTACTTGGTTACCAAAGTATAGTGTTTTAGCACCTAGAGCAGTATTAGAAATAATACCAGTAATTACCTGAATACCATTGACATATACTTTGAAATCATTACCTTCTTTCTTAACACCAATAACTTGCCAACTATTATTAGCAAACATGTTGGTTTGTGTAGATTCTACTGGTGTAGCACCACTTAATGCAGTTGAATTATTAGTTGCTGCAAATTGCAACTTACCAGAACTCATATCATATCCTAACCATAATCCACCAGTAGCATCTTGTGCTCCACCGATACCAAATAGAGTTTGATTAGTTTGTGATAAAGTTTGAGATTCTGAACTTACTCTATGAATAAAGAACTCTAAAGTCCAATCATTTGCTAATTTTGTACCTAAAGCAGAAGAAGAAATATCAAAGTAAGAATTTACCCAAGAACTATTAAGACCAGCAGGATTATAACCATAAATCTTAGCAAGATTACCAGCAACAGTAATTGAATTAGTTGCAGAAGTAGTATTGAGTGTATAATGTCCTGTTACATCGGTAGTTGCATTAGAAGCAAAGTCGAATATAAATTCATTTCTATTGTAATTGGTTTGACCATAAAGATGAATATCACCTGAATTATCAACATCTAATGAGTGTACAGTAAGACCTTCTACGTTATCATTAGTAAATGAATTTGTACTATGGTTCTTAAGTTTACCATCATAACCAATTTTAACTGAATCTACAGTCTTAAAAGTGTTTGTATTATTTGTTCTAGTAAATGCAATGTTTAAATCACCAAAAATGTCAATGACAGATTTCTTAGCAAGTGATATATCTCTACCTGGAGTAACATAACGATAGTTCCATAGTAAATCTCCTGTAGAATCTACTTTACCTACCCAGAAACTATCTCTAGTAGTATCATCAGATTTAAGTCTTAAAGTTGATGTGAGATAGATTTCATTAAATTCATCAATACATATGCTTGTATCAAGAGTAGAATAAAGAACATTTGTGTATTGCTTAATCCAATCAACTGTAAATGCATTTACCCCAAGTGTTATCTTAGCAATGGCAGGATTAACATCTCCTTCAGTGGAAGTTGTAGCAACTTCCATACACAAGTAGATATCTGTACCATTAACAATTAGATCTGTAATTTTCTCGGATGCATTAGTAGTTGCTAATTTTCTCTTAATAGCAAAATTACCTGTAGTGTCAATAGATGCAATCCAAGCATCGAAAGGAGCACCTGAGTTAGTATTGGTATAACCAGCAATAATGAAACGAGTATCTGAATATTTCTTAAGTGAAGTTACATAATCAGCACGAGTAGAACCTGAAATACCAGCATATCCTTTCTGGAAAGTTAATGCAGCACTTAGACCATTTTCTGCTTGTGTGTATTTTGCTAAGATTATATCAGGGTTATATGCTGATAGCATATTACCATTTGGTTTATTACCACCAACTACCCATATACTATTACCATCAACAAAAATTTTCTGGAATTCTGTATAATTTTGACCTGTATTACTTTCTAAAGTTCTTTCCCATTGCTTAACACCAGTTGCTGAAACTTTAGCAATAAAAGCAACTTGATTTCCACTAGCATCCTTAGTCATACCACAAAGGTATGATTCTTTATTATCTGCTACATGAACATCATTAATTTTAACATAACTGTTATTTGATATCTTAGAGATGTAGTAATCTGCTTTTTTAAAGATCTGTGGGTGAGTTAGGATAACTCTAGGGTTCTTAGTATAACCAGATCCTGAATTTATGATATTAATAGTATCAATAGATCCTACAGAACTAACAGTAGCTTCTAATTCTCCAGATGATCCATCACCATCAATAATAACTGATGGAGGAATGTCAGTATTATATCCTGATCCTGTTTGGTCAATAACAATTTGCTCAATACCTTTAAATTGACGAACAATAAATGTCTTATTGGTATTCGCCATTATAGGTGTATAATCTACAAATACCTGATCGCCAGCAACAATATTGTGAGGTATAGAAGTTTGTAGAACACCAAAATTGAATCCACTGATATTTTCAAATGTGTAAGCAGAAACTGTTTCACCTTTAATTCTAGAAACACGTGCAGAAACACCAGATCCATCAGTATCTGTATTATCAAATACAAGACGATCATCTACCTGATAGTTTTTACCTGGGTTTTCAACTGTAAATCCAGTAACAGATGCATCTTCAAATTTAGTAGTAGTCTCAACTTCAATATCAACTTTAGAGTCAAATTTAACTTTAGGGAAGTAATCAAAGAGTTGTAAAGGAGATTCCTCGAACATTTGTCTTGGTACTTCATCAGATTCGATAACACCATCACGGTTATCATCCTCTGCATCAAATAAGAGAATATCACCATTCTCCATAGTTAATGCATTTGATGCTGCGTTTGGAGTTCTTTCAACATCAATATCAACATTCTCATATGGGTCTCTATATCTAACAACACCAGTAGGAATGTTCTGTTGAATAGCATTAGGAGTTAAGTTCCAAGTATCAACAACAGAGTTGTAACTAGGACCAATAACATAAGGGAATAGTGGATTACCATCCTCTGTAGCATCAATAGTTACGAAATATACATATCTACCATCTGGGAAATCGGGTGTCTTACAAAAACGTCCATTATATTGATCTAAATCACCTAAACCAAAGACATACTCATAATCTTCAACAAAATTACCAGAAGCCTCATCTGTTATAAGAGGACCAGCAGTTCTAGAAGGAAATGGGTTGTTAGTTGCATCAAAGACTAAATTTGTCTTTAATCTGTATGATGTGTTTAATTTTGTAATAGTAGAGGTTTGATCAGTAGGATCAGTGTATCCATAAGGTCCATATATCGGATTACCATCAAATGCCCAACCAATAATAGGTGAGTGTGCTAATTGTGTCTCTTGCTCCTTAATAGCACCATCAGTATTTTGGAATAAGTTATCACCAAGAATATATCTTAATTTCTGAGGATTGGATAAGTGAGCATATTCACCACCATATTCGTTGTTATAACCTTCAAATACAGCACCTTTCGCAGCATCGAATGTTGATGTTGCTTGAAGGTTGTAAGTCCACTGGAACACAGATGGTGTGAAAGTAGCTTCAGATCCAATAGAAGTTAAGTTAATAAGTGTAGTTCCTTGAACATAGTTAATACCCTTATTAATAATCTCAATATTAGTTACTCTTCCAGCATTTTCTCCATCAGTGTCAATAGTTGCTCTAGCAATAGCACCAAATCCAACACCTTGAATAGTTACTTCAGGTGCAGTAGTATATCCAGATCCAGCAGAAATGATAGCAATAGATATAATTCTACCATCATTAACGATTGCTTGTGCAACAGCACCACTACCAGAACTTAGACTTACTGTTGGTACTGAGGTATAAGATGCACCACCACTTGTAATAGCAACAGTTTTAATAGGACCACGAACAGATGCCGTAGCAGTTGCACCAGATCCGCCACCTCCAACAATTGTTATTTGAGGTTGTGAAGTATATCCAGAACCACCATCGTTAATTAAAATACGTGAAACAACTCCTTTGGTAATAATAGCAGTTGCAGCAGCACCAGCACCATTACCACCGACTATAGACACCAATGGTGATGATGTGTACCCAGAACCCCCTGCAGTGACTGTGATCTCAGAGATAGAACCATCAACAGTTACACTTGCAGTAGCACCACTACCTCCACCACCATCTATTGTCATAGCTGGAGGAGAAGCAGCATCATATTCTTTACCTGCTGTAGTAATTGAAATTGCAGTTAAAGCACCAAAAGTTTTAGTTAATTTAGACTTATAAGACCATATAGAAACACCGTTTACCCATGTACCAACAGGTACATTACTTGATATTAGGTTTTTAGTTGAAATTGTCTGTGAAGTTTTAGGGAACCTATTTAATTTACGTTGGTTACCTGGAAGAAGTGCAGATCCTGGAAAAGGTCCAATTTCATAGTTTGGAATACCTGTAGAAGCAACATACACATGGGTATCATTGAAAAATGTATTCTGGACGTTAGTTGTATATGGTCCAATAACATTTAAAATAGCAGTATTATCCGACTTACCTTTATTAAGGTCAACAGATACAAGAATATTACCTTGAGGTACAACTGTAGCAGGTTGAGGTAATTGATACTGGAAAACATTCGCAGTATCTCTAGATGTTACAAAGAAGGATCCGTTGTAGATAATGGGGTTAGCACCATATACAGTTACCTGATCACCAACAAGAAGACCATGAGCATTAGCACATGTAACAGTTGCAGATTGATTATTAACACCACCATAAGTGATAGATGTCACAGTAACCAACTTTTTAACGTTATATAACCAAGTTTTTAAGTCTGCTCCTTCGCCAGTACCACCTAACTTAGAAACAGTTAGTTTATCACCTGGTAAGTAGTAAGATCCAGTATCTGTCAGTGTTGTTTGTTCTGCATCAACAATACCAACAATATTCATCACAACTTCTTGAGAAGTCCCTTTATTGACATACACTGTGAAGTTTGATGCTATTCCAGTAGCAGAATCCCAATCTTCAACAACACCATTTACAGAACGAGTACATTCTATAAACTGGTTAAGTGATTTTTCCTTATATTGTACAACTTCTGCTGTAGCACCTGTACCTATGACAAATTCACCGTTTCTTTCTGGCCAACCAATTGTAGAGTCAACAGTGATGATACCAGCAGTTGCAGTTAATGGTTCAGCAAGTCTTGTCTTATAAGGTACTGTGAACTTTCCTACAATAGTTTCTTCTGATAAAACTAACTCAAATATCTCTGTTTCTGATGTTTTAATAGAAATAAAGTTTTCTATTAAAGCACTTGCTGCTAATACATTAGTATCTGCAATATCAGCATCTTGAGTTAATAGACCATCTCTAATATTATCAGGATTACCACTAACTAAAGTTGCACGAAGAATGGTGTCAATTGACCAAGTAGCATCAGAAGGTTTGATTATTTGGTCTTTTGGATAAGAAATACTTACAGTTTCACCGTATAGTAACTTAAATAAGTAAGCAATACTATAAGAAGTACCTTTAGATGAATAGAAGTCCTTAATTGTCTTAATAGAGTTTCTAACATCAATTTTTGTATAATCTAAACTAGGAACATCAGGTAAGAACTGTTCTGTGTACTTATCAAGTAATCTTTTAACAAATACAGCATCTAGACACTTAACAGTAGTTTCTTTAGTTGCAGCAGACGCAACAGTGTTATTAGAGAATACTGCATTACCATCTTCAGTATATTCTTTAATTGCACTCGCTGCTCTAGCACATCCTTCAAATTGTGCTTTAGTATATCCAGAACCAGCCTGATTTACTGTAAATCCAGTAACTTCATTTAAACCAATAGTAGCAGAAGCTTCTGCTGAAGGTGGTGACTGAATTATGATTTGAGGAGGTGTTACAGCACTATACCCAGTACCAAAATTGGTAATGTTGATATCAATGATCTGACCATTGAAAATCGATGCTGTAGCAGTTGCTCCAGTACCACCAATATAAACTCCTAGATCATTTACTCTATCATCTACAATATAAACAGATGGGGTATCTTCATATCCACCACCACCACTTAAAATCTCAATATTGATAACACGACCATCACCATCAACCGATGTTTGAAGAATTTGAGCACCAACTGGGTCAATAATTGCTATTCTAGGTACAGTTTCATATCCTTGACCAGCATTTAGTATAGTAACACCAGTAACCTTACCATCTGTTAAAACTGCTCTTAAATTTGCTTTAATTGGGTTAGAACCAGTTGGTTCATCAACATAAATGGTTGGAACCGTTGTATATCCTTGACCAGCAGTAGTAATTGGTACAGTACCAGTTATTTGACCGCTAGAAATAGTTGGAGCACCTAATATAGCACCTCCAGGTTGTAAGAAAGTAAGTCTAGGAGTAAAAGTATACCCACTACCAGAATTGGTAACTTCAAGTCCAGAAACCTCACCATTAGTAACAGTTGCCTTAACAGATGCTACACTAGATCCAGTTTTAGTTGGAGTTTGAATAACAACAGTAGGTGGGTTAGTATCACTATAACCTTTACCACCATCTAGAAGAGCAACACTCTTAATACCATTAACTAAAGCAGTTGCAGAAGCACCACTACCAGTATCCGAGTTAATAGAAACTTTTGGTGGATATTCATACCTGTAACCAGTACCATTTGCATTAATTGCAATACTAGTGATATTACCAGTATCATCAACACGAGAATATCCTACAGCATTAGAACCAAAAGAAGGAATAGGTGCCTCAATAGCGTATACTGATAATGCTCTACCATTTAGAGGAGCAGTTTTAAATATAAACTGGTCATCATCAAGGAAGAAGTCTACTTTAGGTATTAAAAGTTTATTATCATATACAGCAATAACATATTCAGTAATTTCTGGTGCATATCTTACACCATTTCTAGTTAAAGTAAATTGTTTCTTACTATCACCAAATGTATTAGAAATATTATCCGTTCCAACAATAGTATTCTCAACAAAACCACTCAAATAAGTGATATAAGTAAAACTTTCACCATCTGATGCTAATTTTAGTCTAGGAGCAGTTGTAAATACAATATTGGTTCCACTAACAGTATAATCAGTATTTGGAATTAAAGTTTCACCATAAACACTAACAATCAAGTGTTGTGCAGAAGGAGGAGCAACTGGATTGTTCTGTGAAGTTAATGGGAATGATGTAGTTGTGCCATCAAAAGATTTAAGTGGATTTGCAAGACCAGTCCACTTTAATTTTACCTGATCATATGAAATACCTGGACTTAATGCTATATTTGGAGCAGAAGTCGTTTTCTCGTAATATATTACCTCATCGCCTATCATTACTGATCCATTCTTCTCTAAGAATGCATCAATTGTTTCTACTACTATCGTTTCATCAGTTGCTTTTACATCTTCTACTACCTTAGTCGCACCATCAAGGATACTAATATCCAACTTATCAATATCCAGATATTGAAGAAAATTGTTAAGTAAATTCTGACCTAAACCCGTTTTTTCTTGTGATCTATAGTAATATTCAACAAATTTGTTGAATAGTTTATAGTCACTCCTGATAAACTCAGGTGTTTGGGCATTAATTGCCTGAGAAACCTTATTGATATTTGTCATCTAACTTAGAAACAACTCGAAGTGGTTAGTGAACCAGTGTTGGTTATAGCATCGACCACGATAATAGTAGGTGGTTGAGCGAAGACTGTTGGTGTCAAACTATTTAGTGGTATAGTGGAAGGTGGTGGTGTGCCAATAGCGGCTACAGTAACCTCTGGACTTACGATACTAAGAATAGTGCCAGGAGTTGATGCAGGGATTGCTGATATGTTTGATGGTATGAATAGAACTGGAATTGATAAATCAGTCGCTAAAAGACCAGTATCAATAACAGATCCTGTTCCTGTTACACTATCAGTAAGATTTAAGTTAGTTGTGAGTGGAACATCGTCTCCAGCACCTACAGCAGTAATTGGTCCAATACAAATTTCACCAGTATCATAATTTACAGTACCAGCAGAATTATTAGTATAGACTTTCTTATTACCTGTGTTGTAGAACGTCCTGAGTTTACCAAAACCATCATCTTCAAACTGTTGATCAATTCCTGGTCTATCGGCAGTTCTAAAGGTTCCTGAGAGGATTACAGGTTCTTTCTTACATGATGTTCCGTCTGTATTACTTGGAGCACTATTATAAAGACTAGAACCAGTAGATACACAATAAGTATTTGTCTGGTTGGTGATTGGTTTAATGTATTTTAGAATAGTCAACTGAAGAGAAACGTCACTAATTGCCTTATTTGCTAAAGTAACTGCTTTCTGGAATTGCTGACTCTTAAATGTCGAGTTAAAGTTATTGATTTGTGTTTGAGTTGCCCAATCATTAATTGCTGATTGAATATCGGTCTTTATTTGGGAAGTATTGTTTGTAACACCAGTATCGTATAAAACAAATAGTTTTGGATAGATGTATAGATCATCTGGGTCAATAATTACAGGATCGATAGATGCCATCGCATATTTTCTAAGATCTGCAGCAATACTCTTTTTAGTTGCATCATTAAGTAAAGATCCAGTCTTAGTTTTTACTGCAACGTAAACCTTACCGTAAATTGGGGGTTGTAATGCATCTCCACCATAAGCAATAACACTATCTGCATTAGAATAGATGTTTTTAGTAATAACAGCATAATCTTGTGCTGTTACTGCTCTATACTGAGAAGAGTAATATCTTGGAGCATTATACTTGATAGATTCTATAGTTTCAGCAATTTCACCCAATTGAGATTTTTGCTTGATACCTACTGTTATATTTCCTGTAGAATATGTAATTCCCAAATTATCAGTTATATTACCAATATAATCAAAACTATTAATTTCATTTGCTTCGGTTCCTGAAGTTACCAAATATTCTAATTCGATAACCTCACCATCTTTAAGTTTTCTACCTACACTATCATCACCAAATCTCAATTCATATCTCATATCCTCACCTTCAGCAAGGAAATACACCCTTGTAGTACCAGTTAAATTAGTAACTGTATCTACCTTATTATAAAGGTCAGATGTTGTAGAAGTTTCGTTTGCCTTGACTTTAACAACTAAAGTATTAATATCAACGTCTTCTGATGGTACTATAAAATTCTGTGTTTGGAATGTATTAACAACATACTCATAATTGATAATAGATCCCTCTTTTACCTCAACATTGTCAAATAACGCAATACCTGTTGTAGTATTAACTTCTGCTGTCTTTGATGCAAGAATATTCCAAATAAAGTTACCCCCAGATGACACTGGACCTTTCGCTAAGGTAACAGTTGATGGATATGCTCCATTTGTCTGTTGTGTCTGTACAGAGAACGTTAAACACGCCTTAGAAGCAAGTATTGATCTAGGAACATAATTTAAAAGTTTGGCAATATTAACAACATTGTCCCTTACTGTAGCAGACGGCAAAAATGCCTCATTCATCGCCATATTAGCGTTAAATGCGGTATAATATGTGTTATATGCTAAAGTGTCTACCAGATAAGATAAAGCAGACCCTTCAAAATCATAATCGGAGAACTCATTTCTAGTTCTAAGATAAGATTTAATAGAAGCTTTAACATCTTCAAAATCTAATGCTGTTAAATTATTCGGTTGCATTATTCAGGTCTCTGTAGTACGAAATCGACTGTCTCAACTATTGGTATACCTACAATTTTATATTCGATACTGATATTCAATCTATCATTCCCAAAATTCGGGATAACTTCTACACTTTGTAATTGTATACGCTCATCATGTTGGTTAATGGTATTTATTATCTCATCTTGAATACTTTGAGCTGTAAACATGTCTAGAGGCTCAAAGAGCATCTCTTTTACTCTACACCCCAACCAAGGTTGAAATAATTTTTCACCAGGAGAAGTCAGAACTAAATTCCGTATGGATTGTTTTATAGCATTATTATTTTTGACCACAGAAACATCCTTAGTAAAAGGATTGCTCCCCATACTAAGGTTTATGTCTTTAAAGCTACGAGATAACTTTAAATCCTTACCTGTAACCTCTTTGAATGCCATTTAACCATAAAAACCCCTTGCAATTATTATTTATGCTGGATTTTGGGGAATTACAAATATATTGGCAGACATCGTAGTTCTTCTGTTATTTGACCTGTTAGGAACTACAGAATGAGCATAATGAGAGGGGAATATTACAACACTACCAGTCTTAATATCCTTTGGTGTTACATAAAACCCTACAGGAAGTTCAAAAAGAGCATCTAACCCAGAACCATCGTATTCGTAGAACTCATCATTATTAAATCTGAACCCACAATCGTCTTCGGGAATATCATAAAAGTAAACAACACTAATATTAGTAGAAACACCACTATGTTTATGGTATTCTTGATAATGACCAGTATTGTAATGATTTGCCCAAGCTTGTTGAGGAATTATCTGAATATCCGTTTTAGGTTTCATTTCCTCTACAAATTCATTCAATTGGGGTTTTAATACTTCTAACCATTGAATCCAAGGAAGTTCCTCATTTTCAGGTCTTTCCCAAGAACTTGAACAAGTACATTCCCAACTTTCGGGTTTACTGAAATATCGAGGATCTTCTAAGTATTTCTCAAATAAATCCTTAATTTGTTTTTGACCTTCAGGGTTCACATCTCCTCGGTAATACCACCGAGGATTAAACATTTCAACTGTCATAATTTACTCTTCTTCCTCCCAAGAAACGTCACCATCCGCAATTCTTTCTGAATTTACTTTATTTACTGGAGGTGGAGTTGAAGGTTTATTCAATTCTGGTGGAAGATACATCAACATCTCCGCAAACATCTTAGTAGCAAAATCATATGCGATTTTTACCTCATCTTCAAGATCATCACTGAGTTTTTCACGGATTTTTCCTTTTAAAGTATCCGTATCATCAAAGTCATACATTCTAGCAGAACCAGGTACTCTCGCCTTTAACATTTGTCCACCACTTAAATCACCCATGTGACGAGTGTAACAATGTGCCATAAGTGCCTTTGGATCACCAGATATCCCCTGAAGATGCTTTTTAAAGTCTAAAGTAGTCTGAAGAGTAGGTGGAGGTGTAGATCTATGCCACAGTTCCTTATAATCTTCTTTAATTTTAGGTGCTCTATACAATTCCGCTAGTTCATCTGTATTAAGAACGCCAGCTTCATGAGCAAATGTCTCTAAAGTTTCATATTGTAGATATAAATTCCACAAATATATGGCATATACCTCATCTGGCAGTTTTCCACCAAACATAATGCCTACAAACGGTTGTTTTTCCGCATTTTTATGATTTTCAGCAGTTGCTTCACGTAAACTCATTTTCCTTGACCTCTACTCCTCTTTTTTGCGTGATTACGAGATGTAGCACCGTATTTTGTATGCTTACCTTGCCCTTGACGGGATTTTTTGGGTATTGCTTCAACAAATACGTTTCCGTTAACCCCAGTTCTAGTTGCCATAATTAAATTCCAACGAATACATTAATACTCCCTTTTGCTACAACGGATGTACAAGGGAATGCGGGAGTAGCATCTCCTAGTAAATCACCTACCTTACCTGCCCTCATACCATTGATCCAAACAGTCTTAGTTGTTGCATACAACTTCCTTGAATGTCCAGTAGCAAGTTCTCTTCCAGCAGCAACACCGATTGTACAATGCCAAGCAGGGGTTGTTGTGGTAAAGAAACACTTAAATCCTACAGATGATGTACTATGTACACTAGGAGTAGGATGAGGAGTGATAATATCTTGATCCCGTATAGGTATACTACCATTAATTACCACATTTGAAAAGGCCATAACTGGACCTAATACTAAAGGTGGCCAAAGTGTAGTAGCATTCATCGCTGCTACGGGTTTTGGCACTATCTGTGGTGCAGTAGGAGCGTGAGGACACCCACCAAGAACACCACCACCTAAACCTGGATGATGTGAAGAACACATTCCAGCACCATGTCCACTACACATACCGCCATAAATTGCTGCTGGAGATGACATTTTTAAGGATTATAGGGATTTCCGTTTTCGTTAACTGCACTTTTCCAAGTATTCCGTTGATTGGTATACTCATTCCACATTTTCATGGTACCAGTTGCAGTCCATGACTTACAACCATCACCCATTAGACCCGACATTGCATAAGATGTGGTAGTTGAAGTACCATTTCCGTTATCAGTCGTGCCACCAGTAGAACCTGCAGGGGCACTACAAGCAAAATGTGAACAACCTGCGTTAACAGGAGTGCAAGATAGCGTTACATTTATATCTATAACACTTCTCGTATCGGGTCTGTACTGCCTCATTAGGTATTTGGTGTATTGTGAGGAGTAAGGAAGATTAGACATGGTTCCTTGTACGGTCTCTACGAAACTTTCACGGTGAACTGTGACATCAGGTACGGTTTCCTGCGTAATATCGGAAATATCCTTCCTTCGATACGCTCTATTATCATCAATTTGGTTCTTTTGCATCAAATCAAGGTAAGAATTAGGTAATTCTTCAATGTCTTTAATGCTATCTAAGGTATGTTTGACATCAGTCTTCTCATATAAGTGCTGAGTCCTGTTTTTTGCGTATTTTCGTTGCGGTAATTTGTCAATTCTGTTCCTATTAGTGTCTAATTTCACTTTATAGGACGGATCAAAGTCATTTACAATGGTTTTTTCGGGTTGAGACATGTGTGTGGTCTCTAATTTCGCTAAATCATCCGCTTGAAAGTCTAATCCAGGTATATTATCGTAAATATCCTTCTTAAATTTCTCAAATTCATCGGGAATATACGCATCATTCTCTAAAACAGTAGTCGTTTCCTTATGAACGTTAGTTATATAAACCTGTGGAAGGTTTGTAGATGAATATCCACTACCAGGTATGTCTACTTTTATAGCAGTTAGCACTCCACCAGTAAATTCTGCCTTACAAGTTGCTTGAGTACCTGTGGAGACCGACGGGGGTGATATCATAACTTTGGGAGTACGGTTATAACTAGCCCATCCAGATCCTCCACTGACTATAGTAAGATTAGTAACTATTCCATTTGTAAGTGTTACTGTTACTTCTGGTTGTTGTAACAGATTAAAGATGTCTGGTGCGTTCTTATCTACGTCTACAGTAACATATTGCGTTGATTTTTCTAGAAATTCATACATTCCAACCAACGCTGCTCTATCTGCTATACCTTTTCCTGCTTTTGCAGTAATTACATTACCTCTATTAGATGTATATTGTGTATCCTTAGTAAAATTACTACCACTTCCATTGACGTATATTATATGATACGGAAAATTATCCAGATCACTATGCCAAACATATGTTATAGTATGCCCATTAATGGTATCACCTATTAATAGAACGTCAAAATTGGTTTGACCTGTTACAGTTGGTTGTGGGGCAACGGCAGTTATCTTTAAATTAACGGTCAATGTAGCAGTTGAGTTATCAGGAAGGGTATGTACATATGATAAAGGAAATACAGTACCAACTGTATAATTGGCACCAGGTGATAATATCTCTAATATTTCCCATGAAGTACCTGTGAATACTGTGGATGAACCGCTATCGTCAAATACTGCCTTAACTCTTGCCTTAACTCTAAACCCAGTTTGAGTACCACTGTTTAAATCAAAGATCTGAAAGTCATCGAACGTCTCGTCGCCACTCTGGTATGGAGGGTTTTGAGTAGTTGTATAAGGTGTGGATACCGCTTGGTCTTCTTGCCACACATCAGTATAGGTTACACCATCATAAGATAGACTAAAATCAGATACCCCATCAGGTTGAGTAGTCGATAAACTATCGTACGAGAACATCAATTTATTACTTGAGGTACCAATTCCCCATACATTCGGATGAGGGCACTCTGGATCGTCTCCTAGAGCAGGTTCCAGTCCATTCTTCCCAGTACTGTAAGTTAATGTGGTGCTTGCGGGGGCACACGTAAATCCACTACAAGGAGAACACTCACTAGAATATGCCACACCTCCACCTGGAGAACCATCATTGTTGCTCGTAGTAGACGTTTCATCCTCAATATGATAACAAGGAGTACCTATTATGCCCTGATCATCGGAAGTGTCATACAAATAGCAAAAATAAGCATCTGATACACCCATGTCATAAGATAACCCAGTAGGGTAGTTATCATATACAAATACATAATCACTATCATACTGTGCAGGTCGAGTTGGTTTTCCACAATTAGCACTAGTAGGAAAGTATGTTCCTGAAGTATATGCCTCTATAGAAGGATACATTACTGCAATACCTTCTCTGTTTAAAATATTATAATTCCCTGTTCGTGATACATGTGTTGGGTACTCAGTAAACTCTGTAGTAACACCTCCTGATCCAGATGGTGCTTGATACCTAATACAACTATCTGTATCACTATCGTTATTAAGATTGCATCCCATCTATCTTTTCCTCTGTAGAGACTTCTAATTCGGTTATTCTACGATATATCTCATCATAGTTCCCCTTAATATTTAAGTAATCTTTATACCCTTTTGGTTGATAGTATGTTTTATCAGGAGTAGGCATCTCAGAAACATACTTCTCTAATGCTTCAATACGTTTACCAAGTGCCATTAACACATCATTTATTGATAATAATGCTTTAGAGATATCATTCTCCATTACTTTCTCTTTTAATTTACCCATCTTGTTTTAGATTAAAAGCGTTATTGTCTGTATTATACTCTAAAGTATCTCCTGTTGTCCAGTCTAATTCTTCTATTACCTCATGAGGTAAGTAAATAAGAGGGTCGCCATACTCGTCTTCTTGGATCTGTAATGTAAATCTTTTTGACATATTCAGTTTTCATAAGCGATTGCTAATCGGGATGGTAGAAGGATACTGAGTTTTGTGATCTTCCCAAGTCTTAATAACATCCTTAACATCATTTATAATATTCCAACTTACACAATTAGTAGCACACTCATACATTCGGTTATCAAGACCTCCTTCATACTTAATTAACTGCTCTAATACCCATGTGCGATTATCTTGGGTGTCTTGGCGAAAGGTTGGGGTCATGGTTTTTTTCCTGAGATTTTTTTTTAAAAATTATTATATATCACTTGCGTTTGGGAACCTTTGTAGGTTAGGGTAGTTTGCTTTTTAATATAAGGGCCCCATCATGAACCGAGAACCCCCGATATGACTGCGATTTGGGCGGAGTTCTTTACATTTAGTACATTGATTAACTGTCTTATGTATCACATAGGCATTAAAAAGGGAGTGCTTGGTTAACACTCCCATTCTAACATTATGCTGCTAGATTGTCAAGAACTGATTGGTCAATTTCAGTTACATTTGTAATACTTCCTAACCACTTATTGATGTGCCTAGATGTAGTTACTGACCAGAATTTAGATGTTCTGATATAACCTTTGTCTGGGCAATATGCTGCAACTGGTGTTCTATAACTGAAGAAGATTTGAGTTCCGTCGTTGATAGTTAGTTCAGTCTGATTAGCAGCAATTGGAGTTAGTTTCATTTAGTAATGATCCTTTGTTTGGTATACACTTATTATAGTACATACACCCCCTATTGAATACATTGCCTGTGCCAGTTTGTCAACTGTCCTTGATTGTCATATGCCATCCAATTGACTTGATATAATCAAAGCATGAAAATCTAGGTAATTCTTTATACCTATCTCCCCTAGAGTTTCTAACACCGTCCATGTA
>CESQ01104796.1_pt1 | contig 39764 bp, 44 predicted proteins | sample 361401 | NCBI WGS metagenome assembly CESQ01 (sample SAMEA2622119, study PRJEB7988) | marine metagenome | isolation source: saline water (ENVO:00002010), including | reverse complement strand
GTGTTATTTAGTTAATGCCTGTTACAAGGAATATCAAATATGATTCAGAAAATATTAAACCAATGAGTTCTGATAATCAATTAATACCAGTATTGGTCGCAGGTGCTTTAGGGCGAATGGGGTCAGAGGTAATAAGAGCTATAAATTCCTCCAATGATTATCAACTCGTTGGGGCAATTGATAATCTTAAAGAAAAAGAAGGCCAAGATATTGGTTCTTTACTTGGAATAGGACCATTGGATGTTTTTTTATCAAGTGATTTTGAAGGTTCTTTGTGTGCTGCAAGTCAAAATGTACCTAAGAATGAGTCAAACAATGGTGCTGTTTTAGTTGATTTCACGCATCCAAAAGTTGCATATAAACACACTCGCACTGCAATAGCTTATGGAGTTCACCCTGTAATTGGTACTACTGGTATATCTTCAGATCAATTAAAAGATCTTTCTAGTTTTGCTGAAAAAGCTGGACTTGGTTCTGCGATTATTCCTAACTTCTCAGTGGGTATGGTTTTGTTGCAGCAAGCGGCAGCAACAGCAGCTCGTTTTTATGAGTTCGCTGAATTAACTGAAATGCATCACAATAAAAAGGCAGATGCTCCAAGTGGAACATGTATTAAAACTGCTGAATTGATAGAGGAACAACGTTCAGACTTTAATACTCCTCTAGTAAACGAAGAAGAATCTTTAGAAGGTTCTCGAGGTGGATTAAGAGCTAGTGGCTTACGACTTCATTCAATACGATTACCAGGACTTGTAGCTCATCAGCAAGTTATGTTCGGATCAAATGGAGAGACATATCAGTTAGTTCATAACACTATTGATAGAACTGCTTATATGCCAGGTGTCCTTTTGGTTGTAAAAAAAATTCGGTCCTTTAATAAATTAGTTTATGGATTAGAGAAAATTTTATAATCATAAATAATATGTTGTTACCTATTAAAAAAAATGAAATTGATAAGTTAATACCCTCAGTAGCAACAGGTAAACAATTTAATTCGGCATTAGGAAATCCTCAGAAGATCTTCCAACGAATTATGATTTCGGCAATAGGAGGTGTCATAACTTTGCTAATTAGTCAAAGTCAGGTTACAAGCCAGTTTTATTCTATTTGGTTGGTATTAGGGGTTGTATTCCTACTTTATATTTTATGGGGGCCAATTCTTGAAGCTAGTAGAAAAAATTCTAAGTTTAAAAATTATTCATTCTCTGCATTAGTTGATGGCTATATCTCTGATGTTTATGTTGAAGATAGAGTAGAAAATCAGCAAGAACAGGCTAATAGTGATGGCAGATTAGAAATAGTAGAAAAAAAAAGAACGTGGGTTGTTTTGGGTATAGATGATGATGATGGTTTTATTGGTAATATAAGTTTTCCATTACAAAATAAGTTTAATATTCTTAAGAAAGATATGAGAATAAATTGCATTGTTTTTAGTAATAGAAAAGATTTTAGTACCATCGAATCAATTAGTGATGCTTGGTGTCCCGAAATTAATTTATGGGTAGGTTATTATCCTTATCTTCTTCGACCAGCTTTCGAGGAAATTATTAATAGGAGAATTTTAAATTAATTATTTTATTTAATAAATGATATGATTTTCCTATGAATATAGCTATTATTGGTTCTGGATTAACTGGATCTGTTGCCGCTATATCTTTAGCGAAAGCTGGTTATAGGGTTGATTTATATGAGAGGTTGTCAGACGAAGAACTTATAAATAGAGATCGCACATATGCTATTACACATTCATCAAGAAGAATATTGGAAGGAATTGGTATATGGTCAGAAATTGTATCTGAATTAATACCATTTCAATATCTTAATGTTATAGATTATGAATTAAATAAAAAAGTACAATTTATTACTAATGATTTGAATAAGAATGATCGTAAATATTCATCTGTAGGTTGGATTGCAAAACATAATAAAACAATGTTAGCTATATTAGAATTTATTTCACATATAGAAAATATTAATAAAATACCTACTTCTGTAATACCAAATACAAATAATTATGATTTAATAGTAGCCGCAGATGGTTCGAACTCTACAACAAAAAAGAATCTTAAAACGCCTTCATTTTGCTTTGATTATGACCAAATGTGTATTACAGCGAAGGTCCTTTTAAGAGGGGTTAAATCAAATGAGGCATTTGAAATTCTCAATAATCAAGGACCATTCGCTGTGCTTCCTCTTGGAGGAGACTTGTTTCAAATTATTTGTAGTCAAACCATTAAGAATGGCACATATAATCTAGGCCAACCAAAGTCTATATTCTTAGATTATCTTTCTACAATTCTACCTAATGGTATAGAACTTGATACATTAATCGATGAACCAAAATCTTATCCAATTAGATTCCTTTTGAATTATTATTTTCACTCTGGCAAGTATATTTATGTAGGTGAAACTTTCCACACTTTTCATCCAGTCGGAGGTCAAGGATTAAATTTATGTTGGCGTGATGTTGAATCTCTCACCAATATTATTTCATCCCCAATTTTTAAAAATATTAAATTTTTCATTCCATTTGCTTATTCTTTTTCTAGATTAATTGATGTTTTATCAATATCTATATTAACTGATCTCCTCGTTAGATATTCTAGATCAAATAGTAAATTCTTTTTTTTACCAAGAGTGTTTATTTTCTTTGTCTTAAATAAATCAAAAATTGCAAGAAAAACTATTATTAATATAATGACAAATGGTTTGAAAACTATTTTTTAAATGGTAATTACGAGTAAACCTATCAATCCACCTTCGGATGAACTTTGCGATTTTATTATTTACAAACTTGGAGTAAGTCAAAGTGCTTTAGAATTAGGTGTGAAGAGATCTTTCTTAGAAAATTCTCCATTACCCATTGTTATGTGGAGTTATGGACTGGTCACTCTATCTCAGCTTAAAATTATACTTTCCTGGCAAAAAAATAATTAGTATTTTATTACACTCTCAATAATTACTTTGTTATCAAGTTTATCCCTTCCCATCAGTTTGGTTAGTTCTATAAGAAAAGCGAAACCAACCAATTGACCGCCTGCTTTTCTTATCAATTTACCAGCTGCGGAGGCAGTTCCTCCTGTTGCTAATAAATCATCAAATAGCATTATTTTGCTATCTCTTTTGAATAAATCTTCTTGAACTTCTAAGGTATCTACACCATATTCAAGTTGATAATTAATACTGATAACCTTGCCTGGTAATTTATTTGGTTTTCTGATTGGGATGAAACCTATCTCATTTTTAAAGGCTAATGCTGAAGCAGTGATGAATCCCCTAGACTCAATTCCCGCAATATAATCTGGCCTATTATCAGATACTAGCTTTTCTAAAGGTAGCATTATTTCTTTCCATAATTTGGGTTCTTTATAAATTGGATTTATGTCCTTGAAGACTATTCCCTCTTTAGGAAAATCATTAATATCAGATATATATTTTTTCAAATGTTCCATGCTATTCAAATATAAGTGGTGTGCGATTTCATAAAACCAACAATAAAGCTAGCGAATCTACAAAGTCCTGTCATTATTTAATTATTGCAAACATTCTATTTAGTGGCTTTTCAGAGAAAAGACGTCAAAAATGACTCAAAATTTATCAGAACTTATGAAAAAGATACTTTTAAAAATTGCGAAATAGCGAATGATGCGCCAAAAAGACTGGATTTTTTGATCTTAGTTATTGAAACCCTTCAAATAAACGCCACAGACTCCCTTTTGTTAAAGGCTAAAAACATTGGTTTGTCAGATGATTTTTCTAGTCGAGTTAAATTTTGGAAAATGAGATCCTCTAACCCATTAAGAAAATCATATGCTTTTACTTCGCTTTCATCTGAACAGATAGATTCTCTAGTTGAAATTATTTCTTCAATGTCAGAAAGTCTTTACCCCCTTATTAGGCAACTGCTTTCATCAAAAGAATCTAAAACTCTTAATAATGAACGTTGGTATTTATTTAGTACGCGTCTTAAGTCACTTATTCGTGAAAGGATGAATTTACAGCGTAGCTATATTAACTCTTTATTAATTGACGACAATAATCAATTTTTTAGAGAGTTATTAGTGATTCTTTCCCTATCATGTGGACAAGGCGGTGCAAATCGTTTAAAAGCTTCTATGTATCACCAAAGATAGTGAAGATAAATGATTAATTTGTCATATAGATTTGATCAGGATTCCTGTTCCTTAGATCTTTCAGGGATGCCAGATGTCTCACTGGGAGACTCCGAAAAAACTATTGGTATCATATCGTCATGGACATTAAAAATTATCGGATTCCCCCTTTTGGAAGGAGAAAAGGAACATCTTGATAATTTAATGCAGGTAATTCTTCAATATTCCAGAACATATATCTCTGGAATACGTACATCATTTGTATCTAATAAAAATATTGTTACCATCTCTCCATTAGGAGCTAATCATAAATTATTACTTAATAGTACAAAGGAGGGTGTTAAACCTCTTGAAATTATTTTAGATGACGCTGAATTATCTGATCTGACTAGATGTCTAGATCTTTTAAGATTTGATCCTAGATTTAATGTCAAATGGGATACAAATTTTGAAATTCCTTTTAGTAAGAATTATATTTTAGCTAATATTAATAAATCAAGAAATAACTTTAATATATTTTACTCTTTTATCATCTTTTTATCTTCTAGTGCGTTATTTTTATTATTACCAATAAATAGTAAGTATGAATTAAGAGATACTAATAATACATCGCAAATATTAGTAAATAAAAAATATAATACTAAATAAAATAATTTTTTTTATTTTCTAATAAGTTAACAGAAATAAGATTAAATATTTTATTAAATGAATGAAAGAATAATTTGTCTTTAATCTATATCTCTTTATCAACTCAATTTTCTGAAAAATCATATAAGATAATATAAAGAATGAAAACAAGATGAAACTTTCAGGTGATGATAGAAATAAGATGGATACGTCAGATGATGAAATTTTTTATCAAAAACCTAGGTATGTTCACCATCTAAGTACTTCATTTAGAGATCGTCTTACAAGTTTATATTCAAAATATCTTTTTAATCATTATGTAATTCTAGATTTAATGAGTAGTTGGGTAAGTCATTTACCATCTAATACTAAATATAAAAAAGTAATTGGACATGGTATGAATTCATCTGAACTAACTGCTAATAATAGAATTGATAGCTTCTGGGTACAAAATTTAAATAAAAATCAAAATATGCCATTAGAGGATTCATCAGTTGATATTGGACTAATTGTTGCTGGTTGGCAATATCTTCAATACCCAGAAAAGGTTTCATTAGAACTTTCAAGAATTATAAAATCAGATTCTTTATTAATTATTTCATTCACTAACCGTGCATTCTGGACAAAATCTCCAAACATATGGACTGGTTCTTCTGAAGGAGGAAGAATTGAATATGTAAAAAGAGTTCTATCTGATAATGGATGGACTGTTGAGAAAATATTCAATGAAAAAACATATGAAAATAATTTATTTGGTTTATATTCCTCTGAGAGTGATCCATTCTTTTCGGTTATAGCTAAAAACAATAAGTCTAATAACTTAACTAGTTTTTATTTATAAATATATTTAGTATGATTACGAAATAGTTTTTGTTATGTCTTATTCTCTTCTTAAATTTAGTTCTGAGGACTGTGGAACCTGTCACAGAATGAGCTTCTTTGATTCAAAAGTAGCGAATGAATTAGGTATTGAATTTATAAATGTAAAACTACAGGATACAGAGATTTATAGGAAATACAGACATATATTATTAAAACAATATCCCACTAAAGAAGGGATGGGCTGGCCCACTTATCTTCTTGTTAATGATATAGAGGGTGAGTCTAGAATTATCGGTGAATTAAAAGGTGGTATATCTAAAGGCGACTTCAGAGAAAAACTTCAAAAATTATTATCACATTGATATTAAAACTAATTTATTGGTTGCATTAGGCCGCCGCTTCCTGAGTCCGAATCGTCATCGTCGTTGCCTGCGTCAAATGTCAAAAGCGTATATATACCAAGCGCTAAAATACTTATAAATCCACTAAACAGACTTAATCCATATTGATTTGTACTGATTTCAATCACTTCACCCAAGGTAAAAATACTCAAATTTTGGTGACTATAGCAAGTTTTTCTATAAAAAGTGTTTTATTCGACCAATTGAAAGATTGCCATGCTTGAGCCTTTATTTATTTTTGATTTTTTAAGCTTCCAATTTTTTATTCATAGTATTTAGCCAAATAGTTAGTTGATCTAGAAGTTTATCGCTATCCAATATTCCCAGTCCTCTTATGGTAACGGTTGAGCAACGATCTTCTTTCTTATAGATAAATCTTCCGTGAAGATGTGTAGATAAACCATTTCTTAGTAATTTAAATGCTGGTTCATCCATCATTGTTTCTAATACAACATTAGGTTTAGATAACTTGATTCTAGAGAAACCACATTTTTTAGAGATAATTTTTAATTTCATTACTTCAATTAACGATTCTACAGCCTTTGGTAGTGCTCCATATCTGTCAACCAGGTTGCTTGCAAATTGAATTAACGAATCATTGTTTTCACATTGAGTAGCTAATCTATATGCGTTAATTTTTTCATCAGGATCTGTTATCCAATCACCTGGTATAAAGGCTGTTATAGGCAGATCAATTTGTGTATCATCAACAGTAGGTATATCTTGTCCTTGTATTTCAGCAATCGTTTCTTGCAATAATTCCATATACAAATCAAAACCAATTGTTTCCATTTGCCCGCTTTGTTCAATACCTAAAATATTTCCAACTCCTCTAATTTCCATATCTCTCATTGCTAATTGATAACCACTTCCGAGATCAGTGAATTCCTGAATAGCTTTTAATCGTTGCCTACAAGAATCATTTAGCTTTTCGTTACTTGGATAGAACAACCAGGCGTGAGCTTGTACTCCACTTCGTCCTACTCTTCCTCTTAATTGATATAGTTGAGATAAACCAAATTTATGCGAATCCTCTATTAAAATAGTGTTTACTCTGGGAATATCTAAGCCACTTTCAACAATAGTTGTACATAGCAATACGTCTGCTTCACCAGCATTAAAAGCTAACATTGCATTTTCTAAAGTACCTTCTTCCATTTGGCCATGAGCAATTAGTAATTTCAGATTTGGAATCATCGATTTAATTTTTTCAGCTACGTCTTCGATTCCTTTAATGCGCGGAACAATATAGAAAATTTGACCTCCTCTATCAATTTCTTGAGATATTGCGCTTCTTATTATTTCATTATCAAGAGGTGCTAAGTGAGTTTTAATTGGTCTACGTAATGGCGGTGGTGTTGTTATTAAACTCATTTCACGTACACCAGATAGACTCATATAAAGTGTTCTTGGAATAGGAGTTGCAGATAGCGTTAAGACATCAACACTTTTTTTTAATTCTTTTATCTTTTCTTTTTGGTTTACTCCAAAACGTTGTTCTTCATCTATAACTAAAAGGCCTAGATCCTTATAAGATAACTTTTTATTTAATAGTTGATGTGTACCTACAACAGCGTCAATTTTTCCTTCTTGCAAACCGTTTACTATTTGTTTTCGTTCGCTACTTGTTTTAAATCTATTTAATAAGGATACCTTAATTGGATAGGGGGCAAATCGATCAGAGATAGTTCTCCAGTGTTGTTGTGATAATACTGTTGTTGGAGCGAGGAATGCTATTTGTTTCCCTGCGGTAATTGCTTTAAAAATAGCTCTTATTGCGACTTCAGTTTTACCAAAACCAACATCACCACAAACTAATCTATCCATAGGCTTATCACTTTCCATGTCAGATTTTACTTGATTAGTAGCTTTCGCTTGATCTGGTGTCAAAACGTATGGGAATGAATCTTCTAATTCATTTTGCCAAGGTCCATCATTTGGAAACTTATAGCCTTTTTCTTTACTTCTTTCTGCATATAATTTAATTAAATCTATTGCAACTCTTTTTACAGATTTCTTTGCTTTCTCTTTAATTTTATTCCAATTAGCTCCGCCTAATTTATTAATAGTAGGTGACTTTGAATTTGAATTTCTGTATCTACCTAAACTACCAAGTTGATCCGCAGCAACACTTAGTGTGCCATCCATATATTTAATTACTAAATAGTCTCGTGTATCACCGTTAATATTAAACTTCTCTATCTTTGTAAAAAGACCTATCCCATGATTCCTATGAACTACATAATCACCTGGCTTCATTTTATAAGGATCTATTTTCTTACTTTCTGCTTGTTTTCTTCTCCTTATATAACCTGTTCTAATAATATTACTTTGACCAAATATTTCCTTATCTGTTAATAAAATTATTTTCCATGCTGGTAATATGAAACCTTCCATCTCTCCTTCATTATTATTTTTTATAGCAACTGGTAAGTTATCATCCAAAATGTTCATTATTGAATATAGATCATTATTATTAGGTACAAATTTAGAGATGCATTCATGTTCATCTAATAGAGAAACAACCCTGCTAGGTTGTGCTGATATTATCCAAACGGAATACTGCTCTTTTATATATTGTTTTAAAGATAAGCTTATCTTGCCATATTGATTTGGTAAGAATTTATGTAATTTACTTGAAATATTGAATACATTACCTTTTAGATCTACGTCCTCTATATCAGTTGTGTCAATTCCATTATAATTATTCAATTCTTCGTATATACTATTCATATTTTTATGAAGGTTTTTTTTAAAACATAAATCAATATTCTTTTTGTTATTTAATTTATTTAATGTATCATTATAGCTCTCATTAACTATATTTAGCCAGGATTGACCATGTGCTTTTACTTGAAGTCTTTCATCAACCACAATAAAAGTTTCTTCACCCATGTAATTCAATAAAGATGAAGGTTCCTCAAATGCTATCCCTAAGTATTTCCTTGCTGAGGATAATGATTTATTATTTACTAATTCAGAATATTCATTATCTGTAAATAATGTAGATATATCCTTGTCTGATATTGATAAAAGCTTATCAACAATAAGTGGGTCAAATCCAGTTGGTGTGATAGTTAAACTATCTATCATATCTAGTGATCTTTGTGTTATTGGGTCAAATTCTTTGATTTTTTCTAATTGATCTCCAAATAATTCCAATCTAATTGGAAGTTCACTACTGACAGGATAAATATCAAGAATATCTCCTCTTCTAGTCCATGTTCCCTCTTGATCAATATTGTTATTTTTAACATAACCACATTCAGTCAGCTCATAAGAAAGTTTACTTAAGTCAATTTCATCTCCTACTTTTAATTTTATACACCTTGACTTTAAATATTTAAATGGTGGTAAATGTGGTTGTAATGATCTTTCTGTAGCAATAATAGCTATATTTTCATCATCTTTAAGTTCTAATATGTCACTAAGAACTTGTAATTGACCCCATACAATCTCTGACGTTACCTGTATAGAATCATATGGCGACACCTCACTTGTCGGATATAAGCAAGTTTTTGACCAGCCGCAATCTTTTACCAGTGGGAACCACCTTGTAGCATCTTCTAATGTTGGAACAATGATTAAAAGTCTTTTAGATTCTTGTTTTGCTAGAGATGTAGTTATTAATGCTTTTGCTGTTCTAGAAGCTCCCGTTAAGATTAATCTTTCTTTCCTCTTAGTTCTATCAATTAATTCTTTAGTTAATGGATGATCTTCTAATTTTTTTGCTATAGACTCTAAAGACACTCTTTCTTCTATATGTTTTATATTTAGATTACCATAACATTATATTTGTCTTACAGAGAGGCTTTACTTAGATAAATTTTGATTTCGTATGGATTTCAATTTGGAAATAAATGATATTAATTGTTGTTTATCAAGTTCCTTTCTTGTAGATACGTTAAATTCTTTTTGTAGATATTCTCTACCTTGTTTATAATCCCATGATAAATCCTTAAGAAGAAGTTCAGATTCTTCTATCATTGATTCAATATTAGGTGTATTTAATTTAGGTTGATTTTTATTATCTAGTTTTTTCAAAATATTCAAATAATTAACAAGCTCATTATATTTTGTGATTTTATTACGATTATTATACCCTATATTCTTTTCTAAGAATTCTATTTCTTTATCTCTAGACCAATTTAATCGTTCAATTTCCGAATCTATTGCTGTAAGTTCATTGCTCCAATCGCTAGGTTCATGAGATATATTAGCTAATTCTATATTTTGGTTTTTAGGTAATTCAACTCTTTCTTTATTTATAATTTTAATTTCATTATCAAATTTTTTACTTTTTTCATTTTCATTATTAAAATTAAGCCTTTTTTTTAATCTTAATACTGCCTTATCTTCAGCTGCTTCTACTGTAGAAGCTTCCGCAAGAGCGCTGCCAACCTTTTTGTCACTTATCCAGCCAGTTACCTTAACAACAGCTTTGTTTTCTGATACGTAGCAAAGTTTAGATTCAATTCTCATATCACCTTTTAATAGCACTAATTTAATTCAATACAGTTAACATAAACTAATTAATCCGTAAAAATAGTTCTTTTTTCGAAAATTAATGGATTCAGCATCTCTAAGATCCTTAACTCCTTTACTTGATGGTATCGACAGATGGGTTGAACTAGCGCCTCTTTTGCCAGTGATTGTCTCACTTGAACTTGTACTGTCTGCCGATAATGCAGTTGCCCTAGCCTCAATCACAAAGAATCTAAATAATATTGATTTACAAAAAAAAGCTCTTAATATTGGAATATTTATAGCATTACTATTAAGAATATTAGTAATTCTTACGGCTGAATTCTTCTTGAACTTCTGGCCATTTAAACTTGCAGGTGGTCTATATTTGATATCCTTATCAATATCGAAAATCAAAAGTATTAACAATAATAATATCACTAAAAATAATAATAATAATAATAATTCATTGATCAAGGTCATCTTATTATTAGCAGTAACCGATTTAGCTTTTTCTATTGATAGTATTACCGCAGCTGTAGCAATAAGTGATCAATTCCTTTTAGTTATTACCGGAGCACTTATTGGAGTATTAGCCTTAAGATTTACATCTGGATTATTCATTAAATGGCTAGAAATATATATTAACCTGGAAACAGCTGGATATATTGCAGTAGCATTAATCGGAGTAAAGTTAATTATTGAATTAATTTTTTATGAAATTGTTATTCCAGAATATTTATTTTTTCTAGTTATGTTATTTCTATTCTTTTGGGGTTTCTCAAGTAAAGAAAATACTAATAATTAAATACCGATTATATTGTTTATATTAAGATTAGATTGAGATGATAATGTATATCCATCAGTTTTATTTTTACCTTCTAGCTGGCCATATTTTATCTGAACTGGTAAATCATTAGCCATTATTACTATACCATCTTTTTTATCTATAATTATAATCTTACCTGGTTTTATATTCTTATTAGATTTACTAAATTCTTTATTATTTCCCACTGATTTATTATCAATCATATATAAATTAGCTTCTATAATTTTTATTCTTTTACCATTATGTAATGTATATGCATTAGGGTATAATCCTAGAATTTTCTTAATTATAATCCTTGCTTTTTGATTCCAATCTATTAAATAATCTTCTTTGTTTATTTGCCTTGCATAACTTGGGTCTCCTAATAAATCTGATTGATCTATTGCTTTTAATTGTTTTAATCTTGTATGTTGATCAAGTCCATTTGTCAACTTTATCCGCTCTAGGGATTTGATAATCAATTTAGATGATATGTTTGATAGTCTATTAGAAAGTATTTCTAGATTGTCTTGATCAGTTATTGTTGTTGATTCCTGTTCAATGACTGGGCCAGTATCTAAGCCTTCTTCCATTGCCATTATACAAATACCTGTACATGAATCATCATTAATTATACTCCATTGAATTGGAGCGGCTCCTCTCCATAATGGTAATAATGATGCATGACTATTCCAACTCCCTAGTTTAGGTTGATCTAAAATTTCTCTAGGAAGTATTTGACCAAATGCTACAACTATATATAAATCTGCGTTTAAATTGCTGAGTTTATTCTTTATAATTTGATCCTTGCTAATAGATTCTGTTGTATACACTGGAATATCGTGATCCATAGCAATTTTTTTAACTGGTGAAGGAGACAATTGTTTCCCTCTATTTCTTTTTCTATCAGGTTGTGTAACTACAGCGATAACATCATATCCAGAGTTAACTATGGCTATTAAATTTTCAGCAGCATATTGAGGAGTTCCCCAAAAAACTATCTTCACGCTTCACCCGTTATTGACATGTTTTCGACCCATACATATGGGCTAATTCCTTGATGAGTAACAATCTGTTCGTCTTCGATTTTAACAATAGTGTTTAAGACATTTAAAATATCACCAGCTACTGTTGCAGCCTCAATTGATATCTTTTTACGATCATTTACAATCCACCCGTCGAAAGGTAATGAAAATGAACCTTGACTAGCTTTAACGCCAGAGTGTAACGCAGATAATTCATCTATTAAAATGTACTCTTTTACTGTTTCTTTTATAGATAGACTTTGATCTTTATCTATTCCTGAATCTGATTTGCTAACAACCAACCAATCTGGAGAGACAGAAACCTTAGCTCCTAAACCAGCATGACCTGTTGGATTAACCCCAAATTTTCTTGCGGTAGCCTCAGAATGAATTAAATTAGTTAAAACACCTGATTTTATTAAATTAATATTTTGTGTTGGTGTTCCTTCTCCATCAAAACTAAAGGCACCAACATTTTCATGATGTAAACCTTCGTCGCTAACATTTAGATTTTCCACTGCTATTTGTCTACCTATAGATTTTTCGTTCATTAAACTTAGACCATCAATTATTGAACGTGCGTTAAACATCGAACTAAATGCATTAATTAATTGCAGAAAAGCTTCGGGAGTAAAACATATTAAATATTTATTTGTTTCTATTGCTTTGTAATTGAGATGACTAATTATTTTATTTGAGGTCTCTTTTATACATGATTCAATATCTAGATCTTCTAGATTTGCGTTAATTCTAATTGCTCCTGCACTTCTTGGTTTTTTGTTTGCTTCTTGTGCCTTTGCATATAAGTAAATAGATGTTTGTGATAATTTCATATATCTATTTGCACCATCACTATTTATATATATTCTTTCCATATAACTATCACTTAGTCCATTATATGGAACAGAATCTATTGCCCTATGAGTTTCAAGTAACTTTTTTTCTGCCATTTTAAGAATTGAAAGTAAATTATCAATACTATTTTTCTTATTAGGTTTATAAGTTATTTCTTTTAATGCTGATTTAGCTAATGAAGAGAATTCTGGAGAGTCTTTCTCGTTCCCAAAAGTACTAGCCTCAATAGCTCCTTTTATTGCTTTTTTAATCCCTTCATCAGTTAAATCAGATGTACTTGTTATTCCTACTTTATTATTTCTCCATACCCTCAATGTCATGGAATTTCTTTGAGAACCCTTTAACTGTTTTGCATTACCTTGCTGCACCTGAACAGATATATCTCGACTTGATGATGCACCAACGTCCCATTTTGAGATATTCGACTCCTTACTATATTTGTCTAATAGTTTATTCAATAAAACTGGATCCAATTCCCCTATTTGCTGTTTATTAGCTGAATTATTCATTTTATCTGCCTCCTACAGTTATTGAATCAACTTTTATGTGTGGTTGTCCAACAGTGACGTTTACACTGCCACTTACTGATCCACAGAATCCAGCAGCAAGATCTAAATCATTTGCACACATAGAGATTCTTGGTAGTATTTCTTTCGCCTCCCCTATTAGAGTTGCTCCTTTAACAGGTTTATCAAGTTTCCCGTCTTTGATTAAATAGCCTTCCTCAACGGAGAAATTAAATTGACCCGTGGGCCCCACGCTGCCTCCACCCATTGATTTGCAGTAAAGACCATTATCTACACTTTCGATTAAGTTTGCTGGAGAATAAATACCTTGTTTAATATAAGTATTTCTCATGCGACTTGCTGCCGCAAATGAGAAGTTTTGTCTTCTTCCACTTCCTGTTCTCGGATGACCAGTTCTTAGTGCTCCTGCCCTGTCGGAAAGGAATTGTTTTAAGATTCCATCTTTAATTAATAAAGTATTTTGAGGCTCCATTCCTTCATCATCCATAGATAAAGATCCAAATGCATAATCTGACAAACCTTCATCTACTGCGCTTAGAGCTTTATTAGCAATTTGTTGGTTTACCTTGTCATGAAAAGGGGAAGTACCTCTTTCTAATTGAGTAGTTTCTAGAAGATGACCACATGCTTCATGGAAGATTACTCCCCCAAACTTATTTGCAAGCACAACTGGCATTTGACCTGCTTCTACATATTCTGCATGAAGCATTTTCTGGGCGCTATCATTTAATTCCGATGCGCTTTGATCTATATTCCAGTTTCTTAGATCGTCTGGATTACCTGAACTACCATATCTTCTTGCTGAGGTAGATCTGTTCTTATCTTTTATAGCAATTACATTAATTCCAACTGTCTGATGAAGACGAATATCTCTAGCAAAGACACCATCAGTTGCTGCAACTAGTACTTCTTGCCAATTTCTCGAATAACTAGCTCTTCTTACTTCTAGATTTTTATTTTTGTTAGCAAGTGAGTTGGTTGCTTCTAATAATTTCGATGTCGATTCGTTTAGATCAGGTGTGTCAAATAACCAGTTATTCTTTTCTCGTCCAAAATCCTTAATGCCCTTTAAACCATCAAAGCTTGATTTATTATGAGACCCAATTTCAAGACCTAACATTCCCAGTGCTTGGGTAAGTGCAAATAAAAGTCCTGGTTTTGATAAATCGTTAGTGCTCACAAAACCATCTTTTTTACCTAGAAATACTCTTATACCTGCGCCGATCCCAAAAGATGGACTTACATTTGATATGTCATCTTGTTCGGCAAGGAGGGATATATTATCAGATTTTTCTAGAAAGATCTCTACTAAATCAGCTCCAGCAGATTTGCCCAGTGTTAATATTTCTTCAATTTGTGGCTGTAATGTGTCGTCAAAAGTATGAAATAGAAGGTTTTCACTTTGTTTAGTCAATACTGAATTGGTCAATTTTTTTTTTTTTATATTATGGCATTCCCTAGGCATAATTGTGTATTACCATAGTAACTTCTTTTATTTATTGTAATTAGCTCAATTAATTGATAAATATTTTAAGTTATTCAATAGTTTATAATCAAATAGTATTAGTTAGCGCCAATCCATTTTTGACCATTTAATCTTTGAAGAACTCTAGAAATCAATAAGGGTAGAGTAGTCTTTTTTTCATCAATTAAAAAAGACTCAACTATACTTGGATCAGAATCTGACTCTGCTAATAATATAGTCTTATCTGATGTAATAAATTCATTATTAAAGCAAAGCCAAAATTTTCTATCATTCTCCAATTCACAATATACCATCCAACATTTTCCTCCAACAACAGGTCTATTGCCATTTATTAATTTAATATCAATAACATCTGAGCCTTTATCTATTATAGATTTTTCTAATCCTGGAATAAAGAATTGAGTAATAAATTCCTCAAACGGTTTATCTTCTAATTTAGGAGGTTTAACAGGTTTTTTAGGTATAGGAGGCTTATCAAATTCTGATACTTCGCTCTTGATATTAGATTCATTAGTGGGTTTAGCATTTTCCATATAAATACTTTAGCAAAACAAATCAAGGTTGTTACCTTTTTTTATTGAATAAAAACTTTATTTTGTAATTTCACCAATTTGTGTATGTATCATCTTCCCAATCATTTGAATATGTATTAATTTCTTTGTCTTTTATATTAATATTTTCATCATTATAGTATTGATTACTAGATTCATCAGATAAAACTGAAGTATCATATTCATTCGGATAATTATTTTTTGGAATTTGTGTTTTTATTTTTGTTTTACCGATTACTCTAAAACTTGCATTAATTGTTGGGGATGGATCTTTAATATCTCTTTCTATCAAGGTTTTATCGTAGTGAATTTCGTTATTTAAATCATAATCTATATTAGGTTGGTCTTTATCTAAATCATAATTAATATTAGATTGATCTTTTTGATTAATAGATTTGTATTTAATAGAATCATTAAACTTTGACTGATATGCTTTTGCTATAGTTGTTGTTAATATAAAAGATAGTATAAAACCTGTACCTGTAGAGAGCGCTATATATTTACCTAATGAGAATACTGGCGTATTCCAAATCAATATTTTAAGTTTTGTAGATTGCTTTTGATTGGTAAAAGTTAATAGAGTTATAAGTAATAATATTGATAATAAAGGGATACTTTTCTTAAGTTTAAATAGTTTCATTTATTTGGACCAACCCACCTCTTAATACCCTCTAAATTCTCACCAAGTGAGTCAAAAAGTCTAACTACTATAAAATCAATTATATCTTCAATAGTTTTTGGGTTTGTATACCATGCTGGTATGGGTGGAACAATTAAGGCACCTGCGAGTGATAAACGCTTTATATTCTCTATATGTATTAAGTTAAAAGGTGATTCTCTTGGACATATAATTAATGGCCTTTTTTCTTTAAGATGAACATCAGCACATCTTTCAATTAAGTCTAATGAGAAGCCAGATGCAATTCTCCCTAATGTTCCCATAGAGCAAGGAACAATAACCATACCCTTTGTCCTATGGCTTCCGCTTGCTATTGAAGCTGAGTGATCATTCCATCTGTAACAAGTTAATTTCCCTGATTCAACACTAAGTTTATTCCTCCAGAAATCTGCTTGAGACTTTGGGTCTACAGGGATATTAATATTACGCTCGCTTTTAGCGACTTCATAGGCACCTTTACTAAGTATTAAATCTACACTCTTATTATTTTGAAGCAACAACTGAATAGATCTCTCTCCAAGTTGAATAGCAGAAGCTCCAGTAATTGCAATAACTATACTTGTCATTTAATCTAGTTTTTCTATTTTATTATCTTGGATATTGTTCTTATGTTTTTCAGATTCAAGCTCATCATATTTAACAAGTTCTAAGTCAATTTGATTTTTTAAAATATCAACTTTTAAAACCTTTACATTTACATTTTGTGAAAGCTGATATGTCTTTTTATTCTTGCGTCCTATTAAAAGATTTTGTCTTGATCTATATTCATACCAATCATCACCAAGAGTGCTTACATGCACTAATCCTTCTGCTGTTAAGTCATCTATCTCAGCAAAAAAACCATAACTTTGAACACCTGTTATTACTGCAGAAACTTCTTTGCCTATAATTTTTTGTGCTTCTCTACCCTGAGCTATGGAAATAATGCTATTCCTAAATGACTTTGATTCCTTTCTTCTATCGTTTAAATGTTGTATTAATTTTAAATTTAAATGACTATCAATAGTGTCCTTTAACTTAGTTGAAAAAATTTCCCAATCAACATCATTCCAACTATTCTTCTGGCCTAATTCAACAGATGTTTTACTGCGACTTGAACTTTTATTTTTACCATCACTTAATAGTGAACTAATTAAAAACTGATTAAATATATTCCAATAGTTTAAAGATGGACAGCACCATGGTGATTCTATATTGTTTGTTACTGATAACTGATTTAAATCATTGTTTTCTAGGTCACTATTATGTTTAAATAGTTTTAAGTGAATGCCTGGAATTATATGTTTTACTAATTTATGTAATATTTTCTTTTCATTACTATTTTCAAAAGAATTAATTAATTCCTTTGTTGTTAGTGAACCGTCAATATTAACTGTAATTTTATTATCTATAGCTAATGCTGATTTTGTTAATTCATTTACAGATGATGATTCAATTTCTTCGTGCTCTTTATATATAAAGGGTAATTTATATCCAGTTAAATGTTGTGCAAGAATGTTATTAGCTAATCTAACATATATATCTATTATTGACTGAGGATCGAAACAGTCAAATGATTTGGACCATCCGTAAAAATCTCTACTTGGAAATGCTTTTTGTAGTTCACACAACCTTTCTAAATTAGGTATGTGTTGATCTAATTTAATACAACCATCATTACATTGATTAATAAGTTTTGATGAATTAATAATTGTGTATAAAACCTCTAGGCTGTCTTTGACGGATTTAAGTGCTATTGGAATTGATTTGGATGTAGCTTTTCTCTTGTTAATAGTTTTTAGATGAGTTGGTGTGATTATGTGTATTGGTCTTATTATAGAAAGAGAAAACTTCCAATCTGTAACAACGCCTTTACTATTTATATCTATCATCAATGAAATTGATTCACGATCCTCATTAATTTTAAATTCCGCTGCTGATTTGATTGACTCACTTAAGAAATCAATCCAATTATTGCCTAAACAAATTACTTCACCTTTATCTCTAAGAAATTTATCTAATTTACCGCCTAAATTTAATCTTTCAGATACGGTTGGAGAATGAACCCATATTCTATAACCTCCTTCAAAAGGTTGAGCAAATAATGCAGGTAAAAAAGGCGAATTAGTAGATTCCCAACTTTGAAAAAGAAGCGATGGTTGAGATGTTAGGTTTTCTCTGTTTTTTAATGTTACTTTTTTGGGAGAAACTTTAGGAAAATCATTTAATTTAGAAATATTGTTTTTCGAAAGCAATATTTCGATATCCCCTTCAACTCCGGCATTTAATGGTAATTCTCTAATTATTGAACCTGTGGCATTTAATTGAGCAATTGGGAAACGATTAATTTTAATCTCATATATACATTCACTTTTGTCTAAAGTATCAACAACATTTATATTATTTTCAAGTTCAATAATTGCGGGTATTCTGTCATCCAAAGGGTAAGCTTTTAAAGTTCCTGTTGATTTATCTGACTCAACTTTAGCAAGTATATTATTATTATATCTTTTTAAGACGCATTGTATAGATCCTTCAGGTGCTCTCCTTTTGAGTGCTTGTTTAGTTATTAATGCAATAACTGAATCTCCATGCCAGGCATTATTTAAATTAGATTCCCGTATATATATGTCTTCACCTTGATCTTCTCTTACAACAAAACAGTAACCTTTGCTACTACAACGTACCTTACCTTCAATAAAATCAAGCTCACTATTGATAATTAGTTTCTCATCATCATTGTTTTTGATTATACCTAGTTTTTTTAGAGCATTAACTGCTATTTCTAAATTATCTCTGTCAAGTTTTTTCGTGATTTTGAGCGACTTTTCAAGTTTGGATACTTCTAATCCAACCTCTTTATCAAGATTTTCTAGTATATTTGAAACTGTTGTCATGATTTAGTGAATAATTTAAATTAATTCATTGGATTTAAGTCTTTAAAAATATTAGACTATAAATTGTGTTAATAATTTTTTGATTACTAGTTATCACTAGTTGAATCGCTTTTGCTTTGAGTTAGAAGGTTAATTCCTATAATTAAGAATACTATTCCAGAAAGCAGCTTAAGTAGGAAGGCTGGTATTAGGTTTGCGATAGAACCACCTGCTAAAGCTCCTAAAAGGGTAGCTAAAATAAGAGCTATTGACGAGCCAATAAAAACTGCTAAAGGTTTATTAGTAGTACTGCTTAAGGTTATTGTTGTTAGTTGAGTTTTGTCGCCCATTTCAGCAAGAAAGACGGTGAAGAATGTTGTGAATAATAGGGTAAGCAGCATTATATTAATTTAATTTTAAATTTTGATTAAAGTCAAAATATCCTTGTGTTACTAGGTATATTCCCAAACTTAACATAATTATCCCAGAAATTAGTGTGAATCCTTGTCTAGGTAAATTATTAGATATCCATTGTCCAAGCATAACTCCAATTAGACTTGTAGATATTAGTGCTAATGCAGCACCTGTAAAAACAATTAGTGGCCTACCAGACTGAGCCGAAAGCATTAAAGTAGCTAGTTGCGTCTTATCTGCTAACTCGGCTAGAAAAATTGTACTAAAGGATGTAATTAATATACTCAAAAAAGTAGTTGAATCCTTTGAGTCACTTGATCTTATTTTAGAATTTGAACTAGATTGACCCATTACTTCACCGAGAAAGATCTTATCCTTCTTGTTATGTCTATACAATATTTATATCATATATAAAAAACCTCCAAGTAATCAAGTTATGAATGTTGTCAATTAATGGTGAATCTTTTAATTGTTAGAACTTTAGTCCACCAATTAAACTTAATATTATTTCTAGACTTTATACTCGTCATTTATGCGTAGTTAAATATTATCAGTTAGTTAATATATCAAATAAACCTATGACTGATGATCAAATTTCTTTAATTATTGTTAACTAATGTCGCTTGGTTTAGTATAGTAGCTTCAGTTTAATAAAAAAAATGGGAAACCTATTGCCTCTTGTAGCCGTCTTTCTTGCTGGACCTGCAATAATTGCATTGATCTTCTATAGAAGAGGAGTTTAAAGGTTATGCGGTTTTGCCAAGTGCAATTTCTGCAAAAGAAAAAATCTTTTTAGTAAATGTATTATGCTTTACATTCTCTTTCTTAGAGCCTATTGGTAAGGCTGAACTTATACATTGACCTTTTGAGTTTGTGATAATTATTTTCATATCTTCTGTTAATTGACACTTATAATTGCAATTATGTAATTGTAAATCTATTACATTATTATGTTTTTTGATGTCAACTAAATTTAGTTGTATTTTATTAGAATTTTTCCAATTATTAATTTCAATATGAAATGCTATATCAATTAAATCATTAGTATTTAATTGAGAAGTGTAGTTCCATTTTATAGCTTCTATAAATTCAGTTCCATCATTTAATATCATTTTTAAATGATTACCTTTAAGATTATTGATTTCAACTATTCTACATTTTCTTGTCCAAAATAATGGAGCTGTGTTTTGAATTCCAAAAGGTCCCATTAGATTTATTTGCTTATAAAAATCATGATTAATATCCTCAAAACTTATGTATGCATCTGGTTTTATAGACTTATTCAAATTTAGATTTTTAAATTCTCTAATAGCAATATTATTTAGTTTATCCTTAAGCGGTTGTATGTTTTCTTCTTTAATTGTAAAACCTGCGGCTGCTGAATGCCCACCATGAGCTATTAGTAATTCCGAGCATTCATCTAAAGCTAAATTTACCTTTAGTTGATTATTTGATCTTATTGAGCCTCTGAATAATCCATCATTCGCAACTGATAGTATAGCAGTAGGTAAATTATATCTTTCTACTATTCGTGCAGCAACAATACCAATTATTCCTGGATGCCATTCTCTATTAGTAAGAACTAGAAACTTTCTATTATAAGTATATTCTTTGAACGCTATATCTAAGGCATCATTTTCTATTAATGCTGTAATTCTCTTCCTTTCATCATTAATACAAAAACATTGTTTAGTAAGTTTCTTTATAGAACTTTCGGATGAATTGATTAAAAGATCGATTATTAATTTTGGATCACTTATTCTACCAACTGCATTTATTAATGGAGCTATTTTGTAACCAATATCATTTGATGAAATTGATCTATCATTTATTGCTAATTTTTTGATTATTGCTCTAATTCCGAGGTTATCTGTTCTGTGAATTATTGGGAGAAACTCCTTAAGCCATTTTCTATTAGCACCTTTCAGAGGGGCCATATCGGCTATTGTTCCGATACAAAATAATTCTCTTGCTGTTGTTTGATTAATATTATAATTTTTTTTATTACAAATGTTTTTTGCAAGCATAAATGCAATTCCAACTCCAGCCAAAAATCTATATGGAGAATCATTTGGTGATTTTTCTGGATGAATTAATGCAAACACATTAAGTAAGTTTTTAGTTATTTTATGATGGTCAGTAATAATTAAATCTATATTTAATTCATTTGATCTTTTAATAGCTTCAAATGATGATATACCATTATCTACGGTTATAATAAGCCTTATTTCTTTTATATGAATATCGTTAATCATCTTTTTATTTAGTCCATAACCGTCATCTTGTCTAGATGGAATATACGATTTCACATCTGCTCCTAGCCTTGATAATAACTCAGCTAAAAGTACTGTGCTGGTTATACCATCAGCATCATAATCACCACATATTGCTATCTTCTCGTTCTTATCACAAGCGTCTATTATTCTTTGAGTTGCTTTTTTCAATTCGGTGAAATGATCTTCAGGATTAGGGAGCTCTGAAGGCATTAAGAAACCCTCTAATTCTTCTTTTAAATTTAGACCTCTCCTATATAAGACTTTCTGTAATGTGTAGTTAATTGAACAATTATGTATTTCATCATTACTTATAGGTTTGGGTAATATCCAGCTTTTGATTTGATTGTTATCTGTTGTCAAAAGCATATCCTAGATTGATTCAATAGTAATTGGAATTATATTGGAATTATTATTTAACAACATGAATAAGTTATCAGCTGTTTTTTGGGATGTTGATGGAACAATAGCTGATACAGAGCTATGTGGCCATAGAGTCGCTTTTAATTTGGCATTTAAGGATTATGACTTGGATTGGTATTGGAGTTCTAATGAATATTTAGAACTTTTAAAAATTTCCGGTGGTTTAAACCGAATCAAATATTATCGGGATCAAATTAATAGTGATGTTTCTAATCACAACTGTTCAAAAATTCAATCTAGAAAGCTTTTTCACTATAAAGAATTAATTCAAGCGGGTAAAATTAAAGTTAGGTGTGGTGTCACAAGGCTTATAGAAGAACTTGCTAGTTTTAATATAGATCAATTAATTGTTACTACTAGCGGTAGAAAATCATTGAATCCTTTTTTAAATACTTCATTACATTCACATTTGGAATTCTTTTCTCGGATAATTGCATATGAGGATGTAACTAATCACAAACCTTTCCCAGATGCTTATAAATTAGCATTGGAATTTAGTAATTCATCACCTGTTAGTTGTATTGCCATTGAGGACTCAACTAATGGAGTTAATGCCGCTAAGTCAGCGAATTTAAATTGCCTTTTGACCTTACCACCATGGTCATCTTCTTCCCAAAACATAAATAAAAAGGCTAACGCATGTGTCGATAGTCTTGGAGATAATTATCAAAATTCTCAATTAATATATGGTAAGCCATTAATTACTAATAATGTTGATTTTGCCTATCTTACAAAAATTATTAATTGATAAAATGCAAAAAACTAGATTTAAAAAATTTTTAGAATCATTTATATTAATTGTTAATCCTCTTGTTTCTGACTCTTGGACCAAAAGAAGTATTTTGTTGATTTCAGTTTTATCAGGTTTTTATTTTACTAATAGCTTAATCTCTTTTTTATTGGACAAATCAATTAATACAGTATTCTTGGCATTAATAATATTAATAACTATGGAAATTTCTATCCGAGCATTACTATTCTCTAAGTTTTCAAAACTATCATTAACTTTATTTTCTATTAATAATTTCAGAATAGGATCAACTTATGCTCTGATTCTTGAAGCTTTTAAACTTGGTTCTTAATTTATTTTATTCAGATTCTTCTTCTGAATTCTCATTCATAGGATAGACAAACCCTTGAGCTCTTCCTGTTAAAACTGATTTACCTATTGATAAAGCCTTTTCTGCAGCTATAGCAGCTTTACCTTTCCATATTGCATGTCTTTGATTCCTTTTGCCCTTGGAGGTCTTTTTCTTTGGTACTGCCATTTTTGCTCAACATTTACAGAATTTATATTTTATAACGTCAACCTCCGATTTAACAAAACGACTTTATTCAAAAATTTTTTCTTGTCTTTTTATCTATATATACTCAAGTAAGTACTTATTTTGACTATAGTTTATCTATAAATTCTATTGAATTAGTTAATTAATTCTCTAATGAGTAAAAGTTATAGTCAGTTATTAAAGGATATTGAAAATGGAGAAATAGTTTCAATTATATTAATCCCAAAGAAAAGAGAGGTCATTGTTGAATTTACGAATGGAGACAAAGAATTAATTCCAATATTTTATAATGATCAAAAGATACTCCGTATATCAGAGGAATATAAAGTACCACTTTCCGTTAGAGACATTAGATCAGAACAGCGATTAGCAAGCTTGATTACTGGACTAGGCCTGTCATTAATATTTGTTATTTCTATTTCTATTTTGATAAGAAGATCAACAAAGTTATTAAACAGTATGCAGAGTTTTTCTCGTCGCTCTTCTCAGATTAAGCAAGAGGATATTTCCAAAATTACCTTTGATGATGTTGCTGGTTTAAATGAAGAGTCAGAGGAATTAATTGAAATAGTTACCTTCTTGAAAAATCCACAGATCCTTGTTGACCTTGGCGCAATTACTCCAAAAGGAGTTTTGTTAGTTGGGCCACCTGGTACAGGTAAGACATTATTAGCTCGCGCTATTGCAGGCGAAGCAAATGTTCCTTTCTTTTCAATTTCAGCTTCTGAATTTGTTGAAATGTTTGTAGGTGTTGGAGCTGGAAGAGTTAGAGATCTTTTTAAAAGTGCTAAAGCACAATCTCCATGTATTGTTTTCATAGATGAAATTGACTCCATTGGTCGTCAAAGAGGAACTGGAATTGGAGGAGGAAATGATGAACGAGAGCAAACATTAAATCAACTTCTCACTGAAATGGATGGTTTTGCTTCTAATAGTGGAGTAATTGTAATAGCAGCTACTAATAGACCTGATGTCCTTGACCGTGCCCTTACCAGACCAGGTAGATTTGATCGTCGTATTGATATATCTCTTCCTGATAGAAATGCTAGGTACAAAATTTTGTCAGTTCACGCCAGAACAAAACCAATAAGTGATTCAGTCAAACTTAAGGAATGGGCTTCTAAAACACCTGGCTTCTCAGGAGCAGATTTGAAAAATCTGCTAAATGAAGCAGCTATTCATGCAGCGAGAGATGATAAATCAATTATTAGCTGTAGTGATATTGAAAAAGCTCTCGAAAAAGCACGCTTTGGCTTACTTAGTAAACCACTTACTGATATCACAAAAAAAAGACAAATTGCATATCAAATTATTGGAAAAACATTAGTAGCATTATTAATTCCCTCTCAAGATAAATTAGAAAAGATTTCGTTATTTAAGTCACTTGGCGACATATCAGGAATGACTTATTTTTCTCCCGACGAGGAGACAATTGATAGCGGCTTGATTACTAGAAGTTACATTTATAATAAAATTGTTATTTCACTAGGTTCAAGAGCAGCCGATACGATAATTTTTGGCGCAAAAGAAATTACTCAAGGATCACAAAAGGATCTTAATGATGTATATTTTTGGGCTAACCAAATGGTTACCAAATTTGGATTTTCTAAACTTGGACCCATAGCATATGACTCCAAGAACGATTCAATCTTTCTTGGAAGAGATCTTATGCTAAATAAAAAAGAATATTCTCAGAAAACGAGTAAAGAAATAGATGGACAAATTATATTAATTGCAAAGAAAGCGCTTAATCATGCAATAAAAATACTTTCAGATAAAGTTCCTTTAATGGATCTGTTAGTTGATGAACTAATTGATAAAGAAACTCTTGATGCTGAATTTGTTTTAAATAGACTTAACTCTTTCCTTTCTGAACATTAATAATAATTTATCAATTACAATGCTGAAAAATATTCCTTACTTCCTTTAGGGTCTTCCTTCATTGTTTTGTCACCAGGTGTCCAGCCAGCTGGACATACCTCATCGGGGTGAGATTCAACATATTGATATGCTTGTAAAATTCGTAGTGTTTCATCAATATTTCTTCCAACAGGAGCTTTATTGATCGTTGAATGCATAATTACTCCACTAGGATTAATTATAAATAAACCCCTATCAGCTTCTCCATCATCATTTAAAACATTGTAAGCCGTAGTAATTTCCCGCTTAAGATCGGATACTAGTGGATAGTTGATATCTCCAATTCCTCCTTCATTTCTAGGTGTTTGAATCCAAGCTAAATGTGTAAACTTACTGTCCACAGATACGCCTAATACTTCAGTGTTCTTGCTACTGAAATCAGTATATCTGTCACTAAAAGCAGTAATTTCAGTGGGACATACAAATGTGAAATCTAAGGGATAGAAAAATAAAACAACATACTTTCCTCTGTACTGAGAGAGTTTTATTTCTTTAAATTCCTGATCTACAACTGCAGTTGCAGAAAAATCAGGAGCTTGCATGCCTACCCTTAGGCACTCATTTGTCGTCATGGTAATTTCTTCGTATTTTGTTTGGTTTAGAGGCTAGGGTGAACTTCCCTTTATCCAAATTATAATTTATCATGTTAAGACCAAAGACACTTAATCTTTTTTCTAAACGAGCATAATCACTAAAAATGAATGATCAAATAAGCTGGGATCGCTCTCTTGTTAATAAATATAGTTCCTCAAATCACTTTAAGTTGTTAAATCAGTTGAGGAATGAAATTAAAAAGTACCCTTTAATTAAGAAGAAAAATAATTCACCAAATCAAATTAGCGAGCAATATCATGAAAATAATAATATATCAACAAAATCAAGTTCTCAGGAACCATCTTATTCCAAAAATTCAAATCTCAATATAGAAAATCAAACTACTAAATCGACTATAAGTTTTAATAATTCAAAAAATTTTTCTATTTACAAAAATCATAATAAAGATACAGATGAACAACAACAAGAAAATAATATAATAGCTGATAAAAAAGTCAGTGAAGACAACTCATCTACTACCTTTAAAGATCGTCTAACGCAAATAGATATGAAATAGAATCAAACAAAGAAAAAAACATAAATACTTCTTTTTATTTAACTTATAATTTAAATAAAACTACGTGATAAAAAAAACAAATAAATTTGGTAATTTAGTATGTTTTAGATTATTGATTTTGAAAAACTAATGTCAGTGGAGAGACTTGAACTCTCGACCTCAGCGTTATGAATGCTGTGCTCTAACCAGCTGAGCTACACTGACATGCATATACCGTTGGTTATTGAGACTATCATTTCTTCTTTTCATTAACTGGTTTATGAAAAGAGCTTAATCTAAACTGATTTAGATAGCCTAATAGGTATATTCCTTACATGATAATTCAGGATGGTCTTCTACGGAAGAAATCTTTAGATCTCAAATTTATTCTAGCCATATGCCAAAAAAAAATTATGAACTAGCTGGTTTCAGGATTGTGAATTTATAAATTGTATATAAAACTACAATCTACTTGAGTTTATAAAAATTATCCAATCAGTTGTTACTTTCTTATTAAGCTCAATTTCAATTAGTTAACGATAATCAAAATAATAATTTTTTATAATTAAAAACTAATAATTAATATAATGATCACTATATTCTTATTCTGCTAGCTTGTAAACCAAAAAATAAAGATAATATTAAAAATATTTAAGTTGTATTTATAGCGTAGTAAATATATATTATATATATAATGCAATAAAATGAATGGTGACTACCTAGCCGCATACCAATCATTTGTAGAAGATTCACAAAAAAAGATTATATCTACAAGGATCTCTAAAGTTTCATATCTTGTTAAATTGAATGCTCAAAAAAATTCGATAACTGATTTGGATAAAATGCACAAAGCTTGGGGAAAGAGCGAATATATATTTAAATAATAAATTTTTACAAATTTAAGATTTATTAATACACTATATAATTTTAGACATTATTAAATTAGTTATTGCTTGGTATCCAAGTTTCTGCTTAATTATGATGGGTAAATTAGTTAAAAATAATGCTATTAATAAATCGAGGATTGGTACATATTGATACTTTTCCAATAGTAAGCTTCTGCATCCTCATTGTTTTATGGGTTTAAACGTTCTTCAGTCCAATTATTTTTTCTTATCCATTGCCTTCTAATATGTTTTGGATTACCTATGATTAATTGATCTACTTGAGATATATTAATCTTTAATAAAACAAAATTATTAACATTATTTGAACTTTCCTCGATTATTTTATGATTATCAAATAATTCAGTATATACATCTCCAGGACTAGGCCATCCCCACATTGATTTAGCTTTATCATCCAGTTGCTCCCAAGCAGATGTCGTTTCATCACAAAATGCTAATGTTGAATTACCACGAAATCTAAACTGACATTTTGATTTCTTAAATAACCAACATACTTCTACGTTATTATTGTATTTTAATTCATCAAATTTTTCACTTCTTTTATCTATAAATATTTTCATTTCATATAAATTAGTCCATCCTCTAAAAACAACTGTTCTAACTCTTGGAGTGTTATCAAGACTAATTGTTGCTAATTGAACCCATCTTGAGGGATTTTTTGGTATTTCTTTTTTCTGGTGATATTTTATTTGTGCTAACCAGGGAGGCATTAAATTAACTAATATTTAACTATCCTAATATATATTAAATTCATCATTAAAAACCAAATAGAATATTATATAAATAAGATATTTCTAAATTATATGAGTTGAAAAACTTTTTAATTAATTATTTGTTATTAAAAATCCAATATTCTATAGATGTTTTTTATTAGGTTTCCTCGTCATCTTTTCCTAGTCTTATTTCAACTCCAACAAAGGTGGCAAAAATAACGATGAATAAACCAATAATTGTTTTCCACTCGCCAATTTGATTGATTGACTCATGTGTTTGAAAGAAATCTGGCATCATTTATCAATAATACATCTAATTATCTTCTTCCCACTCTTCATCTGCCTTATCAAGAATTTCTTCAACAGTATTATCGAACGTTTCAGCTACTGACCTAAGCATTTTTGAAATCGTTTCATCCGGGCATGCAAGATCTTTTTGGATCCCTTCAGCACAGTCTTTTATTTCTTCCCATGCATCCACCAAAATTTGCGAATCTACAGGCTTCCATTCTTCTGACATCGTAATCTCCTCTATATGAATAGGTTATGGAGTAATCCTTTAACCATAAGATAGTTCATTTTAATCATTCAAAACTGTCTTGGTTTCTTGATTTTGAATATATTTGCATCTAAAAATGCTACTTTCGATTGCTTATGAAACATTCTTTAGAGGAAATTCAAAAGCTTCGAGCAAAGGCAGAAGCATCATTGAATAAGACAGCTCAGCTACAACAGGCTCTAGCACAAATAGAGGCAGCGCTATTAAGGCATGAGAATCAAAAGGTGAATGAAAAGTCTCAAAACAAATAGGTTTTCATGTATCAAGAAGTTTCAAACCTTGAACTATTATTTACGTACGTTCAAAAACACCTATAAATAAAAAAGAGACTAGATTTTTATCATGCTTTTGCCTAAACCAGTTCGACCTGTCGATGCCGAAAAGAAAGGTAAAGACAATTAAGTTCATGTTTATCAATTTAATTGATTTTATAATTAATTAATTATTTCTAAGTTTTCATTTAAAGAATATAGATCATAGAACTGATCTATATTCTTTTTTTATAAGAAGAATTTATATATATACCACAATTAAGAAAAATTACTTAAATTACACATTTTAAGCCAGAATCAAAATTTAATCTTTAATTTCTGTCAATAACTTTTTCATCTATTGACATTTTGATATTTTTTGGCAAATTTGTGTTTGTGCCTCAATTAATAGTTTCATTAAATTCGCTATTCGTTTTTTCACAAACTAGTAGCTCTTTTCATTTTTCATTATGAAAACCGCATCTAAAGAACTTCAAAAACTTAGATCAATCGCTGAAAAATCTTTAACTAAAACTGCTGAATTACAGCAAGTTTTAGCTCAAATTGAAGCAACACTTTCAAGAGCCGAAGCTCAAAAAGTTATTCAGAAGTCTTCTATAAATTAAAAATACCATCTTGTTATCCTTTTCATTCCAACAAGCTCGTTTAAACATATCTACAAATAAATATTAAATAACTTATTTTTTTCTAAATCTTTACATATTATTAAAAATGAATTGCAAATGCCAACACTGTGCCGAAATCAAAAGGCAGATTATCAGAGCTGAACAAAGACAAGTTGAGCTATATAAGAAAGTTAATTCTAAGTTGATTAGTAATTAATTTTTATTCAACATATGGAATAACGGGTATCTCTATTCTACGATTTAAATAATTAATATATAAGTCATCATTATTAGATTCATTTTCCTTAATTGTTGTATTAGTATTTTTATAAATATTACGACTATTTCTAGCTTCAATATTTATAAAAAGGAAATATATTGCAATTAGTAGTAGATAAGGAGTTATATTCTTAATGTTTAAAAATAATGCTTTCATGTATGAATCTACTAAAAAACCTTACCCTTTGTTTTTCTATTATAGTGGTATAGACATACTATGCCACTAAATTAAACTTATATCTTTAAACTCTGTTTTAATTAAATTATACTAAAATAAATCATTATAATTAATTTTAAATATATAGTTTTGTATTATAGAAATATTAATTAATGAATAATATAATAAATAATAAATTATTTATTAATGGTGTAAACTTACATGTACTAGTTATTGATTAGTTAACAAATTCAGTTCAAGACAAGCAGAGTAACAAACTATTCCAACGGCAACTGATAAATTTAAACTTCTAACTCCTCCAGAATTTAAATGATTAACACCACCAGGCATAGGTATACATGAAATATCTCCACACTCTCTCTTTATATAATCAGGTAAACCATTATCTTCTCTACCGAATAAAAGTATATCTGTATTTCTAAAAGTAATATTTGCTATGGAATTATTACTTTTTTTTGAAAATGCAATAACTCTTGAACTTCTAAATTTCTTTTTATATTGATCAAAAGAATCATATAAATTGATATCGACATACTGCCAATAATCTAAACCTGCTCTTTTTAAATATTTATCTTCTAAACTAAAACCTATTGGTTTAATAATATCTAATGGTAAATTAAATGCAAGGCAAGATCTACCAATTGTTCCAGTGTTCTGTGGAATTCTTGGTTCAAATAGTGCTACGCGTGGTCTATTTGTATTTGAATTAGTCATGGTATGAGACTGCCAATCTTATCTATATCAATAGCTGTTCCATTAATAGCAAGCCACCTTCTTGAAGAATGTCTACTTATTAATGAAGAAAGATTGCTAAGACGTTCGCGAAATAAATGACCAATTTGGGTATGGGGGCTAATTCCCCAACCAATTTCTTCAAAGACAATAATAATTAGATAATTATTTTTTATTAGGGTATTTACAAATTCATTTTTTAGTACTTCCCATTGGTGATCTTTTATCATTAGGTGTTGCTCGACAAGGCCTCCTAAGGAATCAATTAAAATTGATTCTTCTTCTGATATAGATTCAATGGCTTTGCAAATGTCAGCTGGATACTCTATGAGCTTCCAACTTAAGGGTCTTCTTTTCTTATGTACATTTATCCTTTTTTGCCATTCACTATCATTTGGTCTTTGTTTTGAGGTGGCGATATAAGTTATAGCTTTATGTTCCTTTATTAAGAATTCAGCTAATTTACTTTTTCCACTATTTGTTGGTCCACTGATTGTTATAAGACCCCTAAAGTTATTGGGTATTGGAGTAATCATGGTTATAGGCTGTTTATATATTTTAATTATTCAATAATATCTTGTGTTTATATTGTATCTAGATAGACAATAAATAACATTCTTATCTTCATATGTATAATATAGAAAAATTATAGTCGGAATTTTACTAATTAAGATTCATATGTATAAGATTTCTAACTTAGTGATTGTATTTGGTTCCTTTCTTTTGGTTTTATCAATTATTAATATAGTTACAGCTACTGAGGTTAACCCATCATTAGTTAGAGGAGAAACAATATCTGGCATTGCATCTATTGCATTAATTACTATTGGTTATCTATGGACAGAAATCAAGCCCAAAGAACCTGCTAAGGCAATTTTAAATGGAAAGGAAGGGTTTGAACTTAGTTTGGATTTATCAAAAGATCAAAAAAATGAATTAGCTTGGGGTAGCCAGCAAATTTTAACAGCAACAGCAGCCAGTACAATACTAATCTTTTGGGACAATAAAGTAATTCTTAGAAGAGGTTTAATAACTAAAAAATCTTTTAAACCTGGAGATATATGTAATAGAGCTATAGAACAACAAAGATTAATCTCCTTAGTAAATACAGATCTATTCCCTGGCAGAGAAGAATTTGATTGTGTATTAGATGGTTTACCTGCTGTAATTGTTTATCCTATTTCCAATCGAGGCTTAACAATAGTAGGAGGATGGTCAAAGAGATCATTTACAAATTCAGATGAAAAATGGATATCTGGCTGGTCCGATAAGTTATTTGATCTACTTAGTACTTAAAAAATCAATTGTTGTTTCCACTTGTTTATCTGCTGAAATAAATTCAAATGAGTTGTTATTCTTTATCCATTTAGCAGTGTCTGAGACTATTCTTATCTGATAAATAGGTTTTCCTTTTTTATTAAATATCTTTCTATTGAAAATATTATTATTAATTTTTAGTTGACCCGAATCAAAATTATAGAAACCACTAGCAGAAATTATATTTGTATCTTCTAAATTAATATTAAGTGGACTATTAAGAATTATGTTAGATGTATTTAAATCCCAGTCAAATGAATTAGTCGTAATAAAAGATTTTTTTTTATCAAGAAGTGAAATATTTACTTTATTGTATACTTTGATGAAATTATTATAATTATTAAGTGTCGATTTACCTGATCTAACTTTTATATCTTGACCATTTAAGTTTATTATCTCAATAGAACTATCAAATATTTGTATATCATTATTTGTTGGATCTATTGTAGCTTTTGGACTAGTAATTTTAATACGAGTATTTTTACTTGAGTTTTCCTGAATCAACTCAAATTCATTAATATAGCTTATATTATCTAAATCTAATGATTTCTCAATTGGTTTTTGGCATCCTAGAATGGGAAGTACAGTAAATATTGACAGGAGATAAATGCTATGGTTATTCACTAGTTTGACTTATCAGTATATTCAATCTTATCCATTACTGGAGATGGATCTTCTAAGCCATTGTGAGGGTCAAGTAATCCCCATTTTAATGAATTTTCAAACGTTATTGAAGAAGAATCAATTCTAAGTTGATTTAATATTCTTTTGCTCAAGTCTGGAACTAGAGGATGAAGTAATACACCAATTAGTCGACATGATTCTAAAACAGAATATATATCCTGAGCAACTATTTCCTTGTTCGAAATATCTTTAATTAGCTTCCATGGAGCTCGATCATTAAGATAAAGGTTAGCATTATTAGCGAAATCTATAATTGCACTTGCGGAGTTTTTAAAATTATTTTCCTTAAATGAATTAATATATTCATTTATCTTTATTTCGGATATTCCTTTTAGTTTTGACTCTATTAGTGATGGATTTTCTATAGGTATATTATCATTAAACCACTTCTTTGACATTGTGATTGTTCTATTTAACAAATTACCGATGGTATTACTTAAATCACTATTAACGATGTCAACAAATCTTCTCATCTGAAAATCTCCATCATCTCCGAATTCTATATCTCTCAAAAGGTACCATCTCATTGCATCTATACCACTATGTTCAATAAGTTCTAAAGGGTCAAGAACGTTACCTAATGATTTACCCATTTTTTGACCTTCTCTAGTCAAGAAACCATGACCAAGAACACTTAATGGAGGTTTCATTCCTGCAGAGAGGAGCATGGCCGGCCAATAAACAGCATGAAAACGGAGGATATCTTTACCAATTACGTGTATATTTACAGGCCAATAAGTTAATGAGTTATCTGTAAGTTCTGGAGATCTTTGATCTAGTAGTGATCCACTTACATAACCTAATAAAGCATCAAACCATACATAAAAAGTGTGCTCCTCGTTTCCAGGGACATTAATTCCCCATTTTAGGTTTACTCTTGAAATAGAGAAGTCTCTTAATCCTTTAGATACAAAATTAATAATTTCATTTCTTCTACTTTTAGGAGAAATAAAGCCTTCTATTTGTATTAATTTCTCAATATCCTTTTGATATTTTGATAATCTAAAAAAAAGATTTTCTTCATCTCTCCACTCCAATTCCTTTTTATGGATAGAGCAAGATGGGCTGATATTGTTTTCTTCAACATCTTTATATTCCTCACATCCAACACAGTACCATCCACTTTGTCTACCCATGTAGACATCACCAGATTCTAATACCTTTGAATAAAATTTATGAACAAGAAGCGAGTGCTCAGGCGCAGTTGTTCTAATAAATCGATCATAACTAATATTTAATTTATCCCACAAATACTTGTACTTTTCCGTGATTTCGTCGCAATGGATTTGTGGAGAAATATTCTTAGCATTGGCTGTTCTCTCGATTTTTTGCCCATGTTCGTCAACACCTGTAAGAAATAGTACAGAATTTCCGTTTAGTCTATGAAATCGAGCTAATGCATCACAAGCTATGGTTGTATATGAACTTCCAAGATGAGGTTTATCATTAACATAATATAGTGGTGTTGTAATTGTGTATTTCATATTTATTGCAAGATTTTTTTATTATATTATATTTTGTAAAATTTTGCACATATATAAATTAAGGTTATATTTATCATGAATTCATTTCAAAATATAGCATGTCATTATAATCATGAGTTATATTATTAATGATAATCACATCACCAATATTGATTTCTATTTTTGCTCTCAGATGACATATCGAGCTAATATTATATTCTGTAAAATATACAATACTTATATTTTTATACCTATTAATCCAATTAAGTAATACTACTTTATATTTTTTTGTTGTATTATTCATGAACCATTTATTTAGACAACTTTTCTGATCTTCTCTGTATCTATTGATATTTTGTCTTCCAATATTATTTATAATAATTATATTCTTTTCAATTTCTTCTTTCGAAATTAGAGTCTTATCATTAAGAAATCTACTTATTTGATAATGTACTAGTAAATCAGAATATCTTCTGATAGGTGATGTAGCTTGTAAATAACAATCCAAGCCGAGACTATAATGTATTAATGGTTGAACAGAATAAAATGTTTTACCCATACTCTTTTTAAGTAAAAAATTATATAAAATTTGGTTATCTGAATTAATTTTTTGATTATTACTTGCTCTAGTTTTACATTCTTGAACTCTATAAGGAACAGGTATATTATTTGTTTTTGTATAATTTGCAATTAAATCCCCATAAAGTATCATTGCCTCACTTATTAATATTCTTGAAATTGTTTGATCTATGACTTTAATATTTGGAATATTATCTTTTACTATTATTTTGCCATAAGATTCTAAGATTTCCTTAGCCCCTGATTTTTTCCTTAAGTTTTTTCTTGTTTCTAATAGCTTTGATATTATACTTAAATCTTCTTCCTCTTTTGGAGCATACTCAATTAGTTCATCAGCATCATCATAACTTAATTGATAATTTGACTTAATCAGACTTTGTACTATTTCAAAGGAAGAAACGCTACCATCATTATTAAATATAACTCCCATACTTAATGATGCTCTCTTCTCTTTATTTGTTATACTAAATAATTGATTTATCAATACCTCTGGGAACATATAAATAATATTATTTGATAAGTATGTTGTTGATATTAATTTCCTAGCGCATTTATCAACCGCAGAATTATATTCAATATATGCTACAGGTGAAGCTATATGAATCCATAACTTATAATAATTGTCGATTCTTTCTAGGGATATTGCATCATCTATTTCTAATGAATCTACATCATCTATTGTATATGTTTTTAGATATGATAAGTCTTTTAGGGGATATTTATATACATTAAGGTTGGTATTAGAATTTAATCGCTTAATCTCTTCAATTGATTCTAGTTTAAGATCAGTATTAATTATCTGATTTAACATTCTATTGTAAATAGAATTTTATTTAACCCTCAGGATTAACGAATGGAAGTAAAGCAATAATTCTAGCTCTTTTAACAGCTGTAGTTAAATCTCTTTGTTGCTTAGCTGTTAATCCTGTAAGTCTCCTTGGTAATATCTTACCTCTATCTGTTATAAATTTTTTGAGTAATTCTACATCCTTGTAATCAATTGGATCGCCTGGCTTTATAGGTGATAGTTTTTGTTTAAATAGTGAATTAGTCATTGATAAAAAAGTGTGTAAAAGGAATGATTTATTTAATTTCTCTATGAATTGTCATCTTGTTTAATTCTGGACAAAACTTTTTAAGTTCTAGCCTCTCAGTAGTGTTCCTTCTATTCTTTTCTGTGGTGTATCTAGATACTCCTGCAGAACGTTTATCTGAGCTAGGTACAGATCTAGACTCAGTACATTCTAAAGTAACCACTATTCGTGTACCTTTTTTAGCCATATGAACTTAGCTCAACTGTTGTGAGTCTAGGGAACAAAGTACAATCTTACTAGGCAAAGCTCCCTTTTCTATAAATTCATTTGAACACCAATGTTTAACTCACGACATAGCTCATCATGAAGGTATCTGTTTCTTGGTTGAAAGAGCTTGTCAATTTTAATAATGATATTGATGAATTGTCTGAAAAGCTTTCGATGACAGGCTTTGAGGTTGAGTCAATTGAGTATTTGTCAGATCAAGCAAAGAATGTAGTCATTGGATTTGTAGAAGAAGTTAAACCTCACCCCAATGCCGAAAAGCTCAAAGTCTGTACATTAGATGTTGGCTTAACTGAAAAATTAAGTATTGTTTGTGGCGCTCCTAACGTAAAAGCAGGATTCCATGTATTAGTAGCGAAGATAGGAGCTTATTTATCTTCTATGACATTAAAAATTAAATTATCTAATTTACGTGGCGTTGAAAGTGAAGGTATGATTTGTTCATTAAAGGAATTAGGAATAGAAACTTGTAAGGAAGGAATTGAGATTCTTGAAGAAAACAATAAGACTATTCCACCTGTTGGAACAGATGCAGTTGATTATCTTGGATTAAATGACACCATTATTGAACTAGCAATTACAGCCAATAGACCTGATGGGATGTCTATGGTTGGAATAGCAAGAGAAATATCAACAATAACAAATTCCAAATTAACATTGCCAATATTAAATTACTCTGATGAATTTATTAAATTTAATCCAAAGAAAAATGATAATGAGACTCTAGGCATTGATTCTATTTACTCTCTTGCTTACATAGATTGCATCAAAAATGATATAGAAACTAGTAATAGTATTAGTAGTAAATTAAATTCACTAAAACATAATTCTATTAATCCAATTGTAGATATAACTAACTATTTAATGCTAGAGCAAGGACAACCTCTTCATGCCTTTGATGCAGACCTTTTAGATTCAATTATTGGTAGAAAAGCAGTTCCTAATGATTTTGGAATTAGAGTCGGCAGGGACGGAGAATCATTTAAAGCACTTGATAAAAATACATATAAATTAAATAACAATATAAGTCTAATAACGTGCGATGATATTCCAATTGCAATTGCTGGAGTTATTGGTGGAGCGAATAGTTCTGTAAGTGAAAAAACCTCAAGAGTATGGTTAGAAGCTGCTGTTTTCACTCCTACTTCTGTAAGAAAAAGTAGTAGAGAAATAGGTCTAAGGACAGAATCAAGTAGTAGGTTTGAAAAAGGCATTTCTTCAAACATGACTACTGCAGTATTAAAGAGGGCATGTGATCTTATTAGACTAGAATTAGGAGGAAAACTAATAGATAGTTATTTAAATAATGAATTCACAATGAATAGTCTAAATATTAATCTTAGATTTGATAAAATAAATAGTATTTTAGGTCAATTAAAATCTACTAATATTCAAGACAATGAAGAAGATATTTCTGGTGATCTTCGTTACTTGAAAAAATCTGAAATTGAGTTTTTGCTAACTAAGCTAGGTTGTGTACTGACTCCCCATTCGGTTGGATGGGATGTAGATATACCACCCTATAGATCATCAGATTTAACAAGAGAAATTGATTTAGTTGAAGAAATAGCACGACTAATTGGATACGATAACTTTGATTCAAATATGCCTAATCCTCTCGAACCAGGTGTACTATCCCCAACAAAATCAGTTGAAAGACGTCTAAGAAATTCTTTTACTTATAATGGCTTCCAAGAAGTAGTTACATCATCACTAGTTGGTCCTGATAAGACTGATAGAAATGCGGTATTAATTAATAATCCATTATTATCTGAAACTAGTAGATTAAGAACGAATTTATGGGATGAGCATTTAAAAATTCTCCAGAGAAACATCTCATATGGTGCCGAGGGTTGTTGGATTTATGAAATTGCTAAAATATACAAAAAAGAAAATAATAACTTCATTGAAACTAATTTATTATCAGGTGCTTTAACAGGAAATAAAACTATTAGTAAATGGGTAGCATCATCTAAAGATCAATCAATTGATTATTTTATGGCCAGAGGAATGCTTAAGCAATCGCTTGATGTCCTTGGTATTGAAATTTCTGATAAACAGTTAAATAAAATGGAATTCATGCATCCAGGTAGGACTTGTGAGTTATTTCTTGAAGGCAAATCTATAGGTTTCTTTGGTCAAATTCATCCTTCTTTATCAGAAAAATATGATCTGAAAGATGAATCTTATTTATTTAATATTGATTATGATTCTCTTATAAAGGCTACGACAAGAAAATCAAATTGGACTAGGATTTACAAGGAATATCCAACTGTCCCCTCTATGGAAAGGGATATAGCAATTATTCATTCAAAAAAATATAGTTCATCAGAAATTATTAATCTAATTAAGAAATCTGGGAGACCATTACTCGAAAAAGTCGAATTAATAGATCGCTATGAAGGATCCTCAATTCCAAAAGAATCAATTAGTCAAGCATTTAGACTTAGATATAGAGATACAAAAAAAACACTTGCCGAAGAAGATATAAATCCAATTCACGAAAAGATAAGAAAAGCTCTTAAAGAAAAACTCAAAGCTGAGCTAAGAAGCTAGTCTAACCAGTCTAGTCTAAGTCTCGAAAAAAGACTAATTGTGAGACTTTTTTGAACAGGATAAGACACCTTGGATAGTATTCGTGGAAGTATTCGAATGTTCAAAAAATAATTATGAATACTTGAGTCAGGCGAAAGTCAAAGTTTCCGGAATATCGCTCCAAACGAACACGAATTTTTCCTAGATATATATTTGGAATTAGTGTCTTATCCATACCATAGTAGACCAACTATTAGTCTATTTATAAGTCTAAGGAGATACAAATGGTTTTACTTGAAAATCGTTTGCAGCTGTAGCCGAATTAAGATGTAATTGAACATTAATCACGAGTAACTGTCTATAAAGCAGTTACGCAAGTCTATAAATCGTTTCACACCAATGCCTCTCGAGATCAAAATTTTAAATGGACAATCTTTGGACTTTTGCCTTGAGATTTATTACCTCGTAAGATTTTATTTGATTAATCCCTTAGATAAAGAACGAATAAATATGCATTTTAATTTGTTGATTGCAGGGTAATAGTCGTTTCGTTTGCGCAAAGTCGTAAATAAAACGAAGTAATAAAATCTAATTTCTAATGATTTGTGGGTATAAGGATTGGATCAAACTCAAACAAAAAGAAAAGTTATTGTCTCATCCAGTTCAAACAAGACCCAGGAAAAGACTATAAGTGAGTCCTATACGAGACAGGTGGGACGTCTGAACTTGTTTGAATCATTTAAAAGTTGACAAGCTTCACTAGCCTTTCTCATTATTCATTTTACCCATCTGATCATGAATGATTATATATTGCTTTATCTTTGCATGCGTCAGTAATTAAGGAAAGAATTAATAATTAACCTTCTTTGTAGCGCATAAGGATTGGATCACCCTCGAAAAAAGAAAAGACAATGTCTTAACCGGCTACTATAAGACCCACTAATAGACTATAATAGAGTCCCATATGAGACAGGCGGGTCGTCAACTCTTGTATAAATCTTTT
>CESQ01013497.1_pt1 | contig 39856 bp, 32 predicted proteins | sample 361401 | NCBI WGS metagenome assembly CESQ01 (sample SAMEA2622119, study PRJEB7988) | marine metagenome | isolation source: saline water (ENVO:00002010), including | reverse complement strand
ACACAGGCCGCTCTGCGTGAGATGGTGATGCCCGGACTAGTGGCAATTTCCAGTCCAGTGATCATTGGACTAGTGCTGGGTCCTGCCGCTCTTGGCGGTACATTGGCCGGTGCTACAGCTACTGGAGTTCTGTTGGCACTATTCATGGCCAATGCAGGAGGAGCTTGGGACAATGCAAAGAAGGCTATTGAGCAGGGAGAAATTGATGGAGCAGAAAAGGGAGATGACGCTCACTCGGCTGCTGTTGTTGGGGATACCATTGGAGATCCTTTCAAGGACACTAGTGGACCTTCCCTGAATATTCTAATCAAGCTGATGTCAATAGTATCGGTTGTTATCGCTGGATTACTCTGATAATCAAAGCGTCAGTCTCTTGACTGTAACCCCTGTCGCAGGGGTGTGAGTGGCAGGTCTGCAATTGGTATGGCCTGTTTAATGACGATGTGCATTCTCTCTGGTTGTATCGAGACAGGCGATTCTGGGCAATCAGGAGAATCTGTGGATGAGGACATGATTCTCCCAGAATGGGAAGTTGGAAATAATTGGCTATACACATTCATCACACCCCAATTCGGGGAAGATAGCGCCAGGTTAGTTGTAGCAGAAATTGATAACGAATCAGGAGATTATCAAGTCGGTATTTCCTCCGAGAGAGAAGCTCAGAGACACGCGGTAATCAATCATAATCCATTTCTGGGACGAATGACAATTGATGGATTGTCAGTGTACGAAAATGGGATACCACAACAAGTATTCTCATTTCCATGGGTCATCGGTGATGAGTGGTCATTCACTCTATTCGGTCAAGAGTGGAGTGCAACTACTGTTTCCATAAACAATGGAAATGCCAGAGTAAATGCGGAATCTTCTGAAGGTCACGAATTGCAATATACATTCAGCGGAAGTGATGGTTTCCTAGAAAGGCTAGTTTGGGAAGACTCGGAGGGACGGAACCAGTTACGTATGGATTTGAATGTCGCCAGATCAAACTATCAAGGGGACGTTTTCTTCTACAGGGCTAGAGACTTAATTGATCGGCTATATGAGGAGAATGACCAGGAAATATATGACTCATTTTTCGACGATGGGCACCCAACAGAAGGAGATTGGGATACCTTGGTTTGGTATCTTGATGTAGAGATTGCATCTAATGGGGCATCTTCCGGTTCTCTGACAATGAAGGATCATGCTGGAGCTTCCCCCCTTACTCGTGCATGGGGGTCCGGAGCGACAGAAAAGGGAGCGATAGGCACCATACCTTCCAACTCTGGAGAGTACTCGCTTACTGTAACAGTTCGTGGCCAATCTTCATACATCCACCTCAAGGTTGCAGGGGCATTGGTTTTCCAATGGAATCTGTGAGGGATTGGATGAGCAAGGGTACGCTCATAATGATGCATGGAATGACTGGGACGTCTGAAAAGATGCAGGAGCTCGCACGAGGGCTAACCCCCGATGGATGGACGACTTTATGTCCTCAGGCGAAGATCAGTCACCCTACGAGAGGAGGTTTTGCATGGTGGCTTTTCGGGGAAGACGTCTCCGAGGACGAGACGATGTCCCAAATGAAAGAGTCATTATCAGGAATCTTGGAGATATTACCTGATGGCCCGATAATTGTTGGTGGCTTCTCACAGGGGGGAGCGATGGCATCAGCCTTACTGGAGACTAAAGCGAGTAGTTCGATAGTCGGACTAGTATTGATTGCAACAAAAACGGCTAGACCTGATGAATTAAGAGGTTCGCTTCCATTCCTGAAGCCAAGACCCGTGATATGGATGCATGGAAAGCGAGATCATTTGGTTCCACTTGATGTGGGCATTGAACATATCGAAATCTTTGAGGAATCTGGTTGGCCTGTAACTAGGTTGGAGCATGAAAAGGGACACATGGTTAATCTCAAACAATTTGAGGAGATGCGTGAGCAGGTCTCTATGATTGCGCAAAATTATCAAAGATAGTCAATCAGATGATCGGAGCCCCCGACAAATATCGGCGAATCCTGCCTTAAGTCAAAAACTACAGGGACTGTCCTATGGCCCGTCTCGATGATAATCTTCTGTCTGAGGCCCTCATAGTGGTCCAAATTTATCTCGGTATATGTTAGATGGTTGGCTTCCAAGGTTCGGGCGGCCCTGGTACAGTATGGACAGACTGTTTGACTGAAGAAAAGAAAGTCCGTATTTGCGGACCCTAGGTGTTCAAGCAGGGACGACATCTGGTTCGTCTTCCTCCCACCATACCTCAGAGGCTTCTCCTAAGTCTCCCCCATAATTCTCATCTTCATCATCACCTAGTCTCCCTTCCAAAACCCTATCACATTCATCTGGGTCTATGAAGACCAAGAACCAGACTGTGAATAGAGTTAATCCAGCCCCAAGATAAAGTGCTGAGATGTAATCAATTATCTCGACCATCGTTCCCGTAAATTGGTATGCGATCACCGCAGATAGGTTGAACATAGACATGTAAGCAGTGAACTGAGTTCCACCGGCCTTGCTGTATGTTAGCCTCATGGATACGGAGATGATGCATATCCAAGCAACTCCTGTGACGATAGCCCTTAGACACAAATAGACTGTCATAATCTTGGTATTTTCCCAATACGGATTTAGCATGGCGAGTCCAGCGTTGCCTAGGGCAAGTAGGGTGAAGCCAACCATGGCGACCTCCCTAACACCAAACTTGTCCCCAAGGAATCCCCCTAGGATCTGTCCTCCCATCAAGAATAAGATGACTACGCCACCCATGATTCCATTGTACTTCGTCTGCGACCAGCCTGCCTCGTTGATGAAGATATCAACCACAATTGGATCAACGAAGACGTACATCTCCGATAGGAGGCACAGGAAGATGAGCAGGAATGAGGATTTCAGGGAGAAACCCTTGACTATATTGTAGGCCGGAACTGCAAGTCCGGTCCTAGCAGATTCTCCGAATGGGTTGGAGATCTGGAATTGGGAAATCGCTGGTAAAAGGAACCTGCCTACCAAAATTCCTGCCAAAGAAAGGAGGAAGGCAATCCATCCAATACTCTTGAGTGGCGAGGCGAGGGTACTGAACACTTCCTCGTTCGAGACGAGATGAATTATCCCCAGCGCGCCACCGACTAACATCACGACTATGCTAACCCAAAGAAGAGCGGCGACACCCTGAATTCGCTCTCCGTAAAGATTCCGAGAAACCCAACTAGCTACTCTGAAATCATCCTCGAAGTCCTCCTCCCATGGCAATTCATCGTTCATCTCAATTGATTCGGAATCCTCTGATTCAGGTCCCTCCCAAAGGCTGTTTCTAGTAGAGGAACTCTGCCATGGGAAAAGACGATCTCCGGGCCTCTCCCTCAGGAAGAGTGGTAAGCACATTATCAGAGCAAGGAGAGGAAGTTGGACTGCTATTGCGGCCTTGATTCCATAGTCCACTACCAGCATTCCAACCACCGCTCCACCAATGATGATGCCCCCTCTCTTGGCAGCGAACATGAAGCCGTTAGCCTTAGCCACCTCGTTGGGTTGTAGAACATCCACTGCTAACGCGTCCACACTCACGTCTTGTAGTGACGAGAACAGGTTATGGACGAAGAGGATCAGAGTCACGAGCTCTATTGATGCATTAAGATCGGAAACGAATAGCAATGCACCAAGAGTGACTATCATACCAGTTTGAGCAAAGAGGATCCAAGGCCTCCTAAGGCCGTAAGAGGGCATTTGCACTGCATCAACCACTGGGCCCCAGATGAACTTGAATGTCCAAGGGAGGGCTACGGTGGCGAACAGCGCTGCAATCTGTTCAGGCGCCGCACCGTTAGCAACCAGGAATGCAACGAATGTGACCATGGCGAATCCGGCGGGAAGTCCTTGAGCGGTGTATAATATTGAAAGTGAAACGTACCTTCTGAATTGATTCTCAACCAATGTTTCTCCATCCTTCCAAGACTCCATGGCGGAATTGATCCTACCTGGGATCAAACGAGGATCAAGTGCTGAGCCGACTTTGTAGACGATCCCCGGGCCCATGTCCTCGGGTGCGATAAGTCCGCCATCTTCACCTCTGATTTTAGTGATCCATCGCTCCCTTATCGAAACAATCCCGATAATTGCAATTGAAGCTACGAATGGAATCCAGAATACAGTTGACGGGATACTCTTGAGGTCTCCCGAGGGCCCTCCGGACACGACGCCGTCAACGAGAATGACTCGTCTTGAGTCGATTGGCGATATGCTATCCTCGGACACAAGTAGTCGAGCATAGATAGTGGAGTTACCTGACTGATCGTGGGGATCTAGCTTCACTCTCCACTGACTCCAATCGCCCGAAAGATCCGCTGCGCCCTTCCAGGTACCACCTCCGACTCTGACCTCCACTAGCCCCATTCCTGGGGCCACCCCTGATGCAGTGCCTGAGATATAGGACTCGTTTCCTATTTGCTGCAGGGTTTCTACGTCCATACTGACGTTTAGAGACCTGTCAATGCTTCCTGCTGCCTCGACGAATGCCATTGGGTCTGCTTGTCCATATCCAAACTCGTTGTCTGGACGAGTCTCTAGTATGCTACAGTCATTAAATCCGGGATCATCAAGAAGTTGCAAATCTCTCTCGATAGAATGAGCCGAAATAATATCCTTGAATTCTGAAGGAGTAATGTCTGGATTTGCCTCTACCATCAGAGCCGCGATGCCTGCCATCAGTGGTGTAGCCATACTCGTTCCCGACTTACTGGTATATCCATCACTTGATGCCGCGTCAGGAGCCATGATGTTGGATCCAATAGTTGCAACATCTGGCTTCACCCTCCCGTCAGAAGTATATCCTCGACTGCTGTAAATAGCCAGTCCTAGATCCTTATCTAGGCTCGCAACAGTAACTGGAAGTTGAGCATCCCCGGGACTGTCTATAGTGTTACAACCGGCAAAAGTCGCTCCTCCGAACTCATTGCCAGCTGAGAGGGTGGTGATAATTCCTGCCTCAACAACAGAATCCATCTGCCTACTCCAAGCTGAGTCTCCATTGTTATCGAAGTGAACCTCTAACTGTTGTTCTCCAAGGGATGAGGTTACGATATCGATTCCGTACTTGTCCTTATTCTCTATAGCCCACTGAGCTCCTTGGATGACATCCTCTATATCCCCGTCGCAGCAGGCTAAGATGTTAATTAGAAACGCCCCTGGAGCCGCTCCAACATACTTTTGTCCTGTGGCAGGATCGGTTTGTCCACCTCCTGAACCTACTGCAATACCAGCTACGTGGGTCCCGTGAGTTCCTGAGTCGTAAGAAGTGGAAGGATCTTGTTCGGCATCCATTAGTACTGCATCATAGAATGCTATAATCTTCGGATCACAATCAACAAAAATTGGATTTGGGTCTAGGGGGTCTGGGTCAGGTTGCTCGCAACCGGTTGTAAACGGCTCGTCGTCCATATCGTTCAAGCCCTCGTGATCACCTCTAACTCCAGTATCCAGAACGGCAACTACTGATCCTGTCCCATCAAAGCCGAAGTCATTCCAAACCTGATCGACCCCCATGTTAGGGACGGCCTCATTCATGTGGGGTTCTGCCAGACCTAGATCCTCGATCATTACTACTCCGGGAAGAGACCTGATTCCATCTGGAGAAAGAATGGTTTCGAACGGAGCAGTTGCTGAAACAGTATCGAGATATTTGGGACGAAACGTGACTTTGACACCCAAACTTTCCAATTCCTCAACATCCGCGTCGGAAGGATGGTGGTCATAATCGATGAAAATCCTAGCACTTCCAGATTCTGCTCTCTTCCACCAATCTTGTTGGATTTGGGAGGGTTGCTCCAGAAGCCATTCAAGTCTATCGTCCAGAGAATTACGATCTTTATCTCTGCTCCAGTGGGACCACCAGTTGGAATGTAGTTCCGATTCCACACTTTCTGTCCACACCCCATCAGCATCTAAGCCCCCTTTTCCTTCCTCAATTGGCTGAATATCTGAGGAAGCCAATGGTAGCAACATTAGCAAAATGATGAAAGTTGCAGTGGCTGCACTACGTCCCGCCATGGGGTTGGCCGGTACTTGTTACGTTTAGGGGTTCGGACTGAAACATTTGAACATGAAGATTCAAAATTATTGTGTATAGAGACTGATGGAGACTCTTCGACCGAAAATGAATGGTATGTGTAGCCCCTCCGATAGTCGTGGGCAATGACATAGCTGAGGCGATTGAAGCGTTCTCCTCGGGGAATCCTGTGATGATTTTTGACTCAGATTTCAGAGAAAGAGAGACTGATCTTCTTTGGCCTGCGGCCAAAGCGACCCCTGAGATAATGAGAAGGCTTCGTAAAGACTGTGGAGGTTTACTTTTCCTGGCAATTGGTGACGAAATAGGTGATAAGTTTGGACTCCCTTGGCTTCAGGACATACATTCTACTCCTTCCATAGTTGCAGATAATCCCGTACTTGGACAGTTGATTACCAATGACCTTCGATATGATAGCAGATCGGCATTTACTCTATCCCTGAACCACAGAGAAACATACACCGGGATCACTGACAGGGACAGGGCTTTGACAACGAGAAGATTTGGTGAGCTGGCCGGAGAAGTGTATGAACTCTCGGACACCGAAGCTATGGAAGCTTTAGGAAAAGAATTCAGAACTCCGGGCCATATTCCTCTTTGCAGAGAATCTCCTGGCGGACTCTCGAAGAGGCAGGGGCATACAGAATTGGCAGTCGCTATAGCCAGGCTCTCTGGAAATATTCCCTGTACGATAGGCGCGGAGATGCTCGATCCTGAGGGCGATGGAGCACTATCCTTGCAGGAAGCCAGGAAATATGCTGAAGAGCATGGAATTCCTATGATAACAGGAAATGATATCCTGGAATCGATGGATATGGTGTGAAGCAAAGACTTGAGTTTGGATAGTTGAGGGCAGGTATATGGTCAGAGTCATGGCAGTGGGTGTTTTCGATCTTCTTCACGCTGGTCATCTGCATTATTTGGAACAGGCCAAGTCACTTGGAACGGAGCTAGTAGTTGTTGTTGCCCATGATGACACAGTTAGATCCCAAAAACATGAGCCAGTTACCAGTCAAGAGCTGAGATGCAGGATGGTTAAAGGTCTGAAACCAGTGGACGAGGCAATCGTTGGAAACTCTCCTGGTACACCTATTTTCGATATTCTGAATGTTGTGAAACCGAATGTTATCGCTCTGGGTTATGACCAGAAGCATTCGATAGATTCAATCAGAAATGGCTTAGACGAACATGGATTCTCAGACGTTGAGTTAACAAGAGTGGAGGGGTTATCAGATGACCTCGATGGGACGCGGAAAATTATTGCGAGGATTCTTGATCTTTGGCCAAATTCAGAAGGTGGCCCCTACGAGGAAGATTAGCATGTTCACGGGTATTGTATCTGGGATCGCCTCCATAGAGAGCGTGGAAGATAAAGGAAGTTTTTGGACCATAAGTGTCGATCTTGGAAGATACAAAGAAGGATTAGAAATAGGTGCGAGTGTATCCCTCGATGGAGTTTGCCTGACAGTAGTTTCAATTGACGAAGATATTGTCTATTTTGATATAATTGAAGAGACCCTCGATAGGACTACCTTGGGAAATATCAAAGCTGGAGATCACGTAAATGTGGAGAGGTCTTTGAAGGTTGGAGATGAGCTAGGAGGGCATATTCTTTCTGGTCATGTCCTTACTACTGCTAAGATAATGGAAAAGGTTGAGAATGAAGGGTCTATTGATCTATTAATTGAAAACAAAGAAGAGTTCTCGGACTACATTCTGCAGAAAGGATATGTTGCAATTGATGGGATGTCACTAACAATAGGACGAGTAAAGGAAGATTGTTTTACTCTACATATAATTCCAGAAACGCTTCGTGTAACTACAATCGAATCCAAAACAGAGGGAGATATGGTGAATATAGAAATAGATTCTAGAACACAGGCAATTGTCGACACAATCAGGAATATGGAAGTATCACCATGAGTGGGAAGATAGCAATTGTATGTGGGTCGTTCCACCAGACAGAAGTTCAGAGAATGCTTGAATGGGCGACCGATGAAGCAATCGAGAGAGACCTTGCAGTAGAAGAAGTAGTATGGGTACCAGGAGCTATGGAAGTACCTTTGGCATTGGATAGATTGTTATCCAGAGAAGACATAGAAGGGGCTGCGTGTCTTGGAATAATAGAGAAAGGACAGACTCAACATGGTCTAGCTATGGGGCAGGCGGTCATCAAGTCAATTATCGAGCTTCAGATTGTTCATGAGAAACCCATAGGGCTCGGAATAATCGGCCCTGGTGCAGAGCCAGAACATATTGAACCCAGACTAGAGCCTCATGCTAGATCTGCAATTGGGGCACTTTTTGCCATGATTGAGTGATAATTAGAGAGGCATAGTTGAAGGACGTCCCCCCATTGGGACATTCGTGACAGGTGTAGTACGTAACGTGATAATAATTGGTTCGGGACCTGCTGGATATACGGCTGGGCTGTATTCTGCTAGGGCCCTGTTGGAGCCCTTGATGTTTGCAGGATACATGTCAGGAGGGCAGTTAATGCTGACCTCTGACATTGAAAATTTTCCAGGATATCCTCAGGGAATTGGAGGGCCTGAGATGATGATGGAATTACGTGAGCAGTCTGAAAGATTCGGTCTTGAAGTCCATGACAAGAATGTTGAGAGGGTTGATCTCAGTAGAAGGCCTTATTCTGTCTGGGTGGAAGGAGAAGAATACAGATCTGAATCGTTAATCATATGCACTGGGGCTGAATCGATTTGGCTCGGAGTAGAGGGTGAAGAAGCTCAGAAAGGAAGAGGAATTTCCACCTGTGCGACATGTGACGGTGCATTCTTCAAGGATGAAGAGGTGATCGTTGTAGGGGGGGGCGACTCCGCTATGGAAGAAGCAACTTTCCTAACTAGATTTGCTAAGAAGGTCACTATTGTTCATCGAAGAGATGTTTTTAGGGCTTCCAAAGTAATGTACGAAAGAGCTGCAAATCATGAGAAGATAGAGATAAAGACGTTCAAGAATGTGAGCTCTTGGCTTTCAGATGAGAATGGGCTCACTGGAGCTGTTTTAGAGGATTCTCGAGATGGCAGTAAAGAAAATATTTACTGTACTGGTGCGTTTATTGCCATTGGACACAAACCAATAACGAAATTCCTAGAAGGGCAACTTGAGACTGATTCCAGTGGATATATACTGCATAAGGAGAATACCATGACCAGCAAAGAAGGGGTCTTTGCCGCTGGGGACGTGGTTGATACCAGGTATCGTCAAGCGATTACTGCGGCGGGAATGGGTTGTCAGGCCGCCATTGATGCCGAGAAGTGGCTAGAGAGCCAGCATTGATATTTTTGGAGGATAAGGACAATGTCCTTCGTGCCTACTGGACATGATATGGAACAGGGTCTTTCGGATGATGATCGCCAAAGATATGCTAGGCATTTGGTACTGCCTAGTGTTGGCGAAGAAGGCCAGATTAAACTACTCAAGTCATCAGTTCTAGTGGTTGGAGCAGGTGGGCTAGGATCTCCTGCGATGATGTACCTAGCGGCGGCTGGGGTCGGTAGAATCGGAATAATTGATGATGATTTTGTCGAAGAGTCTAATCTTCAGAGGCAAATCATCCATTCCACGTCGTCAATTGGAGATGCTAAAGCAAAATCTGCGGCTGAGAGAATCTGCTTACTGAATCCAGGAATTGATGTGACTCCTATGGTGGAAAGGTTGACCGAGAGCAATGCTTTGTCTGTGATTAAAGACTACGACATAGTCATCGATGGAACAGATAATTTTGCCTCGAGGTATCTTATTGGGGATGTATGTGAAATTTTGGGGAAGACATGGATATTCGGCAGCATCCATCGTTTTGAAGGACAGGTGTCGACATTCAATTTTGAGGGCGGGCCTAACTACAGGGATCTTTTTCCTAAGCCACCACCTCCGGAATTAGCTCCAAATTGTTCAGAGGCAGGGGTCATTGGTGTTCTTCCAGGAATTGTTGGAACTATTCAGGCCACTGAGGCTATCAAAGTCATACTTGGAATTGGAGAAGTTATGAGTGGCAAGCTTATGACAATAGATTCCCTAACAATGATTACTAGGGTCCTGTCGTTTGGCTTAGACCCGGGAAGGAGCCGTGGCTCTGGAATTGGAAAGGAGGGAGAATCTCTGAAGTCTATATCGCCTGTGGAATTTGTTAAGCTCAAGAGTGAAGGCTGGAATCCGTTCCTACTTGATGTTAGGTCTGAATCAGAAGAGTCGATAACATCACTTGATGGCACTGATCTGAGAATCACACATACATCTGTTCCAGGGAGATATGAAGAAATTCCCATGGATAGGGATATCGTGGTATACTGCAGAACCGGAGGCAGATCGGGGGCGGTTGTGAGATTTCTGACCCAATCAGGATACGATTCTGAACGCGTTCTGAATTTAGAAGGCGGAGTACATCTGTGGTCTGATACAGTTGATTCTTCAATTGTCAAGTATTAAATACGGTTTTATTTATCTCAGTACAACGTTTTTTTATGGTATTTTTAGTAAAATAATATGATTAATTGGAAAAAAAATAAGAATATCAAATAATTGTGGTAAAAACCTAATCAATAAAGCGAATAATTGTTGTACTAACAATATCTCGGAGTGCCATGTCTAGACGCCAGGGGATATGGAGATGTCCGAATTGCCGGAAGCATCAGGTGTGGAAAATAAGGAGTTCCTCAACGACGAAACTAGATAGGAAATGCATGGAATGTGAAACTAGGATCAGAATTACCCTAGATAGGTCTTCTACGGGCCAAGGAAGGAAGGAATCTGTTGAAATATGGGAAAGATCGACTAAATTGACAGATGATGAGCTGAATAAAGAGGTAGAGGTAAGAGATTCTCGGGAGGAGTTACATGCATCAAAGGAACATGTTGAGGATGAGGAGGTTCACAGTCAGTCTGGTTTATCACAAATTTATGCCAACAAATGGAGGCCTCATGAAAGTCTTAATTTCCCTAGTAAAATAGATTCTAAGCTGATTCGTTCAGAGCTCCTCAGATTCGTTTCGGAAAGAAACGAAGGATATCTGGACATTGTTGCAGGGTGTTGGGACTCAATGTCACCTCCATCATTATTCGATGGGAAGGGATTCCATGAATTCAGTATTAAGTTTGAGGAAAGGATGCTTGAAAATCTGTCCCAGAGGATTCTAGAGCCACATTTGATTGATATCAGGGAAATGGAAGTATTGCCTAGAAGAAAAGGCATCGACCATATTGGCAGAAGGTCAACTAGACTGGTTCTTGATCTCAGGATTTGCCTACGCAGGATTGCACATTATCACTCCATAACAATCGAACAGCGTTTAGATTGGCAGAGATGGATGCTGAGAACGAGAGTGGTTGATGAGCATCTGAAAGATCTGTTTACTAACGGACTGGAAACTCAAGATGGAAGCAAGTTTACCGGCAAGGGCTTCAGGTCAACGTGGCAGGAGGGAATCGTTGCATGTGCATCTGCGATGACAAGAGCGGTTGACCTGCCGAGTACGGACGTTACTTATGCGGACGTCATAGCCCCAATGATCAGAGATACAGGTTTAGCTATGGCAATGGGACAGACTCCTACGGAGGTCTTTGCGGCGCAGATGGGAAAGGCGGAATCTTACATGGACGGGGGGCATCCCGGATCAGGAGGACGAGATCTCCATATCGGAAATTGGGAGAAGAGAGTTTTGCCCCCTACTGCTCCTCTGCCCACAGCTAGTGCAACCACTACAGGAATAGCCCTAGCAGCACAGAGACTTGGGGTTTCACGTTTCCACTTGGCTCCTGTGGGAGAAGGATGCAGTAGCAGTGGCGAGTTCTGGGAGGCGATGAATCTTGCTGGCACTAGAGGACTACCAATATGCTACATGATACAGAACAATCAGATAGCCCTAGACACATTTGTAGTTGGTCAGTCGGGTGCTGAGACCTTCGGAGACAAGGGTCCAGCAATGGGGATTCCATCATGGACTATTGATGGTTCCGATCCCGGACAATTTTACTCATCTACTGCAGTAGCCAGAGAGATTGCGGTGTCTGGTGGAGGTTCGACGTTGATACATGTAGAGACTATGAGGGGGTGTGGGCATGCTCATCATCACGATGATTTGTATCTTGGCTCTCCTTCTGGGAATCCTCCTGGTTATGTCGATAAGGAGTTACTTGAGTACTGGTCCGATAAGGACCCTCTTCCCAATCATCGTGAATATCTAATTAGGAACGGATGCAGTGAGAAGTTGCTAGCCGGAATCGAGTCAGAAGAGAGGCAGATGGTTGACGATTGCAGAAATGAGATGGAATCTATGCCATGGCCAGAAGGCCATTCTGTCGGAGAGGGCATAACTAGTCTAACAGATGCTAGAAGTCACTCACAGCAAATCAGTGATTTGGAGGGACAGGTTTCAATTTCTGAATCTCCTCTACAGCCTGGGGAGGAATCTCTTATTTTCTCGAATGCTTCGAACTCTTGGACGTTCAGTAGGGCGATTCAAAATGCGATGGTAGAGATTGCTGATTCCTATGGAGATGACGTTTTATTCATGGGAGAGGATATGGAAATAGCTGGGGCCTTTGGAATGAATCTACCTCTCAAAGCCAGAGGGCATGAGGATAAGCTTCTCGACATGCCACTCTCAGAGGCCATCATAATCCACTCTGCTACTGGAGCCGCATTGGGAGGCATGAGACCGGTTGCTGAAATTCAATTTGGTGGATTTGCAGCACTAGCCATGAATCCTCTAATCAACAATGCGGCTCAGTTGAGATGGAGATGGGGTGCCGAGGTTCCACTTACAGTGAGAATTCCATTGGGTGCGAAGACAAGAAGTGGGCCATTCCATGCAAATATGATAGAGTCTTGGTTTACTAATGATCCTGGACTAGTGATTGCTTTCCCAAGTAATCCTCAAGATGCTTATGACATGATGGTAGAGGGACATTCAATTCCCGACCCTGTTCTTTTCTTAGAGCACATTGGATTATACGGCTTGAGAGGAGGGAAAACAGGATGGGGGGAGTCGATTAATCAAATAGTTGACACTGAGTCTGTGAAGGAAAGGTTGGATACTGGAGAGCTTTCCATTGGAAAGGCCAGAGTAATCAGAGGAGGGAGTGATCTAACCATAATCACTTGGGGAGCCATGGTTCATGTTGCTCTTGAGGCCTCTAGAATGGCTTCATTGGAAGGCTATGAGGTAGAAGTAATTGATTTGAGAACCATACAACCTTTCGATGAGAGAACTTGTATCGAGTCCGTAAATAGGACGGGCAGGATGATTATCCTACAGGAGGCACAATGGACAGGAGGAATCGGCCATACGATAAGTAGCAGAATCATAGAGCAATCGTTTTGGAGTCTTGAATGCGCTCCTGTTGTTATCGGTGCGCTAGATACCCCGGTACCATTTTCTCCCTCTCTTGAGGACCATACTGTCCCAACTGCTGACTTGGTCCATAGACACATTATAAGATCGTGTAATTGAGCCTGATTGATTGGAAATGGTCATGAGTGTAATTGGTACGCGGTAACCATGGACTGGGTGCTAGTCATAGCTGGCTTCGTCCTTTTGATGACTGGGGGAGAGGTCGTAGTACAGGGAGCGATTGTAATCGCCAAGAGGATGCGTGTCCCCCCCCTACTGATAGGATTCACTATAGTAGCCGTGGGGACCTCCCTTCCAGAGTTGGCAGTTTCTCTAGAGGCCGTTGCTGCAAATCAACCAGATCTGGCTATTGGTGGCGTAATGGGCTCAAATGTAGCTAATGTGATGCTTGTTCTTGGGACGGCTTCAATGCTCGGCGCGGCTAGTGACCCCGGGAAGGGAGTTAGGAGAGATGCTAAGGCGATGATGTTCGCCTCGTTTTTGCTTCTAGGGGCCGTTTACTTGGGAGAGATTGGCATTTATTTTGGTGCATTGATGTTGGCATGCCTGATTGGATACTATGCCTACTCTTACTTCAACACTAAGGAGGAAGATTCAGAGATTGAAGAGAGCTGGGTGCCTGATAATATCGCGATAGCAACTCTGGTGACCGTAATAGGGGGAGTTCTGATTTGGAAGGGCGCCGATCTGCTGATAGAAGGAGCCACAGGAATCGCCACAAGTATGGGAATTTCTGAAGCTATTATCGGACTTTCTGTGATTGCTTTGGGGACTTCTCTTCCCGAGCTAGCAGTAACCATAGTAGCTGGATTAAGGGGCCAGGGAGGTGTTGCCGTGGGTAATGTCTTGGGGTCCAATATGATGAATATTCTTGGGATATTAGGAGTAACGGCCCTAGTAGGAGGAGGGATTTCAGTGAATCCTGGATTTGCTGAAAGGGACATATGGGTGATGCTACTCACTTCTGGTCTTGTCGCGGCAATGTTACTAGATGACAGGGAGATTGGTCGGAGAACAGGTTTTTCCATGGTTGCCGGGTATATTTTGTACATGGCGTACCTGTACCTCTAAGACCGGCGACCCGGTCCAACGCTCATGGTCGACTTCGTTTTGAGTGAGGAGCAACGTATGCTTCAGCAACTTGCAAGAGATTTTGCCGAAGATGAAATTAAGCCTAATGCTGGCAAATGGGACAGTAATAGCGAGTTTCCAAAGGATGCCATCAAGAAAGCCAATGATTCTGGTCTCTTGACTCTGAAGATTCCAGAGAAATATGGAGGAGGGGGAATGGGTTCCTTTGAGGAAGTTTTGGTCTGTGAGGAGTTTGGTGCAGGAGATCCCGGTTTTGCCACGGCATGTGGAAGTACAATGCTGGCATCCTATCCAATCCTTACCGGAGGTACAGAGGATCAGAAAGAGAGGTACATGACTAAGGTCTCTGAAGGGTGTATTGCATCCTATTGTGTTACAGAGCCTGGAGCAGGGAGTGATGTTCAGTCCATTCAGACGGAAGCAACGAAAGATGGTGATGAATACATAATCAATGGCAGTAAAATGTGGATTACTGGAGCGGGTTATGCCGACTGGTTCTTCGTTCTGGCTTACACAGACAAGAAGGCTGGATATCGGGGAATGAGTGGTTTCATTGTTGATTCCTCCTCTCCCGGGATAGAACTAGGTAAGAAAGAAGAGAACATGGGACAGAGATGCTCTGACACCAGATCGGTGACTTTCAACAATGTGAGAGTACCTGCCGATAACCTCGTAGGGGGAGAGGAAAACGGAGGATGGATGAATGCTATGAAGGCTTTCGATTTCTCTAGGCCGACTATTTCGGCACATGCTGTAGGAAATGCAAGGGGAGCACTAGAAGAGGCGACAGAATACTCGATCGATAGGAGTACTTTTGGGAAGCCTATCTTCAAGCATCAGGCAATATCATTCATGTTAGCTGACATGGCTACGAAAGTTGAAGCTGCTAGGCTCCTGACCTGGAAGGCTGCTTTGAAGTGCGACTCAGGGGAGAGGAATACACTAGAAGCGGCGCATGCTAAGAGATTCTCTGCTGATATGGCCATGGAAGTTACCACTGATGCTGTTCAGATTTTTGGAGGCTACGGATATTCCGAAGAGTACCCTGTAGCCAGAAGAATGAGGGGGGCTAAGGTCGTACAAATCTTTGAAGGGTCTAGTCAGATTCAGAGGCTTATTATCGGAAGAGAGATGATTCGTGGCAAATAGTGTGAGTTCTGAAATTGGTTGTATCTTACTAGCCGCTGGCAGAAGCAGTAGGCTTGGGAGCCCAAAGGCTCTAATCGAAGTTGGAGGGGTATCTTTGATTTCATGGATGCTAACTCGATTGAATGGATTAGGACTTAGGCCGGTTGTTGTCACAAGAGAAAATCTAGTAGATGAGATCAGGGAATCGGTTGGAGATGCAGAGATAATCGTTAATGAGAATCCAGAACTTGGGAGGACTGGCTCAGTCAAGAAAGGATTGAGTTACCTCAAGGAAAGAATGAAAGACGAAATTGGGATTCTAATTGTACCAGTGGATAGACCGGGTTTTTCTATTTCCACTGTTGAGTTACTAGTTTCCTCGAGGTCTAGTTCATGCCCCTCCAAGGATGGGAGAGGGGGACATCCCTTATTTGTGGATAGTCATGATATTGAGAGGATATTGGAGTCTGCTTCTAACGAGCCTCTGAACAGTATAATCAATCCAGAAAGAATCCTTGTCGGGGATCCTTATCTCCACCTAAACATAGATACCAGTGAAGACGTTGATGAGTTTCTCAAGGTTGTAGATTTTCTGTGAGATAAGGATACTCGCCCATTGCCCATAGGAAAATAAAACCGACTAAAATAGCTGGTAGAGTCGTATGAATTGTAGCCCATATTGAGGCTACTTTGTGTCGAACTAGTAATGGAAATAATGCATCGCCATCTTGAGAAATAGCGTTTGCGACTAACGCTGGGAATGAAATTATCCCTTCGACATATGCCGATATGGCAATAATCTGCGGTCCACATCCCGGGACCAAACCAACTATGGCTGCAAATGCGACTGCACCCGCTCCGGCGCCATGGTCAGAAAGATCTGCTTCTGATATGCCAGATAGAATCATTCCAAATTCGAATATAAGATATGCCATCACTACCCAGAAAGTAACGAAAGCGGTCTCTGATGCTGCGTGTACCAATGTCTCATCAAAGGAATTTAATTTGTCCCCTATTGTGGCCTCTGTATCGTCTCGAATAAAATTCTTGGAAGAGATATACAGAACGATGGATAGAAGAGTTCCAATAAATCCAACCCACGTAACGATGCCATCACGAGTGGTGGGATCCCAAACAAGGTCGGGCGAATAATCTGGATCTTGTGCATACCAGACCAACAGAAGAATGGCCAAACAAAAGCCAACTGCCGTAACTATCCACCAAACTCTGTACCCCTGATGTAGAACTCTGTAGCCAAATCCATCTGGAGCCTCTCTGGGCATATCCTGAATAATCTCCATATCTTTTTCCAGATCCGATCTTTCCTCAACTTCAAATTCACTAGATTTGGACCATATGATGCCTAGAGGAGAAGAGGGGGTTACGGATAATCTATCTACTGCAAACCCCCATATTACTGCGACAGTGAAGGATGTCAGATGTACTACAATCACTGGTGCGAGGAATGAAATATCCTGAAAGACTGCCCCTATCAATACAAAAGCCGCGTCCCCTAGTGTTGCGATGAGAGTGGCAATTACTGTTCCATAGGTAACATATCCTCTTGTATACATGGGCATGACAATAATTGCTCCTCCACATCCTGGAGTTAATCCCATTAATGCTCCAATGAGTGGTTGTATACTCTTATTTTGTCGTATCCAGTCTACGAATTTACCCGCAGTGACATATTGTAACCAACTGAATAGTAAGACCATTACTGCTACGAAAACAGTGACTGCCAGGAATGCGTCACGCATTGAGACTATCAGTACTTCCAAGGCTTCGTCAAGACTGATACTTGACGACATATTTGATTCGGAAGGTTTCTCCACTATCAAATTTAGCTGAGTTGACTTTTCTCATTTTGTACCATAATGGTTCGATGTAGAGCTATTGAGTGTCATTTCAGGAGTGAACTCAAGAGCACAAGCGCAAAGTGCTCGACCGGCATCCCGGAGTCGTGTCAAGAGCAGTTCTTTCATGGGTCGTAGAGCAACTTGATGCAGGGGAAAGAGTTGCGATGGCATCTGTCATAGAGGCGTTTGGGAGTGTTCCGGGTAAGCCAGGAGCAAAACTAGCTGTCTCTACTTCGGGAGAGAAATTTGGAACTGTAGGGGGTGCTGGCCTTGAGCTTAGGATAGAGCGAGGGCTTCTAGAAATGCTATCTAAATCAAAGTCTCAGATGAGGAAGACTGGCGGTAAGATTGAGACTTATTTACTATACAAGGAGGGTAAGGGAAAAGAAGTCGTGGCCCTTGATAGCCTGTGTGGGGGCCAGCTGAAGGTGTCTTTGGAGGTTATTGAACCGGTCCCCCATATACTGATTGCTGGGGGTGGTCATGTTGGCAAATCCGTATCCATAGTCTGTGATACGCTTGGCTGGCAACACAGTGTATTTGATGTTAGAAGTGAGTTCTCTAACCCACAGAGATTTCCCACGGCTACAAAGACAGTTTCGTGTTCAGTTGCAGATTTCATAAAAACTCAAAATTCTTCCTCTTTGAGTAGATTCTCCGATGTCTTAGTACTTGGTCACGATTGGTCAGTAGATCAAGAGCTTCTAATCGGTCTGCTTGGAGTCTCTCCAGATAATCTTAGGATAGGGGTCATCGGTTCTAAGTCGAAATGGAAAGGTTTTGTTAAGGCTGCAGAGGAATCTGGAATAGACAAAGATGGCCTATCTAATGCCAGATGCCCCATAGGATTGGAGATTGGGGCTGATACTCCCGAGGAGATTGCAGTGGCAATATGTGCTGAGATTCTATCGATGGAAAGGGGAGCCTATCAGACGAAGACTGAAATTATCCCCCCCTAACCGAATGGTGTGCGAGTAACCGCTATTGGGACTATGTTATTGTTTCTGATGCCACTGTTCAGTGGTTGTATTTTCGGAGAAGATGTAGTTGTTTCTGAGGAAGAAATTGTGGATGAGCGTTTCGGACCATACACCGTAGTAGCCCCTATTGATACCGGCATTAATGTCTACCACAACCACTTCATAATGAATGAGAGTTATCCACAGTCGCTACTTGATGGCTTGAATGTGACAATGATATGTGATATCTCAACAGAGGGATCTTGGCAGGAAAGATATGAAGCTGACAAAGAGAATTGTTGGGATTTGATTTCACCAACGGATATCGTATGGTTCAAAGGAACCAGGATTATTGGTACGTCTCCAGATAACGGAACTGATATACCAATCTTGGATGATCCCCAAGATGGACATGGTACTGCTGTCACTGGTGCGGTATTGGATGCCAATCCGGAAGCGGTTATTTTCTTCGTCGAGGGTTTCAGTGATGCCGCCGTTCTCGCGGCGGCTAATCAGCCATTGGTCGATATCATCACCACTAGTTTCGGGCCTATCGGATCAGTACCAGTACCGGGAATAGAAGATGCAACTAAGGTAGCGGTTGTTCAGAATAAGAAAATTCATGCTGGAGCGGCTGATAACTCCCCTTCTCCCGCAGTTCAGGACTCAACTGCTGGGCCCCCATGGAGCATTGGAGTTTCCGGGTACGCCGAAGAAGGAGACGATCAAAAAGAAACAATGAGTGGATCATATCCGGATATTGCTGCTGATTGGACTCAAATTCTCCCCAATCATGACGATATAGACGGTTACCATGAAACCTCAGGGACCTCATTCGCTACACCAAGAACAGCAGGACTTTTATCTAAGATAATACAAACTCTAAGATTCGACTACAACGACTTTTCCTCTGGAGCTGATCCCGTACTGAGATCAGGATTTATGGTTCAGGGAGACGGTATGAATATCTCCAATGATAATCTACGAGACGCCCTTAACTTGTCTGCCTGGTATCCCTCTTCCTCTACATGGGACCCATTGTCCGGAACTATGCCAATTTCTCCAGTGGCACCCTGCTCGCAAGTAGGCTGGGGCGTGGTTAACGAGAGTAATGTTCAGCCCATCATCGATCATTTGAGGGGAGATGCGGAGATGGCTCAGAGGCCCTCTGATGTTGTAATGTGTATGGAGGCAAATCAAGCTATAAGAGAGGCCTACTGGACATAGAAAATACAAAAATGGAACAATCCATGATACCGATGGCTTCAATAAAGAACTGTTCAAGTTAGTCATGTGAGAAGAGTTACTCTGAGATGGAATCTCTCATCTCTGCAAGGTTCTAAGGAAATCTCGAATATCCTCGAAATTGTTGACAGTATTGAGGTCCTCAGTCATCTTTCTGTTACAAGTAATGGAGTTATTCAACTAGCAGAAATACGATTGAAGGAGAACAAAAAGTTAGAAGATATTTCAGAAATCAGTTGGCTTGAGGTTATCGAGGTTCTGGAAGAAGAGGATGATTCAGTGGTCGTGAGCTTGTTGTGTACTCATTCTTTCGCTAAATCCGCCATAGAGCTTTCAAATATCCAAGTTTATCCCCCGTACGGAATTGATTCTGTCAGAGGAATGGAAATTCGAATGTCAGGACTATCTGATTCGGTCAGAAGGTTTGTTTCAATACTCAGAGTAGTCCTTCCCCCTGATAAGATAAGTGTAAACTCAATTAGAGACTCAGAAAGAAATGGTTGGACTGATGGCCTAACTGAAAAGCAGAAAGAGGTAATTTCCTATGCCATTGGAATGGGTTATTTCGATCCTGATTCAAAAATCAAATTGAAGGACATAGCTGAGGGACTCGGCATGGCTAGAAGTACACTGGGCGAACACATGAAAAGAGCAGAGTATGAAATCATGAAAAAAGTAGCTGAGGATTTAGATTGACCCCAAGGGGGTCAAAACACAATGCTCAAGTTGCTGACTGCTCCGGTCAGTGTAATGGTGCAGTACAGCCTACCCATGGTACCCGGGCCAGATAAGATAAACTGGGAGGCCAAAATAAATGGTAGAATGGTCAGTTTTCCAATCGATAGTAATGCCATTCTTCTAGATATTCTACGAGATAATGGAGGTAGCTTAGGCACTAAAAGAGGATGTGATATGGGAACCTGCGGTTGTTGTAGCGTAATGATCGATGGAACTCCGAAACTGTCTTGCCTCGTACTTGCTCAAGAGGCCAGAGGATGTGATATTACTACCGTTGAGGGCTTATCTTCTGGCCATCACCTACACCCTATCCAACAGACATTTGCGGATTGCGGAGGGAGTCAGTGTGGTTTTTGCACGCCAGGTTTTCTTGTAGTCTCTGCCGCTCTTTTAGATGAGAATCCTTCTCCTACTACTGAAGAAATAAAAACAGCCATCGAAGGAAATCTGTGCAGATGCACGGGTTATCAACAAATTGTTGAGGCCATTGCCAAGGCTTCAGAAATACTAGTCTCAGGAAGCTCAATAGAGGACTCGACTTCACCAAAGAGTGACCCTCATCCAGGATTTTCAGGAGAGTAGCGAGATGTCAACTAGCGATGGTTCGTCCGAAGCAGAGGGAGATTCTAATTCATCGGCCTCCAATGAGATGGTTGGGTATAGGCAACAGCCTGGAAAATTGCCTTTTTCGAAGCCTGGATCTGGCGGTAAGAATCGCTTTTCGGAACCAACTGACCAGTCAATGATACCAGAGTCCAAGGGAGGCAGTCTCGCCCAACCATGGGGCTCGCATCGACATGATGGCCTGGTTAGTGGCCAAGTAATTGGGAAGCCAACTTCTCTAGTAGATAGTAATTGGAAGGTCACGGGTCAGGCGAAATACGGAGATGATATCAGACTCCCTGGCGAGATTATAGGCAGAATTCTTCGAAGTCCTCATCACTATGCCAGAGTACTATCTATAGATGTAAGTAAGGCAATGGAGTTGCCAGGGGTCCTTGGAATTGCTACTGGTGATGACGCTCCGGGAAAGTTCGGTGTACTTCCTGTGACCAAAGACGAGCATGCCATGGCTGTTGAAAAGGTACGTCACGTCGGTGATTTGGTCGCTTGTGTGGCTGCAGTAGATGAACCAACAGCTAGAGAAGCGTGCAGACTGATCGAAGTTGAGTATGAAATTTTGGACTCTATTCATGATATCAAAATGGGACTAGAAGACTCTGAAAATCCAATCCATGACAGAGGAAAGTACCATATCGGCGAATCGAATGTTCAAAAGAGGGTTTTCCAACAATTTGGAAATGTTTCAGAGATGAAGGAAAAATCCATAGCTAGCCATGAAGCAAATTGGACTTTCACCGGAGTAAATCATGGTTTTACAGAACCTCATGCGGTAGTTGCACACTGGGACCCTTCGGGAAGATTAACCCTTTACACTCCACAACAAGTCCCTCATTACCTCCATAGAGCCCTTGCGGATGTTCTAGAGGTTCCAATGCATCAGATTAACGTATACCGGACATTTGTAGGAGGTGGATTCGGAGGAAAGTCTGATCCATTCCCCCACGAGATGTGTGCGGCCATATTAGCTCGTAAGACAGGGCGGCCGGTAAGAATAAACTTTGACAGGGAGGAGGTTTTCTGGGTCAATAGGGGGCGACATCCATCAAAAATTTCCATGTCACTACATGCGGATTCTGCCGGCAGACTGTGTGGCATAGAAACCGATGCATTGATTGACGGTGGAGCGTTTGCCTCATTTGGACATGTAACTACCTACTACAATGGAGTTCTTCACACGGCACCCTATGAAATCGGAGCATTTCACTACACTGGAGCCAGAGTGTGGACGAATAAACCGGCCAGTGGTGCAATGAGGGGACATGGCGCTGTGAATTCAAGATGCGCTGTTGAGACTGGAATAGATGATTTGTCCGAAAGCCTGGGAGTGGACCCCATAGATTTCAGATTGGCTAATCTCCTTCCCCCTCACAGTGCCACGATTACAGGTTTTAGAGTAACCAGTATAGGCATGAGGGAATGTTTAGAGAGGGTGAAGCAAGAGTCTGGTTGGAAAGAAAAATTCAGGAAGATGCCACTAGGAAAGGGAATAGGGATAGGATGTGGATTCTTCATTTCAGGGAGCGGTTTGCCAATACACTGGGACCCTAACAAATTCCCTCATGCTACTGTACACCTCAAGATCGATATGGACGGAGGAGTAACAGTTCATACTGGGGCTGCAGACATAGGGCAGGGATCGGACACAGTTGTCGCCCAATCTGTTGCTGAGGTCCTAGGACTACCTCTAGATATGATTAGAGTGAGAAGTAGAGAGAGCGATACTTCCCCTGTTGACTTGGGGTCATATTCCTCAAGAGTGACTTTCATGAATGCTAATGCCGCAATATCGGCCGCAATGGAAATCAGGGGCGATTTGCTTAAGGCGACCAGTGAAATAACTGGGGCTTCTATGGAATCCCTGGTAATAGGCGATCGAAGGATTTTCAATAAAGCTGATCCAGCAGTTGGTGTTTCTTATCTGGAGGCCTTACACAAGGCCCAAGAAGATAGGGGGGCTTTAGTTTCGTCTGGTTCCTACAGAACCCCTCCTATGGGCAGAGCTCACAAGGGAGCGGCTGCCGGACTTGCCCCTGCTTATTCGTTCTCTGCATATGTCGCTGAAGTCGATGTCGACATAGAAACTGGTCAGACTAAAGTTGAGAGGGTATGGGCCGCTCATGACTGTGGTAAGGCACTTAATCCACTTGCCGTAGAGGGGCAGATCATAGGGTCCTGCCATATGGGCATGGGACAAGTCCTCAGTGAGGAGATGAAGTACGGCAGAACTGGCCACTTGATTAATCCTGATTTACTAGACTACAAGATACCGACTGTTCATGAGATGCCTCTTGTGACTCCAATAATTGTTGAGTCTAATGATCCAGAGGGCCCCTTCGGAGCCAAAGAAGCTGGAGAAGGGCCACTTCTCCCTATTTTGCCAGCGGTTGTCAATGCCGTTTACGATGCTATTGGAGTCAGAGTTAACGAGTTACCGATTACCCCAGATAGACTTTACAAGGAAATCCAGAAGAAATGTAGGAGAGAAGGGGTTGATGATCCACTAGATCTTAATCCACCTACACTTGATTACTCGCTACTGCAAGGTACTCTTGAAGAGCGGGCAATCTTGCATTCAGAGAGAGATATTGAGAGGCGCCACGATAACGACCCCCCTCCATATCACAATGGGGCACTATTCGGCCTCGACCCCGAAGTACCTGGAGATGAGCAAGACTCTAGATGGGCGGCTGTTGTCATCCCTCCAGATGGTTACTTGGATAATCCTGGACTTGCAGGTAGTGCTTGGAAGCATGTTGAGAGACGTCACAGGGAGGGTCAAAGATGAGGATGCCCCCCTTCAACCTGCATAATCCGTCCACCCTGGAAGATGCCTTGACGAAGGCGTCAGAATTGGAATCATCTGGTGAAGAGTTCGATTGGATATCTGGAGGTACAGACTTGATACCTAATTACAAATGGCACCTCAATACAAAAAAGAATGTCATATCTCTATCGGGGATTGAGGAACTCCATGAGCTTGGAACGAGGAAAATTGGAGCGATGGTAACTCTTCAAGAATTGGTAGAATCAGGTTCTGTTCACCCTCTAATCAGCGAGGCGGCCGGCAAGGTTGCTAGCATAATGGTCAGAAGATCCGCAACACTTGGGGGGAATATCTGCTTGGATACAAGATGCTTCTGGTATAATCAAACTGAGCAATGGAGGGAATCGATAGACTGGTGCCACAAATGTGACTGTGGGACAGGTGCAGATTGTAGAGTGATTCCCAATCAGAATGAGCTCTGTGTGGCTACTTATCAAGCAGACATGGCTCCTGTTCTGATGTGTCTAGGTGCAGTCATCCATCTCTCTTCACCAAGAGGATCCAGGTCTATGCCGATTGGGGAGTTCTTCAAGTTAGACGGGATGACCAAGAATGTACTTGAAAATGGAGAAATAGTCACTCATGTCACACTACCTGATGATCAATCTGAGTGGAAGGGCGACTATCAGAAATTACGTCAAAGAGAAAGTTGGGATTTCCCCGAAGTCGGCGTAGCCGTAACATGGAAGATGGGGGCTAATGGGCCTAGTGAATTACGTGTAGCAACTACTGGGCTGGAATCTGTACCTTCGTTACATATTGAAGAGGCGTCAAGAGCATTGGAGAATTGGAACGGAAAGGAGAGTGTATCGTTACTTTCTGAATCAATAAGAAAATCTGTGAAGCCTGTGCTAAACACTTGGTTTCCGCCCTCATATCGAAGGAAAATGGTCAAAGTTCTAACTAGGAGGGCCTGCAAGGGAATTCTGGAGGATCAGTCTTGAGAACTGCTGTTATTTTTCTTTCGGTAATATTAGTGACATGCCTTCTGGCCCCTTTGGGCATGTCCCAGCAACCCAGTCCTCCTGGATGGGATTTAGGAATTGATTATCCCCAGGAAGACGAGGATGAGCCATTTAAACTCAACAATAGAGGAGGTGTGATTGTTAGTTTCTTTGTCTCTAATGATGAGTTGCTACCAATCACAATTGATTTCACATACGAAGTTCCATTTGAGGGGGAGTTTGATGGGCCCGAATCAGAAACCATCGGGGCAGGAAATAACAAGTCATTCTCACTAACTATAATGAATATTGAGGTGGGTGACTTTTCAGCTGAAGCAACTGAGGAGTTTAGTATCACGGGGACTTTGGTGGCCAGAGGTTCTGTTCCTCAGCTGTTTCCCGATTCTAGAGATGGCTTAGGAGAGCTACAGATTCCCACGATTCACTCATTGAAGGCAACATTATCTGAACCGGTAGGACCCATGAACTCTGGTTCGGATATGACTCTGACCCTTGAAGTCAAGAATCTTGGCAACGTGGCAGACAGGGTTGGTTCTGTGGAGGTATCTGATAACTGCCCGTTGCTGACAACGGATAGTGGACTTGACACAATGACAACGAAAGATATACCCATTGGTGGACAAATTCAAGGTAGCCTGACTGTTACAGCGTCTCAGAGTCATCCACAGAGGAACTGCGATATTGAGGTGACAATATCTTCCAATGGTGCGACAAACGCAGGAGGTTCTGAGATGTCAGAATCGAATGTTAGAGTTTCTGTGGAGCCTCCGCCAACAAATCAGGATAATCCAGACACTCCAGGGGACAGTGATGATATTGTTGAGGAGGTAGTAAGTTCAAACCTTTCTTTTGTCGGATTTTTGCCTATTTTATCTGTGATTTTCTTGGCTTCGATGAATAAGAAGAGGTAGTCCTGGACAGTATAATTGTAAGCATTAATAATCAGGTCACCCGGTCTAAATTGGGATGATGACCGGTAAAAACATACCCGAACATATAATTGCACAATCGCACTCCGCACAGCACCGTAGGTGCTAGATTGAACCTAGGTTTGGAAGTTGGTATTAGTGGAGGGTAGCGACGGTGGCCGGGAATTTGGCACATACGTCACTTGGTCATTAGGAATAACAACTGCTTTACTACTGATTCTTCCTATGATTTTCGTAGTCGGTAAGGCAACACATTACTCGGCTTACTCCAGTGAAGGAGACTATGATGGATTGGCTCAGCTCAAGGATATGCGAGATAGCTTGGAAGAAGAAGATGGATATTCGATCGCGAACACAATGTCCACCCCCATGCTGGTCAACGACTGGAAATACCCACACAGAACCATGCTATTGGTGATCGCTCCGGAAAAACCAATTGATGAGACTGAGGCTGAATCCATCTATGAGTTCGTAACCGAATCAGGAGGGAAGGTAATAGTTGCGTCTGATGGAACTAATGCCAATCGTCTGGCTTCGAAGTTTGGAGTTACTTACTTTGACTCCCCTTTACTGGATGAGAATCAATACTATATCACTGAAAATGACGATGGTACAAACCAATACTCTTGGGAAAATGTTTGGGGAATTGGAACACTGGAAGACGAAGCTACTGAGTTCGGGAATGATGGTTGCGGATCTTTCGAAATAGATCAATATGATGATTCGTGCGCCCTTCCTGTAATGTTCAGAAAGCCAACCGGAATGAAGTTTGAACAAACAGAGCGCGATCGAGAAGAACCTAACCATAGAGTTGTCACTGTTATCTCCAAGGCATCACCATCTGCTTTTATCGATCTAATCGGAAATGGAGATTCTAGTGACTTCAGAAATCCTGCTCCGGGCGATCTTGCTTTGATGATTAGGGCTGACTATCCGGAGATAGAAGTTTACGATAAGGTCAGAGGGGGCCAGGCCATTGTTGGAGGCGATATTGGCGAAGTGGAGGTTACTGGTAGCATCGTTTTTGTTTCGGATCCTGAGGCTTTCTCAAATATGATGTGGACAGATGAGGTAGCACAAGGAGAGGGAATTCCAAGGGTTTGCGAGGTAGTGGGAGCTTACCAAAGCTGTTGGAATGATGCCTTCGAGGATACTGACGGATCCCAGTGGAATGGCAATGGGGATTACTTCCGACTACTGATCTACTCAATGATGGAGTTCGATAATCTTGATTTATCGGGAGAAGTCAAGAGTGATCTCTCTAACTTCCAGGTGGTTTTCGATGAGAGCAGACATGTCACTGGAGTGGTTTCAGCTCCATTTGTTGAGGCTATGAGCACGGTTGTATTATTGACCTCAAACACATTCCTCAAGTGGTTAGTCGTACTAAACGTGGGCTTGCTTTTGCTTGTTGCGATGATGATAGTGCCTGAGAAAGAGAACTGGAGGCATGTTTTTGATCTTACTAGGTTCTCTGAGAGGCCGAATAAGCTAGATCCAGGGGACTACAGAAAAAGAGTTCAGCAAGCACTATTCACCAAAATTAGAGTACATCATGATCTAACAAGAGATCAGATGGCATTGAAGCCCCCCGCAGAGATTCAGTCCATGATTGGAAATCCTAGGCTAGTTGAATTGGCCTACTCTAAGGAAAGGAAATACTCCCCAAAAGAGCTCAGAGAGCTGATGCAGGCCATCAGACGGTGGGGAGGCGGTAACTGACCGCAGACGCAATTGACAAAAGTAATGAGAAACTGGAGATAGTAGTATGAACGCAACACCACCAGCAGAAAAACCCCCGGCACCACCAGCAGACGCAGTATCAAAGGGATACAAGGAGAAGGCCGCCAAAGCCAGAGGGTCAAAGAAGACCAATGAGAAGTTAGAGGCGGTTGGAAGGATCGGAGAGGCCATCAGTGCCGAGGTCCAGAAGGTGATTATTGGGAAGTCACATGTGATCGACAATGTACTGGTTAATATCCTGTCCAATGGAAATCTCCTTTTCGAGGATTATCCAGGATTGGCTAAAACTCTCATGACAAACACATTCGCAGATGCACTTGGTTGTGATTTCAAGAGGGTGCAATTCACTCCGGATCTGCTTCCTGCTGACATCACTGGAACCAATATCTATGACGCAAAGAAGGGAGAGTTCACATTCAAGCCTGGACCAATTTTCTGTAATCTTCTACTCTCTGATGAGATTAACAGGGCTCCGCCTAAGACTCAAGCGGCTCTTCTTGAGGCGATGCAGGAGAAGCAAGTGACAATTGGTGTTGTGACACACAAGCTTCCCGCCCCGTTCTTAACCATGGCAACTCAGAACCCTGTTGAGCAGGAAGGAACTTATCCTCTCCCTGAGGCTCAGCTTGATCGTTTCATGTTCAAGATGAGCGTTGGATATCCTAACAGAGCAGATGAAGATGAAATCTTGGCTAGACGTGTGGCGAGGAAGAAGGATGCTGTAGAAGTCGAGACGATAACTGATCCAGCTCGTGTTGTCGCGATGCAAGAGGCGTGTGAAGACGTATATGTCGACCCCGCAGTAAGGATGTACATGGTTGAGATTGTAACAAGGACGAGGGAGGACCCACGTGTATTGGTCGGTTCATCTCCTCGTGGATCGCAGGCTCTACTGAAGACTAGTCGTGCCGCCGCAGCAATGAGCGGAAGAGATTTCATCACTCCAGATGATGTAAAGGCAGTGGCTACACTGGCTGTATCACACAGACTTATTCTTAAGCCGGAGCATCAGATAAAGGGCCTAGAAAACGAAGAAGTAGTTTCAGACATTCTTCGTCAGGTCCCCGTACCTACGGTTTGAGGCCCTGATTAGGACAAGCGAGGAGATTAGTAATGGCGTGGAGCAGGAAGTCGGCGATGTTCGCGTCTCTGGCGATTGCGCTGTATCTCCTGGGATTGGTACTCCGTAACCAGCAACTGGTCACAGTTGCGGTTGTCCTGCTATCATTCCTAACGTGGGCGGCATTCATGTCAAACCATGCTGATGTATCTTCTTCAGGAAGGAGAATAGGGGATGAAAATAGAAATGATGGGGTCCAGTTGAATAGTATCGTGGCCCTCAGGAAAATTTCTTCATCAAGGATTTTTGAGGATGGCGAGATCGAGGTCACCCTAAGACTTCAGAACAAGTCCAATCTAGCTAAAATTGTGGAAGTTCGCGACAGAGTTCCTGAGGTAATGAGAGTAAAGAAAGGGGCAAATTATGTTCTAATGGAACTGGGCCCACAGAGAGAGACTACAATCAAGTACACCATAGAGACGCCTCTCAGGGGATTCTACACCATAGGCCCAGTTTGTATTAGAATTCAAGATGCGTTCGGCCTTTTCCATAACGAGAGGGAAGTAAATCTGTATGATGATTTCCTCGTATTCCCCAAGATGGAAGATATCAAAGACGCGCTCATTAAGAGTAGGGTTCCTAAGATATTCACTGGCGCAGTGAATATCAGGAATCCAGGAGAGGGATCTAATTTCTACAATCTCAGAGAGTACATTCCCGGAGACCCAATGAAGAAGGTCAACTGGTCTGCGACCGCTAGAAGTGGGGGTAAAATGATGGTCAATGAATACGAAAGAGATGCCGTTAGCGATATTATCCTGATCATAGATAGCAGATCTGTTAGCGAGACTGGCCCCGTGAGTAGGAATTCACTAGTTTACAGTACTCGGGCTGCTGCCAGCCTGTCACAGTACTTCTTATCTAGAAGAGATTCGGTAGGTTTGGTTGTTTACAGTGATGAGATAGTTTCTGTGGACAGGGACACAGGAAAGAAGCAACTGTATGTACTTCTAACTAAGCTCGCTGGAGCTATTGCAAAGGGAAACACACCTCTCAAGGTAGTCACTAACAGAATTATGCCCCATATCAATAGGGGGAGTCCAATTATCATTCTAAGCCCATTGGAGGACGACCCGACTATCGTAGATGCAGTGAGGGACCTAAGAGCAAGGAACTTCGATGTCACCGTACTTTCACCAAGTAGCCTTGAGTTCGAATTCGATGCTAAGAGATTGGACAGAACTGGATATGAAGTTCTGAAGACTGAAAGAGATATTTTGATGAGTGAATTAAGGGGATTGGGTGCTTTTGTTATGGATTGGGAGCCTGATATGATGCTCAATACTGCCCTTGCAGGGGCGAGGGGTTTCTGAGGTATTGGAATGGCTAAGAAAGTTAGAGTTGATGGAGGAGGGGATACTTCACACCTGTACGAAGGGAAAACCATCAGGTCGTCGGCTCCGAGTAGAAAGAAAGCTGCAGGTAGGCTGAAGTCGAGTACTGAGATCCCAAAGGATGCTATTCCAGAGATACATGTCCCTAGTTTCATTGAGTCATTCTTTGGAGGTCCTGTAGTGGCCAAGCAGAAGTTCTTGCCTGCAGACAGAATGGTCTCTTCACTTCAAATCGGTGCGGCTTCCTCGCTGACTATTCTGTGTTTCCTGACTCTTGCAATTACGCCGGTTTCTGGAACTGCATGGTTCGCAGTATCGAATATCCTGGGACTCGGTTCTCTAGGTGGCATTTTCCATCTTTCCCTAATCATAATTGGCCTGGTTGGAGGGATTTATGGGACATTCCAAAGAGACAAAAGGGCTATGCTGGTATCATACGTATCGCTAATATTAGTTACAGTAAGGTTTGCTGGTAGTACGGTTGATTTCAGATTCGATTTTCTCCCGGAGGGGGAGATCGCTCAGAAATTTATTCTCATCCTATACGCAGTTTTCCTAGTTATGTACATAGAGCTCTCAAGTGGAGTGATAAGATTCTCAATGCTAGATACTTCGATTAGGATGAACGAGGTTTACGTCATGGGAGTTAAGAAAATCACCAGGAAATACCATACATCTCTAGCCATAGCCCCACTAATAGCTGGAGTAGTAGCTCTAATGACCCTTCTAATCAATCTAATTATTCCTGCCATAGTGGATATTTTCGATGGGAGCTCTGATGTTGCTTCCTCGAGGTTACGTGAATCTGTGGAGCTGACCAGTGTATATGGAGTGGCATTAGGGACTGCTATAGTTTTCTTAATTATTGCAATAATGTTTGGAGTTAATCTTCCCTTGAGGATTCAGCAAATGAGAGAAAGAGGGACCTAGTTACTGATATATCCTCCAGCTATACCTAAGTCTGCCATTACTAGGATAGCCACTGCTTCGACGACCGGTGCGGCCCTAGGTCCCAACACAGGATCATGCCTCCCCCCTACCTGTAGAGGCATCTTCTCATTTGTTGGCAGATGAAGTGTGAACTGCTTACGAGGTAGGCTACTGGGTGGTTTGAAGTGAATCTTCACGCAAATTGGAGAACCGGTAGAGCGCCCTCCCAATGAGCCGTCTGCCACTGCTTCAGATGATCCCTCTAGGATAGGTCCATCTGGACCTGGCATCCATGCATCATTGTGCTCACTACCTCTCATAGTAGAAGATCTCGTACCGTGTGAGAACTCGACTGCTCTAGCTCCTGGAATGGCCATAAGTGCCCTAGCCAAGGATGGTTCTATCCCATCGAACCAAGGCTCTCCGACGCCGATGGGGAGTCCTTCGATCAATAGCTCAACAACAGATCCTATTGTATCTCTATCTTTCCTAACCGATTCTATCTCTTGTGACATTAATTTAGCCGCTTCGGCATCCCTACAGTTTAGTCTTCCTGAATCGGAGGAAGGATCTAGCGGGGTCTTTCTTTCCAAGTCAAAAAGTGGCCTTGATTTTACTCCCCCTATACTGTGAAGGTGGGCGCAGCATGACCAACCTACATTGTCGAGAAGTGTTCTTGCTTGACTACCAGAAGCAACTAGTCCGAAGGTAAGTCTGGCCGACTGTGACCCTCCTCCTCTCAAATCTGCCATTCCATCCGATCTTACTGACTCTACTAAATCTGCATGCCCGGGTCTCGGATGATCTGGCAAGAAAGAGTAGTCTCTGGACTTTGCATCAGAGTTCATGGTCAACATCAGGATAGGCCATCCAGTTGCCTTTCCTTCGTAAACTCCTGACAGTATCTCACAGTCATCGGGTTCCGATCTCTGGGAGAGGCCCTTTCTCCCAGGTTTTCTTCTCCGAAGATCACGCAGTAATATTTCCGTGTTCAATTGGGTTCCTGCTGGAACTCCTTCCACTAGAGCCCCTACACATTTTCCGTGACTCTCCCCGAAAAGAGTCACTTTGAGATTATCTCCCAATTGCATGCCCATGCTTATGCCTCCTCTCTCAGTTCATCACATGTAGTGAATTCTGTGATTAATACCTGTTCACAAAACTTCCTCAATTGAGACTCTAGAAATTCCTTATCCTGCTCAAAACATACTATTGCCATTGCTGGTCCAGAACCACTTATTCCAGCGGCTAGTGCTCCTGAAGCAATCATCAAATTAGAGACTCTTAATGCTTCGAAATCGTTAGTAGATGAAGCTACTGCCATACCATTCGATGAAAGGGCATCCAATATTGAGCCATTTATCAGAGATGCAAACGCTCTATCGAAAATCTGTGAGTTTCTAGAGAATGCCTCCTTCTCAGGAGTAGTTTTTCTCCGCCCCCTTAGGCCGATCATGACTGTAAGTCCGGTTTCCAATTCTCCTTCGAATAGTATTGACTCGGAGGAGGGGACTGAAGGATCCACTACCTTCCATCCAGGGGATATTGCCGCCCAAGTATCATCCATGCTTCCAGTAATGGAACATCCCGATTTTATCTGTGCCTCAACCGCTAAGTCCACTATCTCAAAATCAGAAAGCCCAGTCCATGATGCTTTATCCAGTGCTCTAATAGCCGCGCATGCCAGTGCTGAACTTGATTTCATGCCCTGGCCTATCGGGACATCACTGACAACCTCCCAACCGAATACCGGAGGCAAGGGAAATCCATTTTTTGTCCATATCGAAGAAACATGTGACAGTAAGTCATGTTCGTCTTGTACTACTGTCCTTGGCTCATCGTGAATATTAACTAGCGTCTGGAGTTTAACTGGTATCGAACAACCCTTTCCAGTTCCCATGGCATGTAGGATTGAGACTGCTCCGTTAGCAGTTCCTGATGCGAGAATAGTCATTTTTCAGTGACCTCCCCTTGGACAGATATGCCAATATGGCGCATTCCCTTCTCGTTAAGAACAGTTATCTCATCTCCTGAGCTTAGCTCGGTCACTGAGATAGCGGTTCCAGAAGATGTTACTAAACGTACAGTCTCTGCCTGCTGAAGTATAATATTACCAGTGAAATTTTCTGTCTTCATTGAAACTTTCAGAAGGGGCCTTCTCTCAATCTTCAGTCTACCAATTGTAGCTATTTTGGTCAGTCCGTGTCCCGAGTATACTGCAACCTGATCTCCGGAGGAGAGCTCGGACAGGTATCTTGTTGAGCCGTTAGCCATCATTACGTAAGAGTGAACCGCTCCAGCGTTTATTCTGAATGGTCTCGAGGGTACGTATTGTGATGGAACTGTCTCTCCGTGAACTAGGCAAAGACATGATGAGGAGGAACCGACGAAAATACCCTCTCCATCTGATAGTCTCTCAGTTAGATCTACACATGCCCTCTCACCGAGGCCTGCCGGAGTTACCGATGAGACTGTGGCAACGGATATATCTGATACATTCTCCTCGCTCTTGACTGAAATTTTCTCCTTAGCAACCGTTTTTGCAGATTCCCAGAGGGAAGGGGCCATTTCTTCAGGCGGGATGACAATTGCATCGACACCGTGCTCTAAGGCGAAAGCCACTCCTTGGACGTCTATTTCCTCGGATATCGATACAGCAATTTTAGTGCCACTATCTGAAGCGGTGGCGATTATATTCTCCAGAGGTATCATCTTCCAATCTGAGCATCTTAGCATCACCCATGGGACCATTCCAATAAGTGAGATAGCCTCTTCCTGGCCTCTGAAATCATCAAGTTCCACTGATGCCACCTCTGGATCCTGCCCTTCCCAAACTTTGTGTCCAGAAATATGAGAATGAGTCCCATATTTCTCCGCATCAATCCAGATTTCCATCAAATCACCTCAGATAGGAGGCGGCCTCATTCGCACTGACTCCATCGTGGATTACTGCTCTGAGGGCATTAATCCTAGCGACTGGATCGGTTGCTGAGAATATTTGCCTCCCCATGCAGACTCCTGCTCCACCAGCTGAGAGGGCTTCTTCTACCATCTCGAGTGTCTGTGAAAAGGGCATTCCTTGAGGCCCTCCTGCTATCAAAACTGGAATTGGAACTCCCGAGCATACTTCAGAAAAAGTTTCCGCACTACCCGTCCATGGGACCTTGGCAACATGGCATCCCAGCTCCCATGCGACTCTAGCTGCATGGGCAATACCATTAGTTGGGTCATCTTCACTTAGACTCAAATTTGGTCCTCTTGGATATACCATTCCCAAAACGGGAATATTGTATTCAAATGCTGAAGAAGTCAGAAAACCAGCTGATTCTATCATTTTGTATTCCTTATCGTCACCTAGATTAATCTGGCATGAAAGAGCACTTGCTCCTCTTTTTAGAGCCTCTTTTGCATTTCCAACAAGCACTTTGGTACCTGATCTCTTTCCACCGTGCACGGTAGAGACTGAGGCATGCATTACGAAATTTTTCCACTGTGTCCTTTGTACTTGATGAGAAAGAACACCCTTCTGTAGAACGATTGCATCTGCACCAGCCGAAATACATGATTCAACTAGCTCATCCATGTTCTCAAGACCTTTCTCTGGATAGCCGGAAATGCCATGATCCATGGGTATCCAGAGGCCCTTTCCCCTTGGAAGAAGACGAGATAGCCTCTCATCTAGGTCATCTGCCATGTGCTTTCGTCCAAGCTCCATCACTTGAATGGTGGGTTAATGCCGTAAGGCAAAAAAATTACTTTATTTGACCTCTAAATATCAAAATCTACGATTACCGGAGCATGATCAGAAACGACCAGCCCTCCTTCTCTCATTACCTCTGCAGATTTCATTAGGGCTCTGGCAGAGTCGTTTGCTAAGACGTAGTCTATCCTCCACCCTCTATCTCTCTCTCTGGCTCTCCTGAAGTTTGACCACCATGTATACGGCCCTTTCTGAGGGCCTATGTGGATCCTCAACAAATCATGCCAGCCTCTATCAAGTAGCCTCGTGAACCAATCTCTCTCGTGTTCCAAAAATCCTGACGACCTTTTATTCCCCTTCGGATCCCATATATCATCCTCAGTATGTGCAATATTGAGATCACCACATAGCAGAGCTGGTTCTTCTGAACCTACGAACTTCTCGGCCCATTCCATCAAGTCCTCTATCCATTGATCCTTGTAAGCCTGTCTTTCTGGATTTGCTGAACCATTGGGGAGATATATATTGACACAATGCATTCCCTTGTGCATAGTATGCAAGACTCTCCCCTCGGGATCCCTACTTTCATCTAGGTCGGTATCAATTCCCCTGCCGATCTCCTCCATTCCAACCCTAGAGCATGCCATCACCCCTGAGTATCCCTTTCTCTGTGCGGGATGCCAAATGACATCATATCCCTCCGGCTCAGACCAATCCTTGGGCATTTGCTCAGGGAGAGCCCTTACCTCTTGGAATAGCATTACATCTGCATCGATCCTTTCTATGAAATCATACAGGCCCTTTCTGTGGGCTGCTCTGATACCATTTAGGTTCCACGTGACTACTCGCATATCCTCTCCTCATTGAGACAGGTCTTTGATTTTCTCGACTAAGTCCATATTCCTTATTCTGAAAATCCCAACTGGCACCATTGCTACAGAAATCAGTAATACCACTGAAATGAGCTGGAAAGCAACGTTCGGTACTAGAACCACTGGGAAGTAGAATTGCCATGTTGAGAATTCAGCAGCCAGACCTAAAGCACCACCGAAGGCGAAGATAGCACCAAAGAGGCCCCCTATCAAACCAATGATAGTACTCTCGAAGAGAAGCATTACCGAAAGGCTTCCAGTAGATGCCCCTAATACTCTCAAAGTAGCCAATTCGAAATCCCTCTCAGCGAGATTCATTACCATGGTATTGAACATGACTGCAAGAGTGAATATGAATCCTAATCCCATTATCGCACCTAGAGCTTGAGTTTGTTGTTCAAGTAGAGATTCTATCCCTCTAAGAAGCGATTCCCTCTCTTGAATTCCACTGGATAATATCCCAAGCTCCTCATCGACCGAAACCCCCTCCGGGAACTCCAGGTAGACTGCTGTAGCGTTGAATCCAATTATCCTTGCCAAGTCTGTCTGATGGAAGAACATAGTTCTAGAAATCTCCCCTCTAACAGATCCTACAATATCTACTTCCAATTCGTTACCAGATATCGATACCAATTGTCTGTCCCCCACTTCCCATCCGGTCATTTGTAGTGAGCCCTCGTCCATCATGACCTCTGTTATGGCAGTATTTGGAGCTGGTTCTGAACCATCAATAATTTCCGTCTGTCTCATTGATTCACCGTCTCCAAAACCTCCTAGTCCCACTAATACGAAGCTTCTCTGTAGTTCTGAAGAGTCAATTAGGGTTCCGACGGGGGCTTCGATAACTATCTCATATGAGGCACCTCTATCCATGGCCCACTCTACTACTTCGGACTCCCCATCGGGTTGAACGAAAACCTGCGCATCCCAAGTTTGACCTTCCCTCAAACCTCCTACGACAGTATCATTCAATGCGACAGTCATCATCTGAATCGAGCCTGCCAGCATCAGAGAGATTCCTATGGCAAGGAATGTCATCCCAAGTCTCGCTGGCTTTCTGAGGCTCGAGCGGACTGATAGTCCCAGTAGAGTAGGCATCCAGCCAGTTAGTATCTGCAGATAGTTTGATCCAACTCTGATTTCAGAGCCCCCTCCAAGAGCCTCTAGAGGATCTATTCTAGTCGCCTTCCACGCGGGGTAGACTCCAGAAATGAAAACTATTGACATGGTGATACCCAAAGTTGAGAGGTACAGATCACGGGGGATTTCTCTCACAATTATTGGAATTCCCACTATTCCCTCATAGAAATCCAGCATTCCATTCATACCATATGGACCAGCTATCGATCCAATTAGACAGCCGAATCCACCGATTACTAAAGGAGCCATCAGATATCCCGACATTATCGATTTCCTAGGCAATCCGAGTGTCCTGAGGATGGCTATCTCACGAGTCTGGCTCTGGACTAGCCTCTGTAAGCTAAGAGCGATTGTTATGGCGGCAATCAGTTGGATTAGAATGGTAAACGGGGCGGCCATTGTCTTGGAGCCCTCTAGATCTAATCTCATGAGCTCTACAGACTCGACCTGCCCCCTATCTCTTATTCGTCCGTTCATGCCATTTTCATCCATAGAGCTGGCGATGGCCTCCTTTACTCCGTCCAACTCCTCACCCTCATACGCCTCAGTGTCAGAAAGGTCGAAGGAGGGAGTCCCCGATATATCCAGAACTATGGTGTTTGCAGATCCCTGTGACAGGCCCGTAAGCCTCTCCATTCCAGAACTGGAAAGGTAGCCGACGACGAACTCACCTGATTCAGGAGGGAACAGGGATCCTTCTGGAGCCATGTAGATGTGCAACGGATGGTATGCGAACCCAACTATTGTGAAATTCATACTTCCCTCACCTACCCCAATGGTTACCACGTCTTGTAGGCTCAGAGAAAGCGCCTCCCTAACATGCTCGTCAATCACTATCTCATCCTCTGCCTCGGCCGGCATACCTTGGGAGTGTCCATCTGGGAACCATGGCTTGTCTACCTCGGAGTCATGAGGTATCCCATGCCATACGGAATTGATTACATTCTGACCGGAGTCAGTCATGTGGAACATCGCACCGTTCATCACAATCCTGCCCTCGCATTGATCCAAGGACTCAGTTCCCTCAGGCCAGGAGGACTCAATCTCTGAGCAGAGAGATTGAACCTGATCAGCAGACCAAATGGAACTCTCATTATCAATCCAGATATCCGCTAGATTGCTTCCCGAATCACTGTCCTCATAGATTGAGTCGTACATCGGTCCTAGATTTGCTGAGTATCCTCCAAAGGTTATCCCTGCAAAAACACCAACAAAGATCATGCCTATTACGGCGGAAAGTCGAAGTTTTGTCCCCCAAAGACTCCTTGCGAGTCTCTTATTCAGAAGATTGGAGGAGCCGAACATTCTTCCACCTCAAGAAATGGTCGCTTTCTCGCTTGAAACTATCTTTTCATCTGATACTATCCGGCCACTATCTACCCTGATGACCCTGGTTGCATATACGATCAGAGATTCGTCGTGAGTAACCAGGACAGCCGTGATGTTCTCCTTCTCACAGGCCTCGACGAGAACTTGCATCACCTTGTCGGAGGTCTCAGTATCTAGATTCCCAGTGAGTTCATCTCCTAGGAGAAGAGTTGGCCTCTTGGCTATACTTCTAGCAATGGCAACCCTCTGTTGCTGCCCTCCGCTAATCTCTCCAGGGAACCTATCCCTTTCGGAGTGGAGCCCGACTAATCTGAGCAGTTCCTCCGCTCTAGACTTGTCCTTGTTCCCGGCTAGCTCCTGAATAAGCGAAATGTTCTCAATCACTGTAAGATCCTGAAGGAGGTTGAAGAACTGGAACACGTATCCTATGTTCTCCCTTCTGAATGATGTCATTTCCTCTGAGTTTCCCCTAGGGACTTCTGACCCCATGAAGCTGTATGAGCCATCAGTAGGGCTATCTAAGGCCGATAGGCAGTTCAGAAGAGTGGTCTTTCCTGATCCCGAGGGGCCCAAGAGAAGAACCCTCTCTCCCTCGTCTATCTGAAAATTGATTCCATCAAGGGCCTTCACAGTTCCTGCGGGAGTTTCATAGTGTCTCTTTACATTAGTCATTGATAGGAGTGACATGATAAACATGCCACTCGGTTGTTGGATATTGAGGTATCGTCCGGAGCTATTGGACACCCAATCTAATCTCTCCGAGATGCGATTGAGGCCCCGATGAGGGCTATTGCCCCCATGACGGCTCCAAATCCAGGCAATGCAGGTGGAGTAGCTACTGATTGTGATGAATACAGGGAAGCCCATGTATCGTAAATCTCCATCTTGTCAATCTCCTCACCATCATATTCGCCCCATTCAACAGACACCTCATCTCCAGGGGAGACTAGCCCATCCCCATCGTGATCAGTGTAAATGATCGTGACACCTTCCGCGTCTCCGCCGGTCAGGGGAATGCTGAATTCGTTTGTGCAGGTACTTAGATCTGGCTGAATCATTTGATCCTCTTCCTCATCATACTCCTCCTCACAGTCGCTGAGGAAGTGAACTTCAAAGTCGGTGATTGGAGCATTAAGTGTCTGATTCTCTGCGACAAATCCGGTAGCGTCATTTCGCTCCATACCGTCACTATCATCGTCACTGTCGTCGTCATCATGGTCGTGGTGCCTGTCAGCATCATCGTGAGTATGGCCATCGCTCCCATCGACATGGTCATGGTGATAGTCTCCATCTCCATGGTGGTGGTGACCTTCATCTTCTTCTGTTTCATGATGGTCGCCATCATCATTGTCCACCATCATATCGTAAAGAGGCTCGAATTCAGCATAGTCCAGACCACCGCTGTCATCATTGTCATACATGTCAAACATGTCGTGAACACCATCCTGCTCGTCGTCGGGAACATCGTTGACATCTATGAATTCGGTTGCCGTGAGATGTCCGTCGCCATCGGTATCAAAGTGATTGAAAAAATCATCCAGACTCGAAGTGTTATCGTCATCGGGCATCATTCCGACTAGGTTATCGATGAAGCACTGCATTTCATTGATGTCAATGAGATCTGATGGATCATCGTAGTCGCACAACTCAATCAAATCCCCTACGTCCTCAGTTGTTAGGAAGGATTGGTCCGAGTCTATCGGCGCGTCCGGATTTTCATTGTTCCAGTATGTAACAAACTCTTCTTGAGACATGTTGCCATCTCCATCTGAGTCAGTCATATACATTGCATCCTCAGGTGATGGCGGTCCATCGTCATCATCGTGTCCACCATCATCGGGATCATTGGAATCCGATCCATCATCGTCGTCTGCGTAATATCCCCAATCGTCGTCTTCGTCGTCACAAGA